>JAEEGL011281804.1_pt1 | contig 25389 bp, 19 predicted proteins | sample 9134231 | NCBI WGS metagenome assembly JAEEGL01 (sample SAMN16246548, study PRJNA631951) | gut metagenome | biome: gut microbiome; feature: rumen; material: fiber-attached | host: Bos | place: Iran: Karaj | collected 2018-10
CCTTTTCTGTGAGTCTTACGGCGTATTTTCGCTTCGGCATAGCTGAATTCAAGTGATTGATTTTCAGCTATAAAGGTACGAAAAATATCTGACATATGTAAGTTATTTGGCTGATAATCAACAGGTTAAGCCAATTCTGTTTTGCTCAAGACATGGAGTCTGATTGACGCGCATAATAGAGAGCTTTAGTCAACTTTTAGACTTTACAGACTACTAGTTTTTGCAGCTCGTAATCTATGGTCAATTATACCACATACAAACAAAAAGAGCCACCGAAGCAGCTTTTTCTAACAGATAACATTAGAATACTATTGACTGATTTTAAATCCTAGTTTCATGATCAACTTAAGGGTAACAGTAGATGTGTTACGGTCATATTCCTTCTCTTCTTCCGGCAGTTCTTCGTATGGCACCAAACAAGGATGCGTTTTTAATTCATCGTTACGCTGTTCTCCATACGTCCATCCTTGGTTGATACGTGTTTCCGCCCATACCTCATGAACGTTCTTCGACATCTGCTCTACCAACTGTTCCAACTGTTCTGGCAACTTGACATCATTGATGTCAATAGGCTGCGGTGTGTAATTGTTTTCTTTCATACTTATCTACTTTGTTGTTGATTACAATGACAAAGAGCCGTTCTGCCCACAAACCCTATCATCAATCATTCATAAAATGTGTAACAGGACAATCTAGAACCTTTCTCTTGTAACACCAATCAATACCATTGTTTTCAATGAATACGGCTACAAATTTACTCTTTTTTTTCGGAATAGCCAAACAAAAGCTCTTTATTATGGTATAATTGTAAACAAATAGATGCATAATAATAAAAAAAAAAAACGAAATAGGACACATATTAGAATATTTTTAGTATTTTTGCAACCAAAGAATCACCGCTGGTAAAAATGGGACTACTACTTACCGATTAGAAATGATGGCAAAAGTTATTATCATAGGCAATCATCCGCTAACTAAAGACCTTGTACGACAATACAAGGGTATGGGTTGTACGGTCATGCAACAACAACTGTTGCAGGCTGAGAGTATTGAAATAAATAATTACGACGAACTTATTCTTTTGCCAGGTGCAGATGAGGATAACAAAGCCATTGCCATGTTAGCACAGTTGGCAAATAAATATGACATGAATGCACATCATGGGAAACGACTTCTTTGTCACCTAATGGTACAGGGTAACGACACCTTGCAGCTGCTTCATACCTGTGACCTATGTGAAGCGATCAGGCAAAAGATAGATGTATACCCATTCACAATGGATGAAGTGTGGAGCCGAACTATTTTGCTGGACTACGAGCCTATCACAATACAGTCGGAAAAGCATGTGCATCTAGTGATTTTTGGCTTAGGAGAGATTGCGGAAATAGTGGCGATACAGGCGGCACATACAACCCATTACCCCAACTATGTTCGAGATCATTCGCTTAGGACACGTATTACCATGGTTGATGCGGATGCTATACTCAAAAGCGAAAAAATCACTAAACGTTATCAGCAACTATTCGACAATAGTTTCTATCGCATTGTCAAACCATCAGAAGAAAAGGCTGTTATGACATTCCACAGTCCAATGTACGAAGGACAGCGTGAGGACTTTGTAGATGTGGAATGGGAATTTGTAGAGGCGGAAATTTGGAACCCCGAAATCAGAGAGAAGCTAAAGCTGTGGGCGATAGATGAGAAACAATTACTTACTGTGGTGATGGCAGACCTTGATGGAGACAAAAATGCAGCTCAAGCCTTATACCTGCCCAATGAACTATATGAACAGCATATACCTATTTATATATACGGTCAGCAAGTCGCAAACTATGATGTGACATTACCTTTAGTCAGAATGGCAAAAAATGTGAACTATATCTACGACCAATGTTACAATGAAAATTTTGCGAACTGGCAAGGGACACTTCGCTATTCTGTGGAAATAGATTCAGAAAAAAAAGAACAGTCATGGGCTAAGCTCTCTAATGTAAAACGGATGTCATGCATCTATAATGCGATGACAATTCCTACAAAGATGCGGTCGATAGGTCTGAATGAAAATGATTGGAGCCGTTTTTATGACATTCCACAACAGGACATTGAACTTCTGGCACAAGTGGAGCATAACCGCTGGAATGTGGAAGAACTTATCTTAGGCTTCCGTCCTTGTACCAATGAAGAGCAGGAGAGAATTGCAGCAGAGATAAAGACCCAGAAGAAAGCTTTCAAGGCTCAAAAGATACATTATGATCTGAGGGCTTATCATGATTTACGTCCAGACGAAACAGGGAAGTCAGTCAAGGTTTATGACCTATGTCTCAGTTCATGTCTTCCATTAATAGCAAAAGCTTTCACCGATGAGAAAGGAGGTGAGATATGAAAGAACTAAAACATTATATCTCGCTAAAATGTAAAGGCGGAAATGCTTATCTACAGAATGGTAAACGGCTAAAACTGACTGAACGGATTATTAATATTGGTGAGACAGCTGATTGTGACGTTCGCTACGAGTCAGACGTACTGCAACCGGAATACTATGCTTCAATTATCCAAAATGAGGATGGCAAGAGCTGGCGAATTGTCAAACGTTCGCAACAGATTGACATCAACATCTTTGGCAAAGGTATCATTGGCTATGCCCATCAGTTGTCTGATGGTGACATCATTCAGTTTGACGATCAACCTATGACACTGTCTTTTCATAGCCACTACGATGACAAATACGATGACGATGAGAATGAAAATACCTGGAAATGGGCCATCATAGGTATGATTGGTCTTATTGCTTTGATTGCGGTGGCTATCAATGTAGGAAACAGGCAAGAATATATCAGTAACGAAGATGTGGAGCCGTTAGAGGAATCTATATATCTGGTAAAAGTAGACTCTGTCAGACGGATGTTGATTACCCAAGGTTCAGAAGAGTGGCTTCCTCCAACAAAGGTTTTAGAGAACGAGGCTCCAACAGGGACTGCCTTCCTTACTTCAGACGGAAAACTGATTACAGCTCGGCATTGTGTGGAGTATTGGATTGGAACAAACCTCGACTTGACTACTAAGGTCAAGAATCTAAATGAGGATGACATCGTTAGATGGGCCATTGAAACAGAATCTTTCAACCAGCAGCATGAACAAGATTCTGTAAGGCGACTAAAAGTTTACTTCAGCCTCATCGATTTCATGGGCAATAAGAAATATTCGTTTTCATCAACAGACAAGCAAGTCCATATCAATACTGACAAAGATGGTGTGTTTCTGTTGGCAGATTTCAGCCAAGACTATTTCTGGCGCTCTATCAGGCCTTACTTTACCGACAGGCAGATGGAACTTGGAGACATTCTTTGGATTGACGGAATACAGGACCAAGGAAAAGTCAAGTTAGCCAACAATGAACAGATAAAGAACCTAAAAAGTGGTACGAAACTGATGATTTGCGGCTATCCTACGACTGGCATTGGCGATAAACAGATGACTTTCACGGAAGGAACTATCCGACGTCATGCCCAGGCTGACTGTGAGAATCTGTTCTTTGAGAGTAACATCAATCATGGTTTTTCTGGTGGCCCGGTGTTGATGAAGAAAGGTGGAGAAATTATAGCCATTGGCGTGGTATCAAGAGTGGACAGTATCAGCAGTGGTCTTTACAAATGGGCAGTCCCCATTACAGAAGTAAGAAGAAAAAATGAATAAAAGAATAACAATACGAGACATAGCAGGATTCTGCCCTGAAGAGGCTGTATGGAAGATGATGGTTGACGTCTGTGAGTTTATGCTCAAGGAGGGTATCGATTGTGTGCTGACACCCGACTCTATCGCTATAGACGGTTGTACATTCATGGTTGAAACGGAACATGAAAGTATCAAGGAGTTCTTGGCTCCAGAGCAAAATGACGTTCAAAAAGCAGGTATAACCCAAATGGTATGGTCATTGGGAGCAATTGCCTATTATGTGGCTACTGGTCACATTGTTTTTGGGGGACATGGAGGCAGTTATCAGAAAGACCATCCATTAGTATCACTCCCCATTCTACCCAAAGGATTAAAGGCACTCACCCCTGTAATACAACAATGTCTGTGCTATGCACCTGACGAACGTATCAACCTGAAAGAATTGAAAAATCTTACACAAGAAGGACTCGCTGCTTGTGAGAAACGACATCGAAAAAAGTCTGTAAAGATTATAAAAGAACATAACGTGGAAGTCATACAGATTGGCGAAAGATGGCCCGAAGAAATGATAGCGGTATGAGAAGAAATGTATTATTGACAATGGCGTTGGTGCTACTGACAGGCATCAGTAGTAATGCACAGGTAGATTCCCATCTGAAAAAACTGGCAGAGGGTTTGATGCAGATTCGTAAGTCAAAGTCACAGGGAGAGATACTTAACAAGACTGTTATAGACTGGTCTGCATCAGGCTGTCCAAAGATAACACTGATGGATGAGATAAAGAAAGACCCTGACAACGAATACAAAGGTAACGGAGCTAACAAATTCAAGATAAACCAGCTTGTGACTCATGTCTATAATCGTCAGAACGCCAAGATGGTTTCGAAAGGCGATTATTTCAATAGTAACGAAAAGGACGTCTACTACTCAGCGATCGAGAAGACCATCAAGAAAAAGTGCACAGCAACATATACAATTATTGGGCATGTGGGAATACAGAACTTTGTATTCATATCATTCAATCCTAAGACAGCATTCAATGTTGTAATAAGTATTAATGAGAAGAAGGTATATGAAGAGAAGAGCAAAAACGGTTATTTATACCTAAACTGTGATAAGGTGAAGAAAGAAGACAGAATAGTATTTTCCATCGTTAATGAATCTGATGTCAACGAATCGTTTGTCATCTTAAACCATAATCCACAGAAGTGATGAAGAAGGGAGTAACGTTTTGTCTATGCCTGCTATTGGTATTGCAGCTCTCCGCACAAAACAATGCGAGACAACAACTCATCAAGTTTTTTAATGAGGCAGAACATTGCTACCTGATAGACGACTATCGGCAATTGGAAAAATGTCTGAGACAATATGCCGACACAATAAAAATCTATCAGGACAATCTGGGCGACTCTATTGATGTCTACCAAGCCTATTTCGCAAAGATGTGCGGTGCTTTCTATTATGGCATTGCTGAAGAGGATTCCTGCGACTACTATTCCGAGCAAATGTACAGGATTAGTATGGACATCTTCAACAAGCGTAACAATGTGACTAATGTCATGGTGCTGCATGAAGAACTGGCACAGCTCTATTATAAAACCAAACAATACGACAAGGCTGTTGTACAACTGGATTCTGTTTTTTCTTACTACGACAACCTATACACTGAAGAAGAAAGAGATTCATTTTATTATAGGCCATTGTCACAACTGGCCATGTGCAATGCACGCCTTGGAAATTTTGGCTTGGCATTGAGGCAGATTGACGAAGCCATTAATGATTATTACAAAAAGCGCAAGGATTCCAACTACTATGAGACACTTCGCAAACGGGGTAAAATCTTGATGTTACAGGCCGACAGTCTTGGCTCCACGCATTACGACAAAGCCGTTGACTGCTATCGTCAATATGTCAACGAGCGATATGCATCTATCGACAAAGAAATGAGTACAATGAGTGATTCTCAGCGAAATCAGTATTGGTTAGCCACTCACCAGTTCTTGTACGACTGTTTCCGTCTTGGCAATCGAGCACCCGAGATGCTCTATGACCTGGCTCTGTTCAGCAAAGACTTTCTTGTCAGGAAAAAAACCACAAGGACGAAATGGGAACAGGTTAGAAAGGCTTTGGGTAAGAAAGACTGTGCTATTGAGTTTGTTCAGTTCTTTGGCAAGCAGGATGAGAAACGACTTGGTTGCTTGGTTTTAAGGAACAACAGCAAAAAGCCTATGTTTATAGATTTGTTCTCTACGGATAGCCTACTACTGCTTCCTCTTACTGGGCAATACAACATTGGGGATGCCATTTCTATTTCCTCCTACAACATAAAGGATTCACTTTACAACAACCTGCGACTGTCACAGCTAATATGGCCTTCACGACTGATGGATGCTATCGGTAATTCTGACAAGGTGTACTTTTCACCAGATGGAATGCTCCACCAGTTAGCTATAGAATATATGATGCCTGATGAGACAAAAAACTGCTATCGCCTTTCATCCACGCGCAACCTGACATCAAGGGGAAGAACCCCAAAGCTTGATACTGCAATAATCTGCGGGGGAATGGAATATGGAGCGCCTACAGCACCCTCTCATCATGATAATGATGTGATGGCCTATCGGTTTCTATCATCCCAACCTACTAACATTTCTGATCTACCAGGTTCAAAAAAAGAAGTCGAGTTAATCTATTATACTTACCGGCATCAACAGGGAGACACATTGTTAACAGGCAAGGCTGCGACTGATGAAGAGTTCCTTAGATTGTTGAATCGGCAAAGCCAAATTATCCATCTGTCTACCCATGGTTATTTCGGTGGTGATATTGGAATCTGTACAGACATCAAACCTCTGTTGTATGACAATTCTATGTCAGAGAGCGGTTTGCTTTTTGTGGGTTCTGCCAATACGCTCTCTGACAAGACCTTTGACGAGACCCTCTCCGATGGTGTATTGTCTGCGGCAGAAATAGCCAGACAGGATTTGAGCAGTGTTGAGCTCATTGTCCTCTCGGCTTGTCAGACAGGTCTTGGCCGTTTGACAGATGACGGTGTATATGGCATTCTACGAGGTCTGAAACAGGCTGGTGCTCAATCCATGATTGTGTCACTTTGGAGTGTGAATGACTATTCAAGTAGCTTGTTGATGAGTTTCTTTTATGACGAGTTGGGAAAGCAAACTACCAAAAATATCCACAATGCATTCCTCGCTGCACGACAGCGGTTGAAAAAGGAAACGAAGACCGTAGCAAAGATAAATCCGGAAACACTTGCCATCAAAGAAGAACAAATCAGTTTTGACAGGCCATATCATGTCAATCCATTTATCATCATTGATGCATTTTGAACAGTTTATCATACAAAGGAATCAAACTACAAACAAATAGAGTCATGAAAAGATTAGTAACATTGCTTCTCCTGTTAGCTATTACGGGAACACTGTTTCCACAAGATGGAAAAGCACGAATGGGAAATACTGGAAAAGGACAGCCCAAGATGGCACAGCGAAAATTCCAAATTATTGTTGAGAATGAGCGGAATGCCAACAAGGTCCGGGAAAACAACAACAAACTTGCAGCCCTTCAAGAATCATCACAAGGAGAGGCGCAACGTGGATTATTGGGGACTTTGCTTTGGCAAGGTTTTACTAGCGCCTTTAAGCAGAAAAGCGTCAATGTCTCTTCCAACTTAGTGAGCCTTGGCATGAACTACGTTACAGAAGCATTGAAAAGTGAGCGTGAGAAATGGTATCAGTGTGCTCAGGCACACTGTTACTACAGTCAGTCTTTGTCTGCAGAGACAAAGATTGACGATTTCTACGCTCTTCCCTCCACGAAAGGAGCTATGGATCCAGAAAATCTGAAATTCGAGGGGTTTGGTTGTAAGAACTATATAGAGGTAATGGGTAACTCAAAAGAAAAAGAGGGAGTTGGTGTGTTCTATATTTTCTGTAAGATACGACGCGACAGTATTGGCTTACGCCATATCGTCAACCATTCTAAGTTCATGGTGGAGATTGATTCGCTGGTGTTCAATCCAAAATACTGCAATCTTCCTAATGACTCTACCGGCAGTGCCAACAGCCGTTTCAGTTTTGAGAAACGTGACAATCTGAACTTAGAGCTTAAAGTACGTTTCTATTCCTCGTGGATGAACCAAGCTATAATGATAGCCAATGACCAGTTACTCGGAGAGTTTACCGTTAGTGTGGATGTCGACAAAAACAAACTCAACCGCGATTCTATATTTGTTTACGACAAGAATGACCCAGATTACAAGGATCTTATCAGCATCGATGGTGACTGTTATATTGTCCCACGCTCCTATACAGGCACCACCGATGGGGTCAGTTATCAACCCTCATGGGGAACAGGACAGTATCGCATTGAGATGGAAGTATCGGAACGTTGCAGTATTGTGGACAGCTACTACCAGATTCGAGAGACTGGCAAAGGCGAGGCTGTGGCTTTTGCAGATGCTACACCCGGAAAGAAAAAATGGGACAAGGCAAAATGGAAAGTGGAATGGCAAGCCATGAAATCCCGTCGCAAGAGCGACTCATTATTGAAAAATGTTTGGAAGTGCCTCGTCTCTGCATATAAAGGAACTGGCTGGATGGCAACACTTACTGACCCTGCCACCACAGCCCTCTATACCTGGGAAACCCAGAAGCTCACCGAGTGGATTGATGACGTGCATGAAAAACTCTTTGAACGCGACAAGGAAGAAAACACAGCAAAACCCAGCATGAACGACATTATCATCCCTACGTCATCCTCTATGTCGAACGACACCCCAAATTAAATAGTGGAGGTGACTCCCCAAAAGGGGACAAGCCTAAAGGTGGTGGGAAGCCATAATTACTGGTTTTCAACTACGTCCTGAAACTGGTCTATCTTTTTCTCCAGTTCATCCAGTTTCCGTTCCTCATAGTTCACCTGGGCACCTAACTTCTCCAGTTCCTCTTGATACTGGTTCATCTCGTACGCCTGGAACTGTTCATATTCCTCTTGCGACAGATCCAATGGAGTACCATTAGGAAAGTGCTTCCATTTCTTGGCCATCTCATAGTGTAGCTTTCGTGCATCCTTGGGCAACAATGAAAGGCTACCAAGATATCCATAATAAAAAGCATTGATGGAATAGGTCATGCAACTCAGACTCGTTTTGACTGCATCTTTATATTCCATAGGATAGCTATGCTCTTCCACCATCTCTTTCAGTGTGCCGGCCACGCCCTCTAAATCATCATACAGCGACATGTAAAAGGTGGAAAATGCCTTCAGTTCTTCCTGATTCACGTCATAATAGGCCAGCACATAATTTTCCACGCCTTGCAGATTAAAGTCTGGAGCTGGGTAATTCTTCTTATATGCCTGCATATCCTTCTCAGCCTTCTTCAAATAGACCTTCAGTTCACTCTCAAGTTCTGTTTGTTCTTCCTCATCCTTGCTTTTCTCCATGGCGGCAAAGAATGAAGTACTTTGTTCCAGCATCTCCTGGCGCATGTCGGCAATGGCTTCCACTGCCCCCATAACATTTGTCTGTTTAGTAGCTATTTCTTCACATGTCACGTTGGCGATATGTCGCATCACGCCACACCCCACCCCAACGAAAGCCAACAACACTGCAAGTGCAATGCCTGCTTTCAGGAGCCATCTCTTTACAGGTACAGCGGGTGAACTTTTCAGATAACCTTTCAATCGGTCAACTGCCATATCGAAATATTCATGATTGATAGCAGTAATGGCCTGATATTTGGATAGTTCCTCCATTCCCTTAGGCATCTCTTTTGGCCATGCAAATCCATCCAGCATCACTGGGATGATGTTTTTCCGGTACTCCAGTGCACAAGTCACCTCTTGCCTTATCCAGTCGTTTTCATCCACACAGCGGTCCAGTGCATTCTCTGGAAGCACCAGAATGAAGTCCTTACAACCCTTGATAACTTCCAACAGTTGTTCATTGAACTTTCCAGCTGTCAGCGTGTCCACATCAAAGAACACACGATATCCGGCATGTCTCAGTTTCACTGCAATCAAATTCGCAGTGTCGTATGCCGTCCGGCGATAACTGATAAAAATGTCGTATTTCCCTTTCATTGTATCTTTATTGTTTTTAACTTGTCACTTTTTATGAATGTGTAGTATTCTTTCTGCTGTTCCATTTCGTTGTATTTTATTCAAGATAATACTTCCGTCGTTCATCAGGTGTCAGTGGACGGTTCTTGAAACGCTGATAAGTAACCTTGATCAGATCTTCCACTGATGGGAATTCCCATAACCTGATGGTATTGTCAAAAGATGCCGATACAATAAACTTGCCGTCTGGACTGAAGGAGGCAGAATTGACCCCTTTTGTGTGTCCCTTAAGTACCGCATTGTTATATGACGATGCTTTTCGGAGCGTACTTTCTGCTTCGATAGTAAATGGTCTGTTGCGATTTTCTAACGCATTTGGTAATGCCTCCATAGCTAATAATCTTGCAGCATAAGAATCACCTTCATCCACAAGTGCATTAGCTTTTTCTGCCAAGAAACGGCTTTGCGCTATCTGCAACTTCTCTTTGTCCTCTCGCTCCTTACGTTCTTTCTCTGCTTTCTCTATCGCATACCGGTCCCACAAGTCTGCAAAACGAATGTTCTTTTCCCTGAGTGTTCCTGCAAGGATTTTTACAAAAGCATGATCTCTTCCTGTTGTATGTATATCAATATCACAGCCAATTAATTCTACAGGATCTACTTTGTCCTCACTTAATTCTAACAATGACTTTGGGAAGCACTCATTTTCCTTATGATCCTCATCTTGATGGGGTTTTCCAGCTACGATGAATGGAAAGATTCTCCTTTTGTTCTCTTGAGATAGGCTAATAAATTCTTTTATCTCACTATCTACATACAAGGATTGGGCAGAGTTAGGGGAACAAACGACTATAAGATATTCGGAGTCTGTTAAAGCTTCACTGATTTGAGGCTGTAGTTCGCCTCCAGCCAGTTCATCTTCATCTCTGAAGATAGGCCTAAAAGAGTCTGGGAAGTCTTCTTTACGCAAGTCCTTACGTTCATCAAATAACGTAGCAGGCAGTTCGTAATACTCGAACTCATGTTGTAACCATTTCGCTAATTCCGAATCTTTATGGCTGTAACTTATAAATGCGAAATATTTTTTCTGTTGTTCCATTCAGTTGTTTTCTTCAATTGTGGTGCTTATGTTTTTTCAACGACTATTATTCCCTCACGTTATGTGACAGGAACCTGTCCCCGTGTCATCCGGCAAGTACTATCTGCGTCGCTATTTTTATTTTTTTAACACAGAAATAGCCACTTATTATCAAAAAAAAATTACCTTTGCAAAAAATTACCTAAAACGGGCTATAACGATTTATGAATATAATAAATAAAACTTGTTTATTTACTATCATTCTTTATTTCTGTGCAGGGTTATCATCGGCAAACAACCAAAAAGGAGATGATAATACCAAAAGACTTTCATGTGACGAACTGTTAAAGAAATATTATCGCTATATATCAGAGAAAAAAACGACGGAAGCCGAGAAGATCATTAAGGAAATAGAAACAAAAGATTGTGGTGAAAGTGATAAGAAAGTTGCAGAATTAGTTTACCATAATCGCTCTACCCAAAAGAAAACCATCAAGGCAAAAGCACTAACTTTGTCCGATGAGAAAATTACCATAGGCTACCAAGGTAGTGAACATGTTGTCACCGTTTCTGGTGAAGGTTCTTGGAAAGCAGAAACAGAATGCGAATGGTGCTCTTTTAGGAAAGAGACAAATAGAATTATCATACAGTGCGAAGAAAACCCCAGTATGAGAAAACGTATTGGCAACATTGTTGTCACAAGCGGGAAAAGAAGCAAGACCATTACTGTGATTAATGAGGGGGCGCCAGAAATGTTAAGGAGTTCGGTAAGTAACCTTTCTTTTCCAGCAGGAGGTGATCAGAACACAGTAGACGTATATTCTAACACCAATTGGAGTGTCGACAGTGTGCCCAGATGGATCACTCTTAAGAAGAACGGCCAACAACTTCTGTTTTCTGCAGAGCCAAACAAACAGCATGTACAACGTACTGGCAATGTGGTTATCAGTACGCCATCCTCCGCAACAGTTATTATCAATGTATATCAAGGAGCAGGTGACGAGGAGATCTCTTTCTCAAAAAACAATTTGAATTTCGGACCTGATGGTGGCGACGAATACATCAAAGTAATGACAAATGCTGATGTTTGGAAATTAGATTATCCCCATTGGTGCCAAGTAACAAGAATAGGTGAAGACTCCATCAAAATACATTGCACGCCAAACGACCCTATAGACATGCGCCGAGAAGCAAGTGTCAATGTAAAGACGGACTTCCAAACTCTTGGCATCAATATCTTCCAAGAGCCTAAGCCTTTCCAATATATGGTTCCATCAATGGGTATTGGAGGAAAAGCATTGTCATTGGGAGTTAGCGCAGGCTATGTAATGCCCATGATTTCCACATCTTCCGACGGAGACTTTACAGGAAGTGTGGTCAATTATTCATTAGGGAACAACAATGAGCAAGTTTCTTACAAGGCAAACGGAGGATTAACCTTTGGTCTTTTCGCCGATATTCGAATATATAAAAACATTTACCTGATAGCTGGTTTAAATTATCTGCAATACTCTTACACAAACAAGTTTGAGGGGGATGTGTACCGTCAGATTTTTCAGACAGAGCGTTATTATCAAGCAGGTAACACACAAAACAGATATGAAGAAGAGTACAAACTTAGCCAATTGGAAGTTCCAATTCTTGGATCCTATAGATTGCCTGTTACAAAGATGAGTCACGTTCAAATTAATTTAGGCCCAGTAGTCAACTATGGAATCAAAGCCAAAATGAATATAAATGGTTATACCAGTAGTAAAGATACATATTATTATGTTATTGAGAATGGAAAGTTGACAAACAATCTTTACGATAAGAGAATTCAAGAAATAGATGATAAAGGAAAAGGTAGTTTCAATCTCTACAAAAAAGAAGTGGATTATTGGGTTATTGACAAAGATAAAAATGAAAGTAATAAATTCAATAAGCTAAGCGACTCTCCTATGAAGAAATTGAATTTGGGCTTTCGTTTAGGCATTGTATATGAATATCACGGTTTCGATATTGGTGCGGAATTCACCTATATGCTTACCAATACAGGCAATAATAAGTACTGGAATGCAAATCGATGGGAAATTTTTGACCAGCATGCCAATACATTATTGTCAGGTTATCAACAACGGAATCATTATTTAGGAATAAAACTTGGTTACACATTTAGATATTAAAAATTATGAAGAATATTTTATTTTGGACATTATGTTGCATTCTTTGTTTAGCAGCATGTAGTGATGATGACGAAAAGGACGTTGATGTTCCTGAGGTTACACCAAAAGATATCTCTGAACTAATCGTTGGAGAGTGGGCAGTAGATTATTCCATTGATGATCCGAAAGGATATAGATGGGAAATTCTTGAGTTTAAGGAATCTGGTAAGATGTACTTCTCTAACTATTCTGAGAAGGACAGTATTCTCCACACGTACGAATCGGGTGATTACAGTCTCAAAGATAGTGTCATCACCACACATAGTCAGTTGGGATGGGGCGATGGTCAATATAGTACGTACAATGCCAATATCCATATTAAGCAAATTGGTGATTACGATATGTTGGCAGATATCATTGTGAATGGCCAAACCATAGCATCAAATCATTATAAGAAAGTCACTGGCAAAATAGATATTGAGAAAGGCGATACTTTGCCTGACTACAAGAAACTGATAGATGGTAAAAGTGTAAAGGGCTTTAAGTCTCACAACAACTATATTGCTACTGTTGATAACTTGACGGGAAGGATCAAGAGTGAATGGTCTGGTTCGACTTATATAGACATAGAAACAGAAGCAGGTACAGCTGTTGTACAGGTTAATGTTAATAGCTATTTGTATTACGATTACGCTTCTTTCATCAACAAACCTATAGAAGAAGTAGAGAAATTATTCAAATATGATTATATGGATGACGAGGGGTATAAATATTATCTCTATAATAGCGACAGATACCCAAGCCTTCAGCACCAAGCTGGCAATTGGGAATGGATGATCATGCTAGCTAACCCACTTTCCAACAAGGTAGAACAGTTTTCTTTGAAAGCTAAAGATAAGGTATGGTTTACAAATTATCAGATTGATGACTTCCTTTCATATCATTATACCTTATTGTTAAATGAAGAATCATCAGACGAGACTTACAAAGTATGGTATTTAGGCGAATCAAAGGAAGAAGCAGAAGTCGGTGTTTTGTGGGATTTTGACAGAATGGGAGTAACATTCATGAATGTTAAGAATCTTAAATACATAGTCATTGGAAATGAAGACTATTTGCCTGATTATAAGAAAATGTTTGGTGAAGAAACTATTGTTAAATATCAATCGAGAGATCCTGAAATAGCCACGGTGGACAATAAAACTGGTGTAATAACTGGTGTTAATAGTGGATTTACAACCATTGATGTGATGACTGACAAAGGTTCTACAGCAATGATCCAAGTGAGAGTGCAGATTTTCCTAGCCTATGACTTTGGCAGTTTAGTGGGTAAGAAATATAGTTATGTGAAAGACATTTTAAAAGGCAGTTTTGGATTTGATAAAAGTGGAGATGACGATCAAACAAGGATGTTTGTCTCTGATTCCTTCTGGGAGTCTAAATATCAGAAGAATTGGGAGAAAATCATCATGAAGTTAAACGATAAATACTATTCAAGCAATGCTAAAGTATATTCAATCGTTTTAGTAGCTGAAGATGATACGTGGTTTACAGCAGAAGAGATGACAGACTACTTAAGCCAGAAGTATGTTCCTTTCAAAGAGGAAACGTCAGATACCAAGAAGGTCTTTGTTAATGATAGTAGCATAGAAAAAGCCACGTTTAAGGTTATATGGAACACATCTGAGAAAGTTTTGACTTTTGAAAAAATTGATCAACCAGAATCTTTTTTTGATTATGGTTCGTTGATCGGACAGACACTCAGCCAAATTGAGACAATAATGGGAGCAAGTGGTGATGAATATAAAGAAAAATATTATTTCTATCCAGACTCAAAATTAGTTGACTTCTTTGCCGTTTCGTTCAAATCAGCAAATGGTGAAGTGAAAGATACAGCCCAAAATGTAACGGTATGTTTTAAAGATCAAATTAGTTACGATGATATCGTTAAGATGCTGGATAATATATATATTCTTGACAAGAATTCATCTTCCGATGATGACCGAATTTACTATTCTAAGGAAAAAACAATAAAGCTGAGACTTGTAATAAAGAATGGAGTGCTGATTTGTGACAATCTGAGCTATTGAGTTTAGAAAGTGATCTTTGGACTTAATATAATTATTGAAACCGAAGTGCGAATTGCATTTTTTGATTATTATTGACATCAGCATCCGGTCCACTATTCCTGGGTCGGATGCTGATATTTCTACTTGGTCATAAAGGAATCCAAATAGTACTGTTTGCAATTGCTTGGAGTCAGTGCCATACCTTCAAAACGGATATTGGTACTATCTATCAGTTCCTGAAAAGTGGGATAGTTCCATTTTTTGCATATCAAGTTTGTTCTTTGGTCGTAAAGGGAATATATGATTGGGGATTGAGGTAAAACACAAACGTTGCGAAGGATTTCAATGTCTTTGTTACGTCCACTTAAGTTACAAAGCATGATACCAGAAGATATATCCCAGACCTTGACGAGTGCATCGGTGGACGATGACGTTATAAGCGTTTCGTCAGAATAGAAAGATACGGAAATAGTTGTTCCACTGTTCCCCTCCAATTTTCTAACAGGTTTTTCCAAACCAACTTTCCAAATCATTACAGTATTGTCAGTTAACGTCGATGCTAACAATGTACCTGATGGACTAAATGCCACGTTTGTCACCCCACCATGATGAGTATTAATAGTATGAATACATTCCCCAGTTTGAATATCCCAAATTTTGATAGTACCATCCCCAGTAGCAGTCGCAATACTATTATCTACAGGATTGAATGCAACATCATTAATTTCGCCGTTGAACCCAGAAAGAGTTCTTATGGGTTTATAGTTTTTCACATCCCATATTATGACTGTACCATCAAGAGAGCCTGATACCAGACATTGCCCGTCCCGACTAAAGGCAATGGATTTTACAAACTTATGGTGACCTGTAAGTGGAGTGTGTAGTTGTAAGCCTGTGTCTAAGTTCCAGAAACAAAGAGTGCTGTCAGCAGTAACAAGAATATTATTATCTGTTGGATGAAACGCCAATTTCTTCATGTTTTTCTTTGCCTGAAATAAGTGGATTATCTTCCCGTCCGCAGTTCTCCAAACAATAATATTATCCATAAAAGAAACTGCTGCAACATATTTGCCATCTGGACTAAAACAAGACCACAGAACACCTTCAGCTTGCTCAAATGGTATCCTTTCCGCATTATTACTATAAACATCCCATATCCTAACGGTACAGTCATCAGAACCCGACAACAGTCTTCTGCCGTCAGGGCTATAAGCAAGACACTTTACATTGTTGGTGTGGCCTTTGAATAAATGAATCTCATCAGATGCATAAACATCCCAAATTCTGACGGTGTTGTCATCTGAGGCTGAAGCCAATTCCTTACTATCTGGACTGAAACATATCATGTTCACCTTCCCACTATGTCCTTTCAGGACAGAAACCACTCGTCCAGTTTTTACATCATAGATAATGATATCCGTAATGTTATTAATAACAGCTTTAAGCTTCCCGTCAACACTAATGTCTGTATCTATACCATGCAACAAAGAACTGCATTTTGTAGATGTCATCAACCTGCCATTATTGGCATCCCATACGTTTTTTGTACTGTCGACCGAGGTTGATATTATTTGTTGTCCATCTTCACTGAATGATACAGAACAGACACTTCCTGAATGTCCTCGCAAAACAGCAGTATTATGGTAATATGCTTTTCGGAGTGCTGCCTCTGCCTCTATGACGTAAGGACGATTTGGCGGTAGAACAGCTAAGGCTAAAAGACGTGCAGTGTATGAATCACCTTCTTCTGTCAACATACAAGATTTCTCGGATACGAATCTTGAGTTATTCTCTAACATGGACAAATTCAATGCATCCACTTGTCGTTTCTGATAATAAATGAATGCTGCCACGCCAACACTTATTGCTGTAACACAAAGACTGACAAAAAGCAAGCGAAGGCGTCTGCGAAGCAACCGTTTCTGTTTAAGAGCCAATAAAGGAGTACAGAAAGAGTCATGTATCAGCTCTATACGATTATCCTTAGAATCCGAAGAAACAGAAATGCGCTGGAGTATCTTTTGTGGCCCTTCTAATAAGATTGCTCCATTTTTAATGTTAAGAAAGAATTCCGTCTCAGAAATAGAATTTCTTCTACCCGTGCTATCTATCAAGTTACTCTCAATATATGCTCTCTCTTTGTTTGATAAGCCAGCAGTAGCCTCATGATAGTATTTCTCAAAAGGATTATCTGCCAAATAACTGTTGACAAGTTGTGCTGAGATCGTATGTAATCCAGACTTTTCACTTTCTATGAAAAGTCGGCTACAAATTAAAGAGAGCACGTTGGTACTAATACTCCCGTCTTCTTTATTTCGTGCTGTCTGAATAATCGCATTTGCTATTTGCTCCTTTTCCAATTCATCAAAAAGGCCAGTTCCTGGTAGTAATATGGCATCACGTGCCCCATCTTCTGTCAGACTGCGAAGGCGGTAGCGACAACGCTTCATTTCAACAAGGTAATTATCGTCAATGCTATCTTCCAGACTATAAAGATCGTCTTCACGAATGGACAGGACAAAACGGAAGTTGAAATCGTAAGTATACCTCTGCCCATCAATCACACGGTCTGACAGCGAATGAGTTTCATCCATCAGATAATTCAACTGACGTAGCAAAGCCTCCGCATCTTTCTTCCTTTGCTTGAAAACTTCTTCGAACTGATCTAATACAAAAACTGGAAAAACAGAGTTACCTTCTGTATCTATGAGATGAGTTCGTGCAAAATAACTCCATAAATACTCCTGTGACTGTTGATCTGAGGGAAGCGAAGTTACGTCATAGGAAACAAAACGTATATTCTTTTCTTCTACTGAGGTTATAAGCTTAGAAATAAGGCAGTCTTGAAAACTTATATCCATAGCTTCCATGCCAAGACGTATACTGATGGGTAAGTAACTTCTTGAACGTAACCGAGGGAAAACACCTGCATTCAACAATGAGGTTTTTCCCACACCACTTTTACCATAGATAGTTATAAGAATATTGTCATCTATAAGCTGAGCCACGTCATACGAATCATTGTCTCTTCCACAGAACAAGAGTGGCGACTTACAGTTCTCAGGATCCTGATAGGCAGACAGACCAGCCCAAGGATTGTCATAAATGTTAACCATAAGCTACTGTTCTTTCAAATGTTCGTCAATAGACGACCTTAGTTTCTCGAACTGGTCATTCATCAAGTTTATGCCTGATATTGCCCCATGAATGATTGACTCAAAGGTTTCAGTGTGATATGGCTGACGCAGGTCATAGCCATTGACTGCCAAAGGAATAATTGCCTTATCAGCCAATTGACTGGCCATTCGCCATTCCTGATTATAATAATTATCCGTTTTCCCTTCATTTAAATCCTCAGCAATATGGGGTGTGAGTATGGGAATGAAAATACGTGCTGCAGCAATGGCTTCTTCTATCTTATGGTCGTAATTGTCTCCACCATGAAGACTGGAATTATCAAACCACACATCGTATCTGTCATGAAGCTGGTAGAATATCTTTTTGGCAATAACAATATCTTTACTACAGTAGGATAAGAAAACACCTCCAGAACGTCGATAATCTGACAGCCTTTCCGCAAAAACATCGTTAAACTCAGGCGATGTAATCTTCATGGTTAAGTTGCGCATGAAATGACGTGCTTCACCATGAACAAAGATTCTTGATCGCTGTAAATAGTTTTCTAATTTCTTATCTGAACGGTCATTTTCAATGAAAGTAATGGCGACTTCTCCTGGCTTTAGCATTCTTTTGCCATCGTCGGTACCTTTATCACGACGAAGAATGTACCAAAAGAAGCGAAAATACCAATTATCAAATTTGCATCCCAACGCAAGAAGCCTTTTAGAACGCATGAACTTTAGAATAGGGTCTTCATCGCCAAATTTTATCCACTTGTCTATGATTTGTATGGCATCATCGTCAGTCTTTACAAATTTTTTCGATTCGTCTTTGACTGCTTTCCCAAAAATATAAAACAAGGTGGGATGAAGATATTTTTCCCCTTCACGAAAGCTCGTTAATTCTTTGCGGATAGCCTTTAATGAAGCATCATCATTAATATTCACAACCCTTAGCTCATCACCCCATATTTGCCTCATGAGCGTTTCCAAATAAAAATCAAATGTTGTCGTTAATACAAATCGGAAAACTTTTGTTTTTAATAAGTCTCGTAATTCTATAGACATATCCGCTATATCATAACAAAACTCATTGGAATTCAATAGATTCCTAACGACATCAACATTATTATCAGATTTTGACTCTAACTCGTTATAGTCCTTGAAATTATTACTATTGCCATTGATAACCTTCAGAATATAATTAGAGATATCGCCTGTCGGTTCAATTTCCTTATTCAGAATGACCTCACTGCCAATAACTAACAAATACTCATCCTGAAAGATGGCTTCAACAAACTGCTGTTCGTCAAAACCAACCTCCTGAAGGTTGAAGATACGATTATATGTATCTGATTTCGGTTTAAATGCCATGGTTTATTTTTATATGTGGTGCAAAGATACGAAATATAAATGAAACTTTAATACAAAAGGTGAAAAAATGCATTGTCTCATCCCATTAACAAAGACATAAATAGAGATTCAATCTCCGCAACAGCCACTGAGCAAAGAATATCACCTCTTAATCCAACTGCGGATGGCCTGTTCGCGCTCGTCCATGAGGACTGACTTGAAATCAATGCCTATGGCACGGAACTCGTTGGCAAGGAGGGTGTTGGTGAGCAGGAGGTCAGTGGCAGCGTCCATGGCCTTGGCAAAGGCTACCCTATCCTCTTCCTCGTTCTGCTGTTGGGGCACGTTGTCGGCCATGAGGTCGAAGAGCATCTTGATGTTATCATGGGTTTCCTGCAAGCTACTGGACTTGGGATCGATGACGTTTTTCAGGAAGCTGGACAAGGCTTTGGTTCCAACATTACCGGGGAAATTACGGTTTGTGGCAGTCATTAGCACCAACGAGACCAGTTCCATGTGACTGATACCCAACTTCGAGGCGATGATCTCCAACAGGTAGATCTCCATGTGAGAGCTTTCGCCATCGACACCCATCACACGGATGAGCTTGGTGAGATATTCTGCCCTTTCTCGCCGTCTTGCTGGCATCTCGCCGTGCATATCTTTATCGAGGCCGAGGACACTGTCCTTCAACACATCACCCGAAATACCTTCCGACTGGCATATTGCAGAAATCATTTTCTTCTCTTCCTCTGAGATCTCACCATCGGCCATAGCGATGGCCACCAAGTCCTGCGCCAGCTTAAACTCGGCATCCGACGCATCATTGAATAGTTTTACTAACAGTCCCATATTTTCATTTCTAATTGTTTCGTTTCACAATATCATATCCCAACTTCTTGACCAGTTTGATGGTATTGAAGGCCATGATGCGGTCGTATTCTTTTTCACTATCGGGCAAAGCCGTGTAGGGCACAAGGTCTGGATGCAACTTAAGGGCATCGTCACGTTCCTTACCATACGTCCATCCCTCTCTCATCCTGGCCTCTGCCCATACATCATGAGCGTTTTCTGCAATAGCCTCTTGCAACTCTTCAAGATCGCCATCAAGGGGAATCTTATCTACATTGATGGGATGGGGTTCATATTCTTCGACTGACTGGAGGATTTGAATCATATAATGATGTGACTCTTTCCAGGCATTGAGGAAATCAGAAAGGGGAACCCTTGACACATACGGTTCCTCGTATGGGTCGAATACCGTAACAGCATCGTCTTCGATATGAGTCACGACCACAGCATGGTTCGTCAGGTTCTCCAGATCAACTTCTTCTGAATACAATTTCTCGCGATCTACTCCCACCACAACATCATTGTCCATATTGAGTGCGCGCCGTATATCCTCAAGTGTTGCATCGTACTTACGACTGACAAACAGTCCAGAATAGGCCAAGAGGTTGCCCAAGCAGAACAACGGAGTACCTTCGGGCTTCAACCAGTCTTTTCTTCGAGCCGTTGAAAACAGCCACTCTTCATCGTACGGAATACCACGCCGATGGAGAATGAAGGTTTCACAAAGGACGGCACAGATGTTTTCACCACTGAGAGCCGCTTTCTGCAACATAGGAAGGACTTCATCCTTAAATTGACTGTTGACAATTGAGAATTGGGAACTGTCTTCTTCCACTTGCAGGGCGATATCGAGCGTCTCGCGCAAGGATTCATCGGACTTCAACGCCTGAAGAATCTGTCTGGTTTCCTCTTCACTGGTGTTACCATCGAGATAAGCAGCCAGCAGTTCATCGGATATATAGTCTTTATTTGCCATATTCTTTAATGTCTGTGAGGGCGACACGGGTCAGTTGAGCCATGGCACGCCGTTTGATATTGTATAGGTTTGCCGTAGTAATGTCCATCTCCTTTGCCAATTGCTCGGGTTCCCAGTCTTCTATGATGAGTCGGCGGATGACATGAACATATCGCTTGGTAGGCATGGCTTCGAAGAGCCGCTCCAGATCGCCCTCTGCTGACGTATCTGATTCAGGCGCTGCCGTCTGATTACGCTCATCATAAGGAGTCTCCTGACTATTGTCATCTATCATTCGAGCCCGTTTTTTAATGAAGAAACGGATGGCCAGAATCTTCAGCCACTGGTATACGGAACTACGATACTGGAAGTTGAGCAACTTAGAGGCATCATCCTCCATGAGGTAGACATACAACTCGTTCACCATCTCGTCGTATTCCACCTCATAGTCGAACACCAGCTTCATGACGCTGAAGAACAATGGCCGACACTTGTCGAAGAAGAACTCCTTCGTCACCCGATTGTCACGCGCAATCAGTCTGCGTATGATTTCCTGATCAGTCATTGGTCTTCTGTCATTTTCATAATCCACGGAATATAGCGGGAGAATTCCATGTCGAGTTCCGTAATAGCACCCAAATCCTCAAAAGGCCGGATATCATGGTGAATAAAGAAATCCTTGTTCTTTTTGAGTTTATCAGCGAATTCCTTATTCTCATATTTATCCTCGTCCTTTCGAGCCTTACGGAAGCCCATCAGCAACTTTTCAACATTCCAGCGATTGTGTTCAACCTTGGCCAATTCTTCTACTTCTTTGTCTGAAAGCATGTCATAGTCATGAGATTTATTATCAATCGTCAAGCCACGCATGGCACGAAGACAGGCTAACTTGGTTCTGATAGTATACGAATTATAAAGATTCGACCATTTCAAGGCAACAGAAAGGTCTTTCCAATACTCGTTTGCATCTTCCCATATTTTGTCTTCTGACATAGCGTCAAGGGCAAGGATACTCTGGAACTTATATGTATCGTAATTGGCTGTACTATACAGATAGTTGATGAGTTTGGCCCTTTTCAAAGAATGGTCATCTTCATTAAAGCCAGTCTCATTCATTCCGAAAGGATATATATGCGCATAACGGCCTTTCCGATTCGCCGATTTCAGTTGCCCTTTCTCAACCTTTGAATATAGAAGCGATTTGGATTCGTCTAAGATTCTGAGATTAGTTACAAAATTGTCAGACCTGTCCTGGCGAATGAAGACAGGTATTTCATTATCATAGATACTATCGGGCATATTCATACCCATCACAAAGTTTTGCCGTTGATCTGCTAAGGCAAGGAATACAGACATGTATTGTTTGTCATTGTGCTCTTTTGCCCAGCTATCTATCTCATTTTGTACTCTTTTTGAGAATATGTCACCTTTAATAAACTCGAACTCCACGTCAAGGAAGTTGCCATCTTTGCCCTTAAAATACAAATCATCATCGATTAAGCCTTCCTTTTCTTTTTCATTTTCCTTTATCTTCGAGAGATTCCTGTATGTATATGACTGTACCTCAAAGAAATGGCGATTGCGGGTAATGAACTCATCCTTTTCTACGTCAGCATTCTTGTCTATGAATGATATTTTGGTCTTTACTTTTTTATGGCTGAAATTTGGGAAATGCAACACATGGGCAGCCTCCATTGCAAAGGCCACGGCAAAATTGGTAGTCCCCACAAAAACCAGGTGAACATATCGAGGGTCCTTTTCCGTCAAAGCGATTCTATCATCATCACGATACCCTTTACCATACACTGCGGGATAATTATATTTCTTATCAGGATCTTCCATGTCATGATACCATCGTTTCACGAAGACCTGCTTGGCCCATCCTGCAAAAAAGTTATATGGAACAAACTCAATGTCAAGGTCTACAACTTTTCGGAAAATATCGGATGTCTTAAAAGAAGCATAAGTATCCAAGTCCTTGAACACACAAGTGATTCTCTTTGGTTTATCGGTGATGTCTGGCTGACTCAGATAGCGACTAATACTATCAATGCATTCCACGTTGATGGCATCATGTGCCGTCTTGGAACGAAAACCAACGATATATACTTGTTCTGCTGATTCCAAATGAATTTCCTTATAGAAATCTGCAGAAGTGCGATGTCCGTAATTGACAATGATGTGTTCCATCTGAGCTTCATTAAATGACTTACGTAATTTCTCCTTCACGTAGGCCACTACTGCAGAGGTCAACACGAGAACATACGCATCCTTGTCTTTGCTGAAAATATGATTGATAAACGACGGTATCATTTCGTCGTAGCCCATGATGATATAATGGCCCGACTTCAAATAGTGAATAAGGCCATCCTTATGGTCATCAACTCTACGTTCTATCATATTGGTCATGACAGAGATGATCATCCCCATAAAGATGATAACGCCTGCTATATAGATCAAACATGCAACAAATACAGCACCACCACTCGCTTGAGCATCACCATAAAAATTAGTGAAGGCATTCCCATCGATTAAGAGATACAATGGGAACATCCACTTGCTAATATTTTTACTCTCGCAATACCTCTGCCAGTCACCGCCAAACCAGGACAGCAACAGAAATGATAACAAGAACGCTGCCACCAATACTCCCACCAAGATAAAAACCTGCCGGAGGGAATCGTGCGAAAGAGTTCTGTCAAACCGGAGCCAAAGGGCTCTATGATTTTTTCTCTTCATTATTATCAGTTTTTTGAGATAACGATGGTTCACCAATTAAAGAAGAAAGAACCTGTTTATATTCTTGAGACCAACTTTCATCCTTCGATGCGTTATCTTTCAAGAAATTCAGATACCTTTCCAACAGATCGGATTTTTGCTTCCGCTTACTTTCCTCCTGGTCTTTCATTGTCTTGGCGGTTTGTTCATTTTCTTTTGCCTGAATTTCTTTTTCTTTCCAAGACTTAATGGTGCACTTTGCAATCAAAGCGACAGAAACGAAAGCAGCGCAAAACAAAAACACGATAGCGACATCCTGCCAATTAGTTTCCGCTTCTTTTAAACAAGGTTGGCAAGTTTCAGCTATTGTCGCCACTTTCACAACGATAGTATCACAACATGCAATCGTGTCATTTATATTCAAAAAAAAGGTACTCATATTATAGTTCAGATTTAGTCATCTTTTGGGTTTTCCGGTCCAAAATTACAAAAAAGAATTCATAACGCCCTATTATATCCTAAAAAAATGTTCTTTTGCTTGTATTTTTTCAAAAGTTTTCCAAAAGGGTCTTTGCGCTAACCATCGTCAGCTACTTGGGACTATCCATGAGAGATTCTCATGTCGCCATGCGGACGTTGGGGCTACGCTGACAGAAGAAGTCACACGCCCAATGGCCACCAAGTCCTGCGCCTGCTTTAACCCGCATTCCATCATTTTTATTGAATAAGGAGGTAATTTCCTTTATTGTCCAGCCAGCAAACTCCATCATGACATATTCACCAGACATCCCCTGCTGACGTGCTGGCGCATCACCATCAATGAACCATCAGGCTTACGCATAAAGACAGGAGCGCCACAATGATGCTTTAGGAACATTCAATAGCAGATGCTATCTTATGACCGAATATAGAATCCATTATTTATCGCTTTAATCGGAAACAAAGAATCAAAAACAAGATTCTACTTAGTTCCTTCAATATTTTCATCATCGCATTTTTTTTAAGTGTTCAAACGATGAGCTCCCAATCATTGGTTGATTTCTTTTTGTCCTTCTCTATCTGAGCCAGCATCTTGTTCCTGGTATATTTATGCATCTTGACACAGAAATAGATGAGGGCAAAGAAGCCAAGGCCGCCTATATAAGGATTGACAGAACTGCTGAGGGCGAAAGCATCGTAAATGCCATGGGCAAGAACAGGAACAAACAGGATGCAGGCAGCCGTCTTGGGTGAACGGTGTACGAAATGATAGACGGAATAGTAATAACCCATCAGCACGGCAAAAGCATAATGGCCTGGGACAGCCAACAATGCACGGGCTATGGCGACGCCCATCCAGTCACCTTCC
>JAEEGL014264209.1_pt1 | contig 25388 bp, 5 predicted proteins | sample 9134231 | NCBI WGS metagenome assembly JAEEGL01 (sample SAMN16246548, study PRJNA631951) | gut metagenome | biome: gut microbiome; feature: rumen; material: fiber-attached | host: Bos | place: Iran: Karaj | collected 2018-10
GTTTTACTCTCTGTTTTTATATCTGTTTCAGTATTTATATTATATTTATTTTCATTTTCTGCAGTAACATCATCTTTTTTTTTGCTATTATCTGGTCCTAAAATATAAGTTTTATCTACAGTAGTTGTTGTACTTTTATTTTCTTCATTTAATTTACTTTCTTGTCCTTTTACATTTTCTTTTTTATTTGATTTGTTGTTTTGATTTTTATCTGGAATTAATTGATAAGTTTTTTTTTTTTTCTCTATTTTTGTTTCTTCTATTTTTTGACTATCATCTTGAATTAATTCATAAGTTTTTTCATAATTTTTTTTACTTTCTTCTTTACTTTTATTTATATCAGGAATTAATTCATATTTTTTATCATATTCATTTTCAGTAATTTCAGTTGTTTTTGAAGTTTCGGTTTCATTTTTATTTATATCTTTCTCTGTCTTTTCAGATTTTTCAGTTATTTTTGTTTTAGTAATCTCTGAACTAATTGGTTCTAAATAAATTTTTTTATCATATTTTTCATTTAAACTGGATTCATCTTTTGTTTTAGAAATTATTTTTTCTTTTTTAATTATATTCTTTGTCATTTTATATATTTCTTGCTCAGAATAAATTCCATAGGAAATTAAATCAAAACTTTCTTCTAAAGATTCTCCAAACAATCTAAAAATTTTATCAGCACTGGATAATGATATAGAACAAGAGTCTACATGAGAATCTCCCATCATAACAGCAAGTTCTTTTTTGTATTTTAAGGCATTTACGTAAACCTTTCCATCATCATCTTCTTCAACATCTTTGGTATAACTTTGTATGACAACATCTTCAGTGACTTTTATTTTATTAGATTTGTTATAAGTTGTAACAAATTCTTGGATTGTTTTGCCGTCTTCACTTTTTTTTATTTTTGAAGTTGTTGTTGCCTTATATTTATCTTCAGGTTTAGATAAAATTTCTCCGACCTTCTTTTTCCCATCAACTTTCTTTACTTTAGTTATTGTTTGAGTTGTGACTTTTGTGGTAATTGATTCATTTTTTTTTCCGGATTTTGTTTTTTTTTCGCTTTTGGAACTAGTAGATTTCATATTAATTACAATTTTTTTTTAATATTTATATATAGTTTTAAATAGATATTTTTTTAATAATAAATAATTTTTTACATATTTTACATATTTTTAATATATATTTAATTAATTAACTTAAATAAATTAATTTCTTTAAATTTTTAATTTTCATTTTTAATAATAATTTTAATTTTAGAAATTTCGAAAATTAATTTTACTTAAATTTATTTTTTATTAAAAAATTAAAATTTATTTTTAAATATTTTATTAAATTTATTTAAATATTAATATTTTATAATTAAATAATAATTTTTAAATTTTATATGTTTTCTAATTTTATTAAATACGATGATATTTTAAAAAAAGAAAATATAATAGACAATAAAGAAAATAATGCAAGAAAAAAAATTTCTTTTGCTGATCTGATAAATGAACCAAGAAAAAGAAAAGTAACATTAAAAAGTGAAAAAGATATAAATGTAAAAGGAGAAAAACAGAAAAAATCATCAAATAACTATGAAAATAATTTAAATAATCTTTCTCGTATTTCTATTCATAGTGCAAACGTAATAAATAAAATAATAAATTCAAATTCTTCAGAAGAAAGTAATAATATAAAAAACAGTAAAAATTTAGAAAATATTCCAACAAATTTAAATAATAATGATAAAAAAGAAGATGATAAAACAGACACAAAAAATCAAATAAAATTATGTGCAAATTGTCCAAAAAAAGCAAAATATCGTTGTAATTTATGTAAAACTTTTTATCAATGTGAAAATCCTTCTATTCATAAAAATGATTGGGAAAAACATATAATTTTTTGTCCAAAAGTAATTGAATTAAAAGGTGATGAATCTCCACTTTTTGATAGATTAACTAAACAAGATTTAAATTTTTCTAGCTTTATAAAACAGAGAAAAAGTTCGGTTAATAAAAAAAAGAAAAATTCAAATAAAAACAAAGATGATATTGAAAATTATAAATTATTTTTAATAAAATATCAATCTCAATATAATACAGAAAGAAAAAATATTATGATATATATTAATAAAAAGAGATATATAGATGCATTAAAAGAATCAAATATTTTAATAGAAAAAAATGTAAAAGATTTATTAAAAAATTTAGAAACATATAAAATAATTAATATGAATACAATAGATAAATTAAATAAATTTATTATTGAAGATTTAATTCAAAGTTATTTATATTATGAAGAATATTTTTCAAATATATTATTAAGTATTCTCATTTATTCTTTAATTAAAAGTAAAGATAAAGTAGAAAGAACATTATCTAGATTATTAAGTGAACTTGATTTTTATAAATTTAATTTATTAACTGAACATATTATTTTATATATGCTTCAAAAAGAGAAAGAAAAAGAAAAAAATTCAAAATTAAAAAAAATTGCCAAAGAAATTTATTTTAAATCATTGAAAATAAATGTTTGTATTGCAAAATATGCAAATATTTTAGATGATTATTATTTATATGAAAATTATTTATTGAATTTTATAAGTAAAATTCAAATTGTTTTTTATGGTAGTAATTATATATTAAGTAACACTTATTTATTATTGGCTAATTCTTATTTAGGTATTTTTGATTTAAAAAAATCTTTATTATTATATGAAATAATAATACACAAATGTTATAATATTAAAAATAAAAAAAGTCATTTAACTGATGTTTTATTATGTGCACTTTATAATAGTGGTTTAGTTTATTTTGTTATAGGTCAAAATGAAAAATCAAAATATTATTTAGATAATTATTTAAAAATAAAATTAGAAATTTTAAAAAATAATTCCGATTTTTCTATTGCTTCAACAAATGAAATTATTGCTGAAGTAGAAATTCAAAGTAAAAATTATGATTCAGCTTATAATTATTTAAATAATTCAGTAGAAATTTTAAATAAAATTTGTAATGAAAATAACGAAAATAATAATAATATTGAAATTGAAATATTACGAAATAAAATAGAAATTCTTTTAACATTTATTGAAACTACTTTAAATCAAGAAAAAAATAGTAATAATGAAGAAAATAATGATGAGAAAAATAATAATAATATTACAAATATTAATTATAATAATTTTAATAATAATATTTCAATTATGATAAACAACAGTAAAATATTAAATAATTCTTTAGCAAATAATATGAATGCAACATTTATTCAAAATCAAATAAAGAAAAAATTTAAAATTGAAGATGCTGAAGATGATAAAATTTTAAGTGAATTTTTAGAAGAGGAATTTAAGCCAAATAATGAAAGAGAATATAATATTGATTTATTAAAAACATTTTATTTATTTATTTCATCTTTAAATGAAAAACAAATTAATAAATTAAATTACGATCAACCTTTAGATTATGAACATAATAAAAAATTACCTTTAGTTTTTACAAAAGAATTTAAAGAGCAATTAAATCACAAACAAAGATATTTTTTTTGTCAATTAACATTAAGTAATTTAAGTAGAATAAAAGTTTTGAAAGATTATAAAAAACCGATTAAATTAAAAAATTTAAATTATAATTTATTGTATTCTGAAGAAGATAGTAAAATAATAGATAATATTAATAGAGAAGTTTTAACTAATAAAATGATAGAAAAATGGGAAATGGAAAAAATTGAAGATTCAGAATATAAAAAAGAAAAAATTGATTGGAATAAAAAAATAGCGAAAGAAAAAGAAAAATTAGAAGAATTAAAAAAATTAAAAGCTTATCAAAAAAGTAATAAAAATAAAGAGAAATTTTCGAAAAATTATTTAGAAAGAATGTCTGAAGAAATATTTAAAAATAATGATATTATTGATTATGATAAATTTAAATTTTTTATAAAAGATTATATAAAAGATAAATTTCCTGAAAAAGAAAAATTTGTAGATGAAAATTTTATTTTGTTATTAACTAGACAAATGGAAAAAAATAATTTAAAAAAAATTATTTTAAATCCAGAAACATTAATTGATATTATAGAAAGTTATCAACAATTTATTAATGAAAGTGTAGAAAATATAAAAGAAAATAATAATAATAATAATAACAAAAATAATAGTTTTATTGAAAATTCATTGGAAGATTCAATTATAATAAAACAAAAAAATAATTTAAAAAAAATAACATTTAAATAAAAAATTTTGTGTATATTAAATAATATAAATAAAAACTATAAATAATTAATAATTTAATAATTAAAAATAAATAAAAAAAATTTATAATATTTATTTAAAATGGAAAAAGATTTTCAATCATATTCAATTATTTATCCTCAATTTTTACCAAAATTTCCTTATTGTTTAATGGGAATTATTATTGATCGAAGCAAAATTTTTCATAATGTGATTGTTGGAATATTAATTGGAGAAGATGTTGTATTATCTATTGATAATAATAAAGAAGAAGATAAAAATTTTTCAAGAAAATTTTTTACTCCATTTCGAACGGGTGATTTAAATATATTCAATCCTATAAAAATTATAAATGAAAAAAAAATAGTTGTTAAAAATAATTTAAATTTAACTGTTTTTATTTTAGCTGAAAAAATAGGTAAAAATATTATTGATTTTTTAGATTTAAATGAAAACGAAAAAAATTTATTTAATATTGAAAATAATTTATTTAGTTATTTTAAAGAAAATATTGAATTTTATGAAGAAAATTTATTTGATTTAATTAAAGGAAGTTTTTTTGAAAATAAAATATTTATTTTATCTTATACAAAACCGAGCAAATATTTTTATGATAAAAACATTAGTGAAAGAATAACATCAGAATCTTCAAATTCAAACATAGAAAAAAATGAAATAAATAATAATTATTTTTTAATGAAAGAATATTTTTACAATAAAAAATTTGATAATTTTGGTAATCATTATTTTTATAATAACGATAATGATTTTTTATTAAGTTCAATTCCGATAGAAAATTATAAAATTAACGAAAATAATTATTTTAATTATAAACATATTCATTTAAATTTTGGTAGTCCAATTTTTATTGAATATAAAAATAAATTTATTTTATTAGGTTTACATACGATGTTCGCTGAAAAAAATAAAAATAAAAATGATATTTTTTATAAATTTGATAATAATAATGAAAATTTAAAAAAAAATGAATATTCAATTGGAATAATTTTATCAAAAGAAATTTATAATAATATTGTTAATGCAATTAATGAATTAAAAAATAATAATTTAATTAATAAAGAACATCATTTTATTGAAAATCTTTTTAATCAATATTATTTAATTAAAATTTTTAATAATAATAATATTATGTTAAAAGGAATTTTTAATAAAAATATGTTAATTAATAATTTTTTGTTGATTTTAAAAAATATTTTAAATGTTCCTACTGGTTTTATTTCATTAGAAGTTAAAACAAAAAATAAAATTAAAATTTATAAACCAAAAGATTTATTTTTTTATTTAACTTTAGGAAATATTTTAAGTATAATCGAAGAAAATTCAGTTCAATTTAATATTTCTATTTCTATTGATGTTGAAAATTGTGCGGATAATTTAATAAAATCTTTTAAAGAAGATGATAATTTTAATAAAATTGATAAAAAAAATTTTAATAAAATAATAATTTATGTAGGTAAATCGCTTGAATCGTTTAAAAAAAAAAAAGAAAATTTTATTATATATCAAATATTATTATCAAATATTATTAAAAAATTAGCTTTTGAATTTAATTTTTATAATAATAATGATAATAATATTAATAATAATAATGATAATAATAATAATATAATATAATTTAATAGAAATAATTAATGATATAAATATATTATTATTATTATTATTATTTAAAGAAATTTATTATAAAATATTTTTAAAATAAAGTTTATTTATTCGTAATTAAAAAAAAGAAATGTTTTAATTATATAGTTAATAGTAAGATATTAAAAATTTATAGAATAATATTAAATATTTATAATTAGAAAAAAACAATATATATATATATATAATTATTAATTTATATATAATACAATATAAATATATTTTTTTTTAAATATTTTAATTTCATTCAAAAATTAATTATCAATTTGTTCTTCTTCTTCTTCTATACTAAATTCACTATCATATGTTATTTCATTATCATATCCGGGTAATTTTTCATTGATTTTTTCTAATTTATTACTTTCTTTAAAAAACTCATTAAACATTTTAAACATATCTAAATTAATTTCGCTATTTTGATTAAATTTTATATCTAAATCAATATTATTAAAAATAGCTTCTTCTTCAGAAAAAATTGGACTTTTTTCATCTATATTACTATCAACAAAATGATTAATAACTTCAATATCACTCATTGTAATATTTGCGTTAATATCATATAAATTAACATTCATTCCAGTTTTCATTTTAATATTTTTTTGTTTATTTTTTTTAAAATAATATTCATATAATCTCGTAACAACATCCATTGATTTTAAATTACTAATATTAAAAATGCTTTTTCCAATAATTCCAAAATTTTTTTCAAATTTATCAATTTTACTTATAATTTGCATATCATTTATATCAACTATTGATTCATTGAATAAAAACAATGAATTTTTTTCTTTAAATAATTTTTTTTGTTCTTCTTCTATTTCAAAAGGGCAATTTTCAATTGTTATAAATTCGCTTTGAAGTCCATACAAACTTTTTTTATCTATTACATAAATTTTTTTATCGTTTGGAATGTTTATTAATTTTAGTTCGTCGATTAATTTATTAATTGTAACGTTTGCTTTTTTTAAAAAAACTGATAAATAATTTGAACTTTTTGAATTTTCTGGAATGATGATATTTAAATTGTTTAATTCAAAGTAAAAATCTTCTGTTTTTTGTTTTTCTTTGTATAATAAATTAAAAATGTTTGATTTTAATGGATTTTCATTTAAACAAAATTCGTTTATGTCTAAAAATAATGTAACTTCGTTTATGTATTTAAATAAACTGACAATTTTACAATTTGAAAATGTAATTTTAGTTTGATGTTTGATTTTATTATTAAATATTTTTTTTTTATTTTTTATTGAATTTGAATCATCAATTATAATTTCAATTTGAATTATATGATTATTATCATTATCTTCAATTAAATTTTTGTTTTTTATTATTAAATTTTTACAATTGCAATCTAAAACTCTCCAATTAAAATCATTAATATTAACATTTAAAATAATTTCATTATTATCATTTTTTTTCAAATTAATTTCATTTTTATAAAAAATAAAATTAGAAAATTCTTTATCATCTTGACTTAAATTAAAAAAAATAATAGGTAAATTAACAGTTGCTATTAAACCTTCTGCGCCTTTAATAGGAACATCAAAATCAACAAGAATATTATTAATATTATTTTTATTAAATTCATAATAATTATTATTATTATCATCATCTTTTTTTTGATTGATAATATTATTAATTTTATTTTTTATGTTTTTATTGCTTAATGCTAATTGTTTAAAATCTGGGTGAACTTTATTTAACATGTGTGAATAAATTCTCATCCAGTTTTTTAAGTAATAAATATAATGATAAATTCTGTTTGGGAAGTTGATTAATAAAACATTGAAATGAATGTTGCATTGATAGAATAATTTATATTCGAATGTTGATTGAATTATATAAATCATTTTACTGAAGCTTGAAAATGGAGAAGAATCGTAAAATTTGAATATTTCATAATCGATGTTTTTGTTGAGAATTTCTGAAAAAATGATTTCGAAACTTTTTTTGAAATTTTTATCGATTTTGATGTTGTTTATGTTGTATTTTTTTATTTGTTTGTCATCTTCTTTTGAAATTCCGAATGGAATGAATGATAAAATATTTTCGAATTTGTTGTTGTGTAAAAATCCGAATTTGAAGAAATTATTGATTGAAATGTTGACTGTTGTTTTTCCTAATAATTTCATTGAGAAATTTTTGAATTTTAAAATTATTGATTCTTTTTTATAAAGTTTGTTATTTTTCATTTTATTGAAAATTTCGAGAATTTTATTTAAATCGTTGATTTGAATTCGATTTTCTGAATCATAAAAATCTTTTTCGTTTTTGAAATTTTTTGGAACTGTTAAATTTAAAATAAAATTGTCTATTAAAAATTTTGCTTTTGTGATTTTTTTGTTGTTTTTTTGATTTTCTTTTGAGTCATTTTCGTTATATTTAATATTTTCTATGTTTAAAATAAATGATAAAAATTTATTTTCGTTTTTTTTATTTTCAATTTCTTTTTCTTCGTTTTCGCTTTCAATTTCATTATTATTATTATTATTTTTATAAATAATTTCGAAATAAAATTTATTCACACAAAATTCGTTAATTTTAACAATTTGATCAGAAATTATATTTTTTTTATTATTATTATTTTCTTTATTTAATGTTTTATTAATAGATATTTTTTTTTTCATATTATTTTCAATAATCAAACTTTTAAAAACTTTTTCATTGAAATAATTAATAAAATTAATGCAACTACTTTCATTAAAATTTTTAGACGCATTAAAATACAAATCAATTAAATCTTTATTTTTATTAATTTGACAAATTATTTTAATTTCATTAATATAAATTCCCATTTTTGAAAAATACATTGAATCTTTTTCAATATTATTTTCATCTAAAAGAACATTGAATTTTTCTAAATAAATTTTTCTTAATTTTTCATCCAATTCATAAAAATAAACTGTATTATTAAACAAACAATTAATATTCAAACCTTCGATTTTACAAACATGATCGAAAGGAAAATTATTTGATAAAATATTTTTAATTTTTATGTTTTTTTTTATGCTATTAACAAAATTTTTACAAAATAAATATTCATTGCTTGAAAATGTATAATTTTTTGATTTATTCAATTCGATGGAGATTTTTTCATAAAAATAATTTTGCGTTGTTTCGATTGGACAAAGCCAAATTTCGTTTTTTTCGAAGAATAAATTTCGGAATTTGTGAAATATTAAGAAATTCGATTTAAAATTAAAAAATGGTTCAATGTTGTTATTAATTGTGTTTTTATTTGTTGAAGTTGAAAAAATGTTTTTTTTTGATTTGTCTGTTGAAAAAACATTTACGATTATTCCATTGTTTTCTTTGTGACTTTTTCCTAAAGAATAATTTATTATTGATTTCGCACGATGTTCTAAGTAATATTGTAAAGATTTGATTTTATTATTTTCTTCAAAAGATACTTTATTGCTGCTTTTTTCTGAATTATTATTATGATTATTAATAATATTATTTCTAATATCGTAAGATAATTCATCATTATTATTAAAATAAATATTATAAACATTATTTGTAAATCTATCGAAATTATTTTCAATAATGCTCCAATGATTATTTTTATCTTTATTTTCGTTGTTTTTTTTATGAATGTTGTAAATCATTTTATAAATTAAGTTAAAATAATTTAAATTATTGAAAATTTTTATTAATTGTAAAACACATGGATAAATATTAATTTCTAAATTATTTGAATGGGCATCAATTATACTATCTGAAACAAATAATGTATTTTTTATTAAACTGTTGATTAAAAATGCGTTAAAATCTGTTTTTATTATTGGAAAATTATCGTTGAATGTTATTATTATTTCGCCTATGTTAATTTCTTTGTAAAATAAAATGTTACAAATTTTATTTAAATCAAATTCGTTTGGTAAAATAATTTTAATTTCTTTGTTTGGAATTGAAATTAAATTATCTTTTTTAAATTCGATGTTGTTTAAAAGAATTTTACAACTGGAAATTTTGTCTTTTTCGAGAAAATAAATTTTATCGAAAATGTATATTTTTAAATTGTAAGTTGAATTTAATTCTTTGTTGAAAGAAAATGTTATTTTTGTTTGTTGGTTTGATAATGTTTTTATGTAATTTGTAATATTATCGAGATAAATCATTTCGATTGGGTAATTTAAATTATTTTCACTATTATTTTCATTATTTTCACTATTTTCATTATTTTGATTATTATTTTCATTATTATTTTCATTATTTTCATTGTTTTCATTATTTTGATTATTTTGACTATTATTTTCATTATTTTCATTATTATTTTCATTATTTTGACTATTATTTTGACTATTATTTTCTTCACTAATGTTTTCTTCATTATTATTATTATTGTAATTATTTTCATTGAATATGTTTTTATTTTGATTTGAATATTGTTTGTATAATTCTTCAAAAACTTTTCTTTTTACTTTTAATTTCCGGAAATCATCAAAAATTTCTAAATAACTTCTTGTTAAATCATTAAGAATATTTCCTACATAAGAATTATTTTCATATTTTGTTATTTCTGGTTGAAGTGTTTGAAATTCGGATATTAATTCATTTGTTATTCTAATTTTTATTGGATGATTAATTATTCCTGTAATTTGAATATTAAAATTATTTTCATTATTATCATCATTATTATTATTTTTATTATTACTATTAATATTATTATTATTATTATTATTATTTTCATTATTATTATTTTCATTATTATTATTTTCATTATTATTATTATTATTTTCATTATGATTATTATTTTCGTTATTATTATTATTTTCATTATTATTATTAATATTATTTTCATTATTATTTTCATTATTATTAACATTTTCAATATTACTCATTTTATATTCACTATTATTATTGGTAATATCATTAGTTTCAGCCAAACTTTCTTTATTATTAATAATATTATTTTCATCATATTTATACAAAATATAATTCGGATATTCTCTTCCTTTTTTACTCACATTAATTTCCAAAAACAAACTTTCCACATTTTGAATACTTTCCAATCTTTTTTCAAGATAATTATTATACTTACTCTCATGCAAATAAAACAAATAAATTTCACTCAAAACATAAAGAATAATATTAATACTTTGCAATTCAAACATTTTATTAAAATCTCCAACCATCGTTTTAATGAATTTTTCTTGCACGATTGGATCATACAATCGTTTATTTTCATAATTGATAGTTTTATTATAATTTTTAATGAGTATTTTTTTTAATAAATCATTTTGTTCTTCTTCTTTAATTTCTTTGAATTTTTTTTTTTGTGAATTGTTATTTATAAATTTTTTAATTTGATTTTTTGTGTTTGAAAACATATTCAAATTTATTAAATAATCAACTATTATTTTATCGTAGTGATTTTTTAATGTTGTTATTCCTGTTCCTTGCGCTTCGCATTTTTTGAATCCGAAATAATCTTCGTATTGATTGAAAAAGAAATTTTCGTCTTTGAAATTTTCTTCTAGAATTTTTTCTCTAAGTTTTTTGTGTTTTAAAATGTCAATAAAAAAATACGAATATGAATCAATAAAAGTGTTTGATTTATTATAAATTGTGCTATTATTCATTGTGTTATTATTGTTGTTGTTGATTGTGTTGAGATTGTTGTTGTTGCTGTTGATTTCGAAATCGAAATTGCTGCTGTTTGTGTCTTTGTAATATTTGATTGTTTTGTTGAGTTTGTTTTTGAGGTTGTTTTTTTTTTTTTCGAGGTTGATTAATGTAATGTAAGTTAAATTATGATCGAGAAAATTGAAATTTCCAATTGTAAAATGCAATTCGCTTTTTCCGTTTCGAAGTGAATTAAAAGTGAGATTTGAAGAAAATAAATAAAATGAAAAAATACTTTTAAAAACATTTTTTGATTCTTTTTGTTTTTTTTTCACTATTGTGCTCATTTTTTTTATTTTTGTGTTTGTGTGATAAATTTCATTGAAATTATTATTATTTTCAAATGAACTATCATTATTATTATTATTATTATTAATATTATTATTATTATTATTATTATTATTACTATCGAATTTGTTTATTTTAATTTCATCTATGTAAATTACACTTTCTTGTGATGAACTATCTTTTTCATTATAATTATTAGAAAAATTATTATTTGAATATGATCGAACTTCGTGACTCTTCGATGATTCTGAATTTTCCATATTAATATCTTCATCATCTGAATCTAAATTATTATCGAATTTAATTTCATCTTTTATACATTTTTCAATAACTTCATCGCTTATATTTTCATTGATTTTAACGAATTCCAAATCTTTCAAATCTTGTTTTAATTTCTTATAAAACTTTTCTTTATAAAAATAAATATAATTTTTCAATGCGATTTTACATGAATCATTCGTATAATAATCGACATGTTTCATAAAATTCACCGTGATTAATTTAAATTCAATCCCGCAATCAATAAGAATATCAAACGGATGGTTCGGTTCGCCTTTAATATAGCTCATTAAAATTTGATCTCTATCGTTTTTCCATAGCATCATAAGTTCTCTTCTTTCATTATCGGATAATTTAATAGTTTTAACATCATTTTCTTCTTTATTCATCCATTTCGTTCTTAAATCATTCACATAAAATTCCCACAAATGCACAAATGGTTTGTAACCTTCTCCAACTTCGCCGGAAGCACAAAACGCGCGTCCTTCAGTTAAAAGTTCTACGAACGCAAGTTCTCTACAGTAAATAATATCATCGAAGTTCATTTTATTTTCGAGATTTATTAATTCGACTTTGTGATCTTTTTGATGAATCCACGGCGCAATGATTAGTTTATGTGATTCTTTGTAGAATTGAATGTATTTTTCCATTGTGATGATTTTTTCTATTAAAGAACTTAATTCGTAATTTTGACGTTTGTTTGTACGAATTTCGTTTCTTAATACTCGAAATGCGTATAAAAACCATTTTAAAGAATCGGTTGGATTGAGTTTGCCTTCTTCTTTGAATTCTGGGCGATTGATCCAATATTTTTCGACTTTTTTGATTTTTGTTAGATAATTTACGAGATTTTGTAGAATGTTTATGTTTTGAATTGTGAGGTTGATTATTAATGGCGAATTGAATATTATCATTAATGATAATTTCGGTGTTGTTTTTAATGTATGATTTTTATATGTTTGAAGAATTTTTCCTTTTATGTTTAAATCTAAATCGGAAATGATTGTGCCTAAAAAAACGAAGTTTTTTTCGTTTTCGATTTTGTTGATTTTTAATGAAAGTCCTTTTATATCAAAAACTCGATAAATAATATCATCGTTTTCTGTTGAGTCAATTTCTTTCCAGTTTTGATTTGAGCCGAAACTGTGAATGTTTTCGATTTTGATTAGAATTTGGTAGATTTTTTTTTTGGATGAAATTGTGTCATTGATTGTGATTCGAATGTTGTGAATGTCGAATTTGATTGGAATTAAACGATCGATGATGAATTTTTCTAATAAAGAATTTTTCGTCATGTCATTAAAAATTTTTTTATGTTTAATTTCCCATTCGTTCAATTGTTTTTGACGATAGAGATAATAATTTTTTTTATAATCTTTGTTAATGTGGATTGTTTCGATTTTAATGTCGATGTCTGAAACTTCCATATTGAAATTTTTTAATGTTATGAGTGATTTTACTGTGAGTTTTATTTCTTTAATTTTTCCTGTTGATAATTCAAGTGGAATTCCGAATTTTTTTAAAATGTCTTTTCTACATTCAACTTCTTTTGCTAAAAATGTAAAACCTTCTCGGCCGAAATTATAATCAAATTCTACGTTTTCGAAATAGTCGTTTAAATAATCTTTTAAAATTCCTTCTAAAAGTTTTGTATTTTCTTTTTCTTTTGTTTTTTTTTGGTTTAAAATGTTTAAATTCATTTTCATTTTAATATTAATTTAAAAATATTTAATAAATTTAATTAAGTTTCTATTAAATTATGATTATGAATATTTTTATTTTCGAATTTTTTATTATCGTAAATTATTTTTAATATTTCATCTTTGAATTTATTTTTCACTTTCACAACTTCTTTTACAATGTCTTCAACATTGACATCATCTAATTTATTAATGTCAGTTAAAACATTAATCATGTCGTTTTTTAATATGAATTTTCTTTTATATTCAACAATTCCCAAAGCGAAATAAAAAGTGTAATAAAAAACATCTTCTTTCGAAAAAATAATGTCCCAAATTCTTAATAAATCGCTTATTTGAAATTCTTGACTAAACAATAAAATAAACCATCTAAAAACAAAATAATCATTTTTTAATTGAATTTTAATAAAATGATTAAAAACTTCTTCATCAACGATTTTTATTATTTTGTATAATTTATCTGCTTTTTTTTTAATGTAATTGTGACTGTTTCCAATATCAAAAGAACTTTTCATTTTGGACATTAAATTAAAAAATACCCAAAAAGTATCAGCTTCAATTTCATTTTCGTTTGTTTCTTTGTAAGTTTTATCATATGAAAATAAATAATAAATTGGCGCTATTAATTCATTCATTCCTTGATGATATGAAATGTCTGGTGTGAATTTACTATAAATGAATAAAATTCTTGTTAGAACTTCAGCGTGAGTTTCATTATTTATTTTATCTGATGTGATTGTATAAATGTCATTTTCAATATCGGAAAAAACGCAATTTTTTCTTTTGTTGTAAAGATTTTTTATTTCTTCAGATGAAAATTGTTTGTTTTTGTTTGTTGATTGAAAAAAGAAATTGAAATTAACATTTGTTCTATAAACGTCTTTTATTATTTGTTCTAATAATGTTTTTGATGTGAATTGTTTTGATTTTAATTCTTTGTCGAGTTTTGAAATGAAAATTTGTTTGTAATAAAAATATTCTGAACGTTTTTTTGTTAATGTTGAATACCATTTTTCACTTTCAATTGGAAGGTAATTTAATAATATTTTATATGTTAATGCTCGAAGCATTGGAAGATCATCTGGCAATCCTTTTTGAGATAAATGACGAAGTTTTTCGAGGTTGTTTGAAGTAATGCAATCGAAAAAGTCGCTTGTTGTTGATATTGTTTTTTTTGAGCAAAAAATTGTTTTTTGAGATAATGTTTTGAATATTAAGTTTTGATATGTTTTGTTGTTCTGGTGATTTGAATCTGATGAAATTGAGTTTTCGTTGATGATGTTATTAATGTTAATGTTGTTGTTAATGTTGTTATTGTTATTTTCGATTGATGTTGAAATTGATGTTGAAATTGATGTTGAAGAATTTTCCATTTAATTATTTAATAATATTATTTTAAATAAAATATTATTAATTAAAATAATTTTTGTGTATGAAATTTAAATAAAAATTAAATTAATGTTTAATATATTAATATTTTTTAAACTAAAATTAAATATTTAATATTTATATTAATTTTTATCATTACTATCAATATCAACAAGATTTTTTTCTAATAAACTATAAAAATTAAAGCACATTTTAAAATCGTTAGTTTTGATAAATTGTTTGGGTTTATTATTTTTCATAACAAAAACAATAAAGAAACTATCATCAACATTTTCATTTTCTTTATGAATTTCCACATTTTTAATATTATTCAACAAAATTTCTTTCGCCAAAGTTTTCGCTTCATAAACAACTAAAACATGTTTATTCGTAAGAATCAAGCTCGATTTAAAATTATCATGATCAAAACCTCTTTCGAAATAATTAAAAGGTTTAAAATAAATAATATCTTCATTTTTATAATCTTTCAAATAAAACAAAATTGCTTTTACCATCGCTCTATCTTCATCATAAGGTTTAAGCGCAATAGTATCAATTTGTCTTGGATATCGAAATCTTCTCGTTTTTAAATTAGAATTAAACATAATATTATTTTTCATTCCAACGACAATATTATTTCCTAATCTAAACACAACAGCAAATGGCGTTAAAGCAAAACCAACAATTCCCGTTCCTAATCCTTTAAAAAAACCTTTTACACCTCCTTTTTTCGCACTTTTATATGGATTAGTAAATATACCTGTAATACCTTTTCCTAAATCTTTTATTGCTCCTTTAACACCACTATAAACTCCATCAATTAAAGATTCCGGTTCTTTTTGTTGTAGTAAATTATATTTTTCACCTTGCAAAGTTTTCGTTGCTTGTAAAAATGTACCTGTTATTTTCCCTATTGCTTCAAAGGACCCCCCTACTACATTTTGTACGAGACTACCTACCCCTTTTACTATACCTTCTCCTACACCAATTGGACCATGTGCAAATCCTTTTCGAGGTTCGTTAAAAAATTCTATGAATCCTGTACCTACTTTGTTTACTAATCCTATTGGATTTCCTAACATGTCCATGCAACCTAAAATTTTGTATGATTCTCTTAAACCTTGACGCATTAAATGATACATTATGAGATAGATCATTTTGTTTGTGTCGGTGAAGATGTCTTTGTATATCATTTCGTTGAAGTGTAAAGGAAGGTCGGAGATTGTTGCTAATGTGTTTCCGAAAACGGCTAATAATTTCATTATTGGTTTTGGTAAAATTGATAAATCGAATTTGTTTATGTCGATTCTTATTGTGATTTTGAGTTTAATTGCGGAAAGAAGAAGATAATTAATAAAAATCATTGAGGAATTTTCTGAAATTGTTACAATTTCTTCTGGATCTTCTAAAAATGGTTTGAGATATTCATCATAATTCCAAGGGAAAATTTCATTATTATTATTATTATTTACATTATTATTTTCATTATTTAAAATATTATAAAAATCCAATTGTGAATTGATTTTAGCAAATAAATTAGCCAAATTCATAAGAGAATTTTGATCAACATTAACAAAAATTTCTTGCATAGTAAAATCTAATTGTGGATATTTTACATTACTAACTTTAGTTGCTGTGTTATAATCTGTATCAATTTGTACTAAAAGTTGAATGAAAGGAGCAATTTCATCGCCATTGTCGATTTGTTGTTGAATTTCATTGTCGTTGGCTGGAATCCATTGAAATTTGGGAACAATAATGTTTTCGAAGCTTTTATCTAAGCAATAATCGATTTGAAAGTTTTTCATTGACATGCTGATTGTTTGTAGTGTTTTTTTTTCGTTTAAATCTTGGCCTGGGTAAGAAAATTGAATGTAATTGATTAGAAATCCGAATGTTGATATGTATAGAATTTCTTTTTTTTTTTCGATTATTGATAGACCGAATCCTTTTAATTTAATTTGGAAATTCATTTGAGAAACTTTTCGTAAATTTTTCATGTAACCTAAAAATTCAACTGAGGATTTTTTAAGTGATTGTTTATCGTTTGAAATAGATAAAATTCTTGTTTTGTTATTTTCGATTAATAATTTGAAATAATATTTTTTTCCGTTGATTTTGATAGATTTATTTTTTTTTTCAATAGTGTTGAAATTATATATGAATGTTTTGTTTTTGATTTGAATGTTTACTTGAAGATCATCTAATAATAAATTAGAAAAAGTGAATTTTAATGTGTTTCCATGCGAAGATTGTTTGCTAATGAAAGTAGAATCGATAGAAGATGAGCTTGTGTTTAATATTGAAGAAGAAGTTGATTTGTTTGAATCATCGTCTTTATCGTAAGCAGGAATTGTGATTTTTTGGGAATTTGTGTCTTTTTGCCAAACTGTGATTGGAAGTTCAGTTTCGTTTCTGATTGAATAATCGTTAAATTTTGGATTGTATAAAACTATGTAAAGTAAACCATTGTCGAAGGAATAAACACTTACTTTTAAAAGAAGATATTTTTTGTTGTTTATTTCGTTTATTATGTAAGGATTTAATGTGAATTTTTTTTGTTGTTCTTCGTTTATTAAATTATTATTATTATTATTATTAAATAAATCTAATAATTTAATTTTTTGATTTCGTTCTTCGATTTCTTTATTGATTTTTTCATTTTCTTCTTCAATAAAATCGATGATTTTTTCATCTTCGATTAAAACTTGAATATTATAATCAGAAATATCATCAATTTTAAATGGTGAACTTAATCCGATTTTTTTATTATTCGTTCCGATTTGAATAATATGTTTAAAATTTTTATCAATTTTTCTAAAATTATAAACAATTTGTTCATTAGCTTTAACAACATCAAAATCTTTTTCATTATTATTATTATTTTCATCTTCGAAAATTTCATCGAAATTATTTTCATCAAAAATACTATTCGTACTAATTTCGCTATTATTAACGATTTTTTTATCATTTTTTTCTTTATTTTTTTTTTTATTTTTTTGATTCACATATTGAAAAACATTAAAATCAATTCCTAATTTATTAACAATAATAAATCTGGGTTCGAGTTTAATTACAGTGCTTTCAATAAAATAATTGCTTGATGAAATATTAACAGAAATTTCATCAACGAGATTTTTTTCATTTTTTATTTCTAAATTAATTACGCCTGTCATTCCGAATGTTTTTGCGTTGATTGATTTTGACCAGTTTGAATTTTCGTTTTTGAATTTTAATTTGTCTGTGTTTTCACTAAAACCAGCGACGTTTTTTTTTTGGATTAAAAATCGATTTTTGAATTTGTTAAAATCATTTTCGCTTAAATTATTGTTTCCTATGAATAAATTTTCGTTTGTTTTGTTTATGATTATGTAATCGAAAAATAAAATTATTTTTTTTCGTTGAGTGAAATTTTTTATTAATTTTATTATTGTTGGATCGAAATTGTTTGAATTTGTTTCAGAATCGATTTTTATTGAAATGTTAATGAATTTTTCTTTTTCTTCGATTTCGTTTGAGTTTGCAACTAATTTTAAATTTTTTTTTTTATAATTTGAATCAATTTCATTAGAAATAAATTCGTTATTAAAATAATTTAAACTAATTTTGATTTTATTTTCAGTTAAATTTAAATTCGGAACATTTAAATTTTCTAATGGTTTTAATAAATAATTTTCATTATTATTTACATTAATAATTTTAATATCAAATGGCAATTGATTTTCAAACGAAGAAAAATAATTAAAACTAAACAAATAAAAATACAATGACATAAAATTATTTTTTTTATATGAATTTTCATTAACAGATTTATTTGCGGATCTTTGAATAGTAAAATCAAGCGAAGCATAAATAAATTTATTATTATTATTATTATTATTAATTTCATTGTTATTTTCATTATCATCGAATTTTATTTTAATTGAATTATTTTCTAATTCATAATCATCATCTTTTGATTTATCAAATCTAATGTAATTATTTAAATTATTTTGCGTGAATGTAAAATCTTTGTATAAAAAAACGTATTTTTCATTGTTGTTTTTATGTGAAAATAAATTCGCATAAACTCGAAAATGATTCATAATAAATTTCATTGGAATTGGTTTATTTTCGCCTGGATTAATAATAATTCTATTGATTTTGTTGTTTGCGTGGTCGATGTTTTTATCTTCATTTAAAAATTTAGTTTTAAATTCGTTTGGATCAATGAAAGATAAAATAATTTCGGTGTTTAAATTGTTTTTAAAACAATAATTGCTTTCTAATGTGATTGATTTCATTAATCCATTTTGTTTGATTTTTAAAAAGATTTGAATAGAATCATCTAAATTTAATTTATTTTGAATGAAAGATTGAGTGTGACTGAGATTGTTATTATCAATTTTTGATGGAAGTTTTTTTACTAAAACTTCGTTGTTGATTTTATTTGAATTTGTGTTTATTTCAGTTTCGTCTGAATCGATTATAATTTTGTTATTAATTTTGTTTTTGTTGTTAAAAACGTTGTTGATTTTAGTGTTTATTTCGTTATTGTTATTTAAATCATTTGGAATTAAATTATTATTAATTTCATTATTAATAATTTTATTATTAAAATTTTCGTTTTCTTCTCGTTTTGGTTTTTTTATTAAAAAACCTTCGAAATAATTTCCAGAAAAATCAATTCCAGAAATTGCATCATAACCTTTAATTCTAAACGAAAATTTATCTTTTTTCAAATTCAATCCACTTTCATCCAAATTATTATAAATATGCATTAATTTATTACTACTCACAGTATACGCAACTTCACTAATCGCGATTTTATTTTTAATAACATTTTTATTTTCAATTTTATTAAATTTAAAATCCGCATCCAACCAAAATTCAATTTGCAATCCAGTATTATTAATAACTTCCAATGCGATTTTACTCTCATTTAAACCAAGATTATCTTTACTTTTTTTTTTAAAAAAAGTCTCTTTTTTATCCAAAAATTTTTTCAACGCATTATTAAACGTTTTCACAGAAGCAAGCGAAAAATTCATATTACACATATCATCTGAAGAAACTTCTCCTTTTAATTTAGTAAAACTCGCTACTTGAAGCATTTTAACTTCACCTGCCCATTTTTCTAAAATAGGTTCCCAATCACTAATCGCATCATTGAAAAAATAAATTTCAAGACTAATATTAACAAAAACATATTGATACAAACCATAAATTTTATATTCATTAAAAGGAATTTCTTTTTTTGAAACAGATTCTACAATGACATTGCTTATGTTTTCAGTGCTGTTTGGATTTGAATTTGAAATGTATTTTAATGATGTTTTGTTATATTCTAATTTTAATAAAGGTGTTGTGTTTGGAATTGTGTTGTCTAATAAACGAATACAAATTTTATCTAATGTTAATTCAATGTCCATCATGTTGTTCATTTTATCTAAATTTGAAGGAATGATTGAATCATCATTATCATTATTGTTATTATTATTTTCGTTAATTTCGTTATTGAAAATATTATTATTATTATTTTCAAGCGCTTGTGTTAATTCAATGTGATTTTTGAGATTTTCGATATTTTCTAATGTTAAAATTTGACTTTTTAATATTTGTGATTCAATGAAAGTGAGTGGTTTTTTATTTTCGTTGTTGTTATTTTTATCTTCAATAAAATAGCTTTTCATTGGATCATCATAAGGCGAATTCATTTCATTTAACAACAAATTTAATTTTTCTGTGTAATTCATAATATATTTCAATTGAACAAAACCTAAATTAATAATCATCGGTTCAAAATCAATATTAACATTCATAATAATCGAAGAATTTTCTTCTTTGTTTTTTAATAATAAAAAACTATCTAAAAAAATCGAAATTCTGAAATTATTTATTAAATAATTACAAATATTGTCCATTTTCGCTTCGCCTTCATCGTAATCAATTAAGCAAAAATCGATATTGAAAATTTTTGATGTAACATTCATGTTTTTTTTTATGTATTTTGTAAATGTGATTGTTTCAATGTTTGTGATTGAATCTTTTATTAATGTGTTTTCATATTCATTTTCCATTGAAATTGTTGAATTGAAATTGAATTTAAATCGAAGAATTTTTGTTGTTTTATTTAAAGGTTCCATTGGTAAATCCATGTCAATTTCTTTCATTTTGAAAGTGACGAAAATTTTTGATTTTTCTTGCTGAATTTTTAGATTTTTTTCTGATTGTTTTTTTTGAATTTGAAGATATTTATCAATTTTTAATTGAAGTTTTTTTTCTTTTTCTTTTTCTTCTTTTTTTTTACGTTTCGCGAGTTTTAAACGTTCCATATACGATAATTTTTTTTTATTATTTTTATTTTTATTTTCATTTGTGTTTATTTCATTTGTGTTTATTTCATTTTCATCTTCATTTTCTTCTTTAATTACATTAATATTATTTTTATCATCATCATCAATTTTAATTTCGCCTGATAAAATTTTTTGTTTTATTAATTCTCTTTCTTTATCAATAATTTCTTTTTTTTTGTATTGCATCGTATGATTCATACTTTTTAAATACAACCCAAAAAAATACAAATAAAATTGATACAATCTCGCAAGACTCGTCAAAGGAAAACAAAACTTGAATTTTTCAATAGAAATATTAACATTTTGTTTATTTTCAGCACTAATTAAATTATATTCAATGTCAATGAATTTTTCATTGTCATTTTGATCATCTTCTTCATTTAAATTGTTGTTGTTTATTATATTTTTACTAATGATTTTTTCATCATCATCATCGTCGCTGTAAATTGAAGAAGCATTTTGACTTTTATTAAGAACATTAATGTCTTCGATTTCTTCTAAATTTAATATTTTTTCAGTGTTCATTATAAATTGAAATTGCTGATAAGGCTCACCAAAAGGTTCTTCTGTTTTGTTGTAATTAAATTCTGCGTCGCTAATGCTCATTTTGCCTATCATTACTGAAGCGTGCATGTCGCTTTTGTTGTTCATGTCGAAGTTGATGAAAAATTTCTTCATTGAGAAAATTAGGTAGTCTTTGTATTCGAGATCCTTTAGTTTTTCTGTTTGCTGAAGCAAATTGTGCTCGGTTAAGGAAAGTTTTTTCATTATTATGAATTCGAAACGGGTGATTTTAAAGGAAAATAATAAAATGTTTTTTTTTATATTATTATTATTATTGTTATTATTATTATTATTATTATTAATTAAATTATTGTCATTATTAATTAAATTGTTATTATTATTTAAATTGTTGTTATTTTTTTTTTCTTGTTCTATTAACGCATTTCCTTGTTTATCTAACATTTCGATTTTTTTTTGTTGTTCATAATAATTTTGTGCTTCTTTTAAATATTGCTGTTGATTGATTTGCATTTGTTTTTCGAGGTTTTTAAATTCTTTTTCCAATTTTTGATTGATTTTATTCATTCCCTCAAGCAAGCCAATAAAAAACACAATTTGACTATCTCTCAACATGAATTTAATCTTGGGAAAATTAATACTAATATTAATATTTTCAAGTTCAGTGACATTTTTTTGTTCAATAATATTTTTAAAATCAAAGCTCATCATAACATCATCTAAAATATTCAATCCTTTAATATTACAAAGCGATTTCCAATCGCCATTGAATTTTTCAATAGTGCTCATATTAAAATTGAGTCCTTTTAAAACGTATTGATCATACATGATTTTTCTATCATTATTATTAACATAGTCTTTATTTAAAATTTGTCGTGGCGGAAGTTTGCTTTGAATATTCAAAGTTCCGAAACGAATTAACATGCACGAACTATTATTATTATCAATAATATTTTGTGGAATAATAATAATCGGCGATTTAATATTAACATCTAAATCAATATTAAAATGTTGAAATGCGCCTGAAACATAATCATTTAAATAACCTTGTTGAATGTAATTTGAAATTTCGCCTGTTGCGTAATTTTTTGCGTCGTTGATGTTGATTGTTGTTGAAAGAACAGTTAAAAATTTATTTGAAAGATATTGTAAAGAATATAAATTGCATGTGATAATTAATCTTTTTTTGTTACGGAAAATTAGTTTATAATCACTTTTTTCTAATGATGGATCGTTTATGAATGTTAATGACATTGCGCCACCATGTGAATTTTTATTTTCGTTGATGTTGTTTTTAATTTCTTTTTGTTCGTTTGTTTCTATTGTTTCGACCATGTTGATGAAATTAGTTTCTTTTAAGAGATTTTGAGTGATTTTAATATCGTCAATTTCCATTTTGAATTTTTGTCCTTTTTTGAAAATTTCTGCGTCGATTTCGAAATTTTTATAAATCATTTCGATCATGTTGAATTTATTTTCCAAAATCGCTATTGAACAAACAGGAAGAATTAAATTGAATTTAAATAAAAGAAATTTATCATTTAAATCACGATAAAAATCAATTTCTTGACTAAATTGTGATTTTTTTAAATGTTCTTGAATTTGTTTATTAATTTCTTCATCACTTTGATTCAATTTCTTTTGTTTTTCAACCAAAATCGCAATTTCTTTCTTTTCATCTTCAGATGGACCGGAACTAAAATAGCTAAAAAATCCACTTCCACCTTGTAATTTTTCAATACGTTTTTCAATCTCATCTTTTTCAATTAAATGATTGATTTTAATCATTGCTGCTTCTCTCATCGTTTGAATTTGATCGTAAGTTAAACCATTTTCAATTTGAGTAAGAATATTTTTCATTTTTTGAGATTCTTTTTTGTTTTTTTTTCCTTCAGTGTAAGTATAATCATAATATGTAATGTAATTTTCGGTGTAGTTATTTTTTTCATTGTCGGTTAGAATGTGATTGTAAAATTCTTTTGCGACGCCGATTTTGTACATAGAATTTAAATTAATGTATGCGATAAATTTTAATAAAGTTCCAATTTGTTCTAAAGAAATTTGAATTTGAATGTTGCCTAAATCAACTTCACCTGAAATTTTTGGTTGATTATTTTTTAAATTGTCGTTTATTGCGGTTTTTATTAATAAATTCATGTTAAATAATAAATAATTATGAGATTCTTTGTTGTTAATATTTTCGTATATTTCACTTAAACTATATTTAAAATAATCATAATCATCTTCTAATTTGTCTTTTATTTCATCTGCGAGAGAAGTTTTTTCGTTTTGAATTATGAAATTTTTGAAATTTAATTCTTGAATATTTGAAAATGTGTCTAAAAACATTGAAAAATTTGTTAGTTTTATTATTTTTCTATTTATTTCTGAATAAGGAACTATAAAATCTTCGGGTAAGTCTATTGTGTATTTTTCGTCTGTTGAACGGAGGAAAAAATCTTTCATTAATACTCCAAAACTAAAAGGAATTTTTGGGTTTGAAATGTCATCATCGAATCTTATACAAATGTCGCTTACACTAATTTGTAAATTATTTATTATTTGTGTCATATAACTTGGTGATTCACTTTGAATTTTATTAACTTCTGATGTTAATTCTTCAGCACTTTGTAATTTTGAATTTTTGAAAATTTCCATGTTTTGAATTTCATTTTCTTTATTTAATTTTTTAATTTCTTTAGAACGCGCATGAAAAAAAACTTTTTCGATTTTGATTTTAATTGGATTTTTATAAAAAAGCGGAAAAGAAATTTTTACAGATATTTTTCCTATGTAACCATGAACTAATTCAAAATAAGGAACATCAACTAAAGTAAAAATTTCTGGTTTAATTCGAACGTTTGAAATTTCTAATAAACCTGAAAAAATGCTCGTTTTTGTTTGAGCTGGATCGATAGTTAAAAATTGAGATGCAAATTTGTCTATTACAAAATTAAATATGCTGCTTGTCATTTAATTTTTAAATAAAAAAAATATTTTTTTAATTTAGATTTTTATTATTAAGATAATTAATAACTATTTTTAATAATATTTTTTTTTTTTAAATATTAAATTATTTTTTTATTGTTTATTTAAAAAATTTTTTTTTGTTTTTTTTTCTGAGAAAAAAATTTATTTTAATTATAAAAAAAAATCTTATTATTTAAATTAAATAAATTAAAATCTTAATAATAAAAATTAAAAAAAATTAAATAAAAAAAAATGCGAATTCTTTTATTTTTATCATTAATATTTTTTTCATTAGAAATTCAATTTGACTTTCGAATGGAAAACAACAAATTAATCTCAAACATGTGCATAAGCACAAATTCATCAAACATAAAATGTTTAGATTTTTTACTCGATTTCGAATCAGACAAATCATTTATAATTTCACGTAAA
>JAEEGL016277058.1_pt1 | contig 25386 bp, 37 predicted proteins | sample 9134231 | NCBI WGS metagenome assembly JAEEGL01 (sample SAMN16246548, study PRJNA631951) | gut metagenome | biome: gut microbiome; feature: rumen; material: fiber-attached | host: Bos | place: Iran: Karaj | collected 2018-10
ATCTCTATGGGGGCGTAGCTCAGTTGGGAGAGCACCTGCCTTGCAAGCAGGGGGTCAAGAGTTCGAATCTCTCCGTCTCCACTTGGGAAATTTCCCAGATATTCCTCAATAGCTCAGTTGGTAGAGCACTCGGCTGTTAACCGAGTTTTCGTAGGTTCGAGTCCTACTTGGGGAGTTTTGCCGATGTGGCTCAATTGGCAGAGCAGCTGATTTGTAATCAGCAGGTTATCGGTTCGAGTCCGATCATCGGCTTTTTTTAATATGTGTGTGTAGCTCAGCTGGATAGAGCACTTGGCTACGGACCAAGGTGTCGGGAGTTCGAATCTTCTCACGCACGCTAATTATAAGGCTTTAAATCGTTGATTATTCAAGGGTTTAAAGCCTTTTTGTTAATCATGGATTTTGAGTATCTTTGAGTATCCATGTAGATGAAAAATAGGTGGGAAAACTTATGAATTAATCACAAAATAAGCACAATATTGGGTTAGGATATAGAGCGGAACAAAATAAAAGTGCGTGAAAGAGGAGATTAATTATGTTAAGGAAAAATAAGGTTCTAAAAGGCTTATTTATTACATCAATTGCTATGATGTGCTTTTTTACTGCTTGCGGTAAAAAGGAAGCTGAATCATCTAATGCGACTATAGCTAATCCTTGGGTTGAGACTGATAGGCAAGGTGTTATAGATGCAACTGGTTTTGATCTTCCTACTCAGGAGGGGGCAACTGATATAGTTTATAGCTATATGAGTGAAGGCAAGATGGCTCAGGTATCCTACACTATAGGTGTAAATGAGTGGACATACAGAATACAGCCAACAGAGTCACTTGAAGATATCTCAGGAATGAATTATACATGGATTATTGACGAGGCTGGTACTGTGAACGGACACGATTCCCAGTTGTTGGTACATTCAGATGCAACAGAGGATGATGAGTATTTTGACGATGTTTTTGCTGTGCATGTGGTGAATTGGTACGATGAGACAGAAGGTGCAACACATTCATTATCTGTCTCAGGAAAAGATGTGAATGGTATAGACATAGAGGTTATAGCAGAAAATTTGTCTGAATAAAAAAGGCATTTTTAGACGGAATATATTTACTAGAAAGAGGTTTTATTTTTAATGATCAATGAACAGTTAGTTAAACAGTTATTCGCAGATTATACAGGAGATTATAATCCACAGGACCCAAAAATCTCCTTGAAAATCACTCATACCTACAGGGTTGCTGAAAATTCTAAAGCAATTGCAGAAAGTCTTAACTTATCTTCTGAAGATGTGGAATTGGCCTGGTTAATAGGAATGCTTCATGATATTGGAAGATTCGAGCAGATAAAGAGATATCAAACCTTTAATGATGCTCGTTCTGTAGATCATGCGGAGTTTGGTGCAGATTTATTATTTAAAGAACAGAGATTAATCGAAAAGTTCATTGAAACCAGAGAGCATGATGAGCTTATCGAAACAGCAATAAGACAGCATAATAAATATCGTATTTGCGAAGGCATTGACGAAAGAACTTCTATGTTTGCAAACATTATAAGGGATGCAGACAAAATCGATATATTCAGAGTGCAGGTTGAAGAGCCTATCGAGGGAATATATGGTGTTCCTTTCGAGCATATTAAAAGCCAAATTCTTTCTGAAGAAGTATTTGAGCAGTTTAAAGAGCATAAAGCGGTTCTTAGAAATACAAAGGTGACATATCTTGATTATTATGTTGGACATTTTTCATTGGCTTTTGAATTAGTGTACCCATATAGTAGGAAGTTGACTGCGCAGCAAGGATATCTTGAAAAATTACTATCACTTGAAGTCGTGGATTCAAAGACTCAGGAAAAAATTGACTTTATTAAAAATGAAATCAGGGAATATCTTGGATGATATCCCCTGATTTTTTTATACTATAATTTCCATGGTTCAACGATGCCGTTTATATTTTCTAACCAAGTAGTTCCATTTTTTCTTCTGACGGTAAGTGGTGTTACGGCTACTGTGTTCTGAGATATTACATCTAAATATCCGTTACTATCTGAAGTAGAACCTAGAGCGCTGATTACGTAACAGGTTCCGTTGATTGTGCCCAGGTAAATCATGGTATGACCTGACAGATATAGTGGAGTACCTGGAATTGCTTGGGAAATGACAGCATTTTTTGTAGCCATGTCAAGCTCACCAACATTTGTGCAGGTGCCAGGAACTTCCTTTTGCCAATTGGTATTTCTAGGCATTTCTAAGCCGAAGCATTTATATACATTTCTGACCAGGGCCGAGCAATCAACTGAATCCAACATTCCTCCCCAGCCGTATGTATCGCCTAAATATTTAAATGAGAGGTCCACTATGCGAGAAGAGGTCATAGGTAAATAACCTACGTTGACATCTTTGTTTTGAGCAATGAGGGCCATCTGTTTTATACAATTTCCATTTACATCTCGTGTTGGAAGGTAAACTACATAGTTATTCCAAGTGCCACGCATACCGATATTTCTAGGAATATCCTTATCAGGAACGAGCTTTAAGGTGGTTCCCATGGTGAGCTTTACGCCTGAGGTGGCTGGAGCGTAGTGGGATTCTGAAAGGGTAAAGTAATCAGTGGTCACTACGATGAAATCTTTTCCAGATATATCTGTGTTCCACATATCTATCCATTCTGTTTTACCTCCACAAAAGGCCAAATCATTTCCTAAAACCCAGCCAGATACATTGTTTGAATAGCCCCAGTAGAAAACGTTATTATTTACAATGGCACATTGTTTTACAAGAAACGGCTCGTTTACCTTTAGAGACGATAAAACAATTTCATCATCTGAATCAGTTTCACTGTAGCCGATGTAGTCTGTGGTAGGGATAGATTTAATCTGAGTTTGGCTGACACCTAAAGCATACTTAGGATAATTAATTCCATCCCAACCAGTGGTAGTTACTGTTTGAGAGACAATATTATAGTAAGAAGTGGTATCAGTGGCTATGCCATTGACATAGATTGGTTTTGTAGGAGCTTCAGCGATAATGGTGGATGCAAGTGTATTTTTAAGTTCTGTGCCATCATAACTAGCATCCATTGCCGTCAAATCGTTCATATGACAGCCTTCTGTCCTCAGTGCCGAAGCATTAAACTGATTGATTTTGGTGGCATCCATTAGAATGGTGCCAGATAGATTTGGAGATAGTGCATTCCAATAAGTTGCTTCGCACATCTCCTCTGTAACGGTACTTTCAGTGGCAACTTTTGCATCGACTTGACCAGTAAAAATGCTTTCTAGGAAAAAGATGGATACCAAAGTAGTTGCAAACATTTTCTTTGCTTGCAATTCAAAAGTAATACGTCCCTTCATATTTAACCTCCCCGATAAATACAAAAATGGAATATAAAAAGACCTAATACTTGGGAGAGAACTTCTAAGTACTAGGCCTTCGTATATACGATATTATAAATCTACAGAGCCAACGCAATCTGTATTAGCTACGAAGTAAATCTTGCTTTCTTCAGGCTTAATATAGATGTTTAATGACTCAAGCTCAACATCTTTGTACTGCTTTTTAAAACCATTCTGAGCTTTCTTGATGCAAGCAGCCTCACTGAATTCGAGTCCGCCGTACTGAATTACTGCTGAAGTTTTTGTTGTTTTCTTTGTAGTAGTCTTCTTTGTTGCCATAAAACCCTCCCCAGGATTATTAGTTAAAAAAATTGAGTTAACAGTTCCTTAGGAATTATTATAGTCAAAAACAATGATTTTGCAATAAAAAAATACTCAAAATTTAATTTATGAGACTTTGGTTATCTTATATATCACCTTTGTAGATTATGAATAAGCAACATGATACAATAAAGTGAGGTTAAGAAATTTCAGATTATATCAGTTGATGGGAGGATTTGTGTGGTGAATACACAAGTTATGCTTGAGATAAAGAATTATTCTAAATCATATGCTGAGGGAAAAAAAGCCGCTGATAACGTGAGCTTGAGTGTTATGAGTGGCGATATTTATGGTTTTATCGGACATAACGGCGCAGGTAAATCTACAACTATTCGTGCGGTAGTAGGTGTTTTGGATTTTACAGAGGGTGAGATTTATATAGATGGCCATTCCGTAAAGGATGAGCCTATCGAGTGTAAAAAAATTACTGCATACATCCCGGATAATCCAGATTTGTATGAGAACCTTACAGGAATTCAATATTTGAATTTTGTAGCAGACGTGTTTGATATAAGTGCTTCTGAGCGAGAAGAAAGAATAAAAAAATATGCAGAAGCTTTTGAAATAATGGAATCTCTTGGAGACCTTATCAGCTCTTATTCTCATGGAATGAAGCAAAAGGTTGCGATAATATCTGCACTTATACATTCACCGAAATTGCTGGTGTTGGATGAGCCGTTTGTGGGACTTGATCCTAAGGCAACCTTTACCTTAAAGGAAATTATGCACGAGATGTGTATTCAAGGTACGGCAGTTTTCTTTTCTACTCACGTGCTTGATGTAGCTGAGAAGCTATGTAATAAGGTCGCAATAATCAAACAGGGTAAAATAATCTCATCAGGAACAATGGAGGAGTTGACAGAGGGACATTCATTAGAGGAAGCATTCCTTGAGGAGACTTTTAAGGAGGCTGACGATGAATAAAACCTTTATTCTTTTAAAGACTCTGCTTTTATCCACCAGTAAAATAAATATCTATAAATATACCTTTGATGAAAAGAAGCAGTGGAAGGTAGTAAGAAACTTCATTGGTCTTTTTATTTTGTACGCTATGGTGATGATATACAGCATTGTAATGTGCGTGGGGTATGGAACCGTAGGTATGATAGAGGCTGTCCCTGTGATGTGCGCCTTGATAATCAGTACCCTTGCATTCGTATTTACGGTATTTAAGACCAACGGATATCTTTTTAATTTTAAGGAGTACGATATGCTTATGGCGTTGCCATTTGATGTGAAAACTGTGGCAGCGTGCAAATTTTTATATATGTATATTCAGAGTCTGCCATGGTATTTATCCATTTCCGTAGCAATGATGATAGGCTACGGCATTTATGCTAAACCAACAGCAGTAATCTATATACTTTGGATAATATTGTCATTCTTCTTGCCAATTATTCCTATGTTAGCTGCGGCATTTATAGGTTTTTTGATTGCTAGGGTAAGCTCTGGATTTAAGAAGAACAGTATAATACAAACCATTCTTACATTTATATTTGTGATTTTTTGTTTTTCACTCAGATATATCATTGAGGCACTTTTCAGAGATGATAAGGTAAAGGAAACACTCGAAACCACATTTGAGGCAACAAGGAAGGCTGCAGGGGTTTATCTTCCAGTGGGCTGGTTCTCAGATGTCATAACAAAGGGGAGCATCTTGGCATTTATCTTGCTCGTTGGGGTAACGATAGTGCTTTTTGCAGTGGTATTTCAGATTGTGGGGAAATCCTACAGGAATATCAATTCTGCGATGAAATCTCATGCAACAGCCAACAACTACAAGATGACAGCCCAGAAAAAGAGGAGTGTGGTTAAGGCGATTGCCTATAAGGAGTTCAAGCGACTTTTGGGTTCCACCGCATATACGGTCAATGGGGCAATGGGAGAGCTGTTGGCGGCATTATTAGGAATAGTCACATTGATTATCGGCTTTAATAAGATAGTTGCGATAGTCACTCAAAATGCTCCTTTTGATGCTGGGATATTGCAACCAGCAATTCCTTTTATCGTATATTTTTTAATTGGAATGGTTGCCACCACGGCGTGCTCGCCTTCTCTTGAGGGGAAAAATTACTGGATTGTTCAGAGCTTGCCAATAGAAAAGAAAACTCTGTATCAAGGCAAAATGCTTTTTAATATGTATCTCACGGTACCGTTTATGGTATTTACCACCTTATGTATGTGCATTTCTGCTAGAGTACCGCTGTTAAATACCATTTTGTATATGATTTTAGGGTTTTCATTATGCTGTTTTTCAACGGCTTGGGGATGTGTCTGCGGGATAAAGCATATGCGCCTTGACTGGGAAAATGAAATAGAAGTAATAAAGCAGGGAGCAGCTGTAGCCTGGTATATGTTGCCTAATATGTTTATTGTAATGGGACTAACTGTTGGCGTCGTATTTTTAGGATTAATATTCGACCATAAGCTTATGACGCTGGTCTTTATATTGGTCGTTACACTGTTGGCAGTATTAAGTTATAGGAGAGCAATAAAACTAGGAGAGAAATCGTAACTGTAGTTGAGTACCAATGGAGGGAAGTGTATGGAACAAGCATATTTGACTGCTGATACAATCTTAAAATACATAGTGGAGTTCTCAACACTTATACTGGAGTTTTTCGGCATACTGATTTTGGTCTATACGGCAATAAAATCCTTTTATTTATGGATAAAAAAGGCTGACTCTATAAGACTTGAGCTTGCCCAGGGTATTGCACTGGCCCTGGAATTTAAGCTTGGTGGAGAGGTCCTTAGAACAGTAGTTGTCAGGGAATGGTCTGAGCTGGGTATATTGGGTGCTATCATCTTATTACGAGCGACCTTAACGTTCTTAATTCACTGGGAAATTAAGAACGAAAGAAATGCTTTACAGGAAGAGAGTTAATAAGAAGGTCGGAGATAACCTTAAATTTTTATTAAATAATCCTTTGGACGATTGAGTTTTGCCTGTTTTTATACTAGAATCCTAAGCATGGTTATACAAGTAAGTGAAGAAACAAGAAAAAAGATAGATACAGAATTTAATCGTTTTATGGAAGATCCTAACAATATGGCACGCCTAAAGATGAAGCTGTCATATGACCAGAGGGTCTTCATCGATACATTAAAGGAGGCTGCCGGTGCGGAAACAGATGAGTCTGTGGCAAAGGATAAGCTGTTGCTTTTTCAACAGGCCATACTTATATTTAACGCAAGACCAGAGCTGGTTCCTAATGCTCCTATAGAAACTATAAAAAAGAGCATTACATTTAAGAACAAACCGGACGATTTTGAAGAGCTTATTGTGGTGATGAAGGTATGGATTAGCTCGGTTAAAAAGGCTAAACGACCTATCAACAGACTTGCAGCTACCTTTGCTACCTGGCATAAGCTTCCATTGTATGCAGCCTTTGTAATTATACTTTCAGTGACATTTACTGCGGGGCTTCATTTGGCTGAGGCTGTCATTTTAGGCAGATTAGTTGACATGGCTGAGCAGATAGCCATTATGATTGGCGCTGGATACATGTCATTTGCTACAGGAAAGGGAATTTTCTTTAAGCTTTTAGGGGAACGATAGGTGTTTTATTAGACAATGACAGATAAAGAAATAACTACATCAGAGCGATTGAAAGGTGCTATTCTTACGATTCTGGGGGCCTCTTGCTGGGGCTTTTCTGGGTCCGTGGGACAGTACCTTTTTGATGTTCAAGGAATGGATAGCCGATGGCTTGTTCCAATTAGACTCGGCTTTGCTGGAATACTCATTTTGATTTATTGCAGCATAAAATACAAAAGAGAGACAATACTGCCATGGAAAAAGAAAGAAACAGCCATATCTCTTTTAGTGTATGGTGTTTTAGGTGTTAGCTGTTGCCAGTTTTTGTACTTTTTGACAATTCAGCTTTCCAATGCAGCCATAGGTACGATTTTGCAGGACTTGGCTCCTATTTTTATATTATTTTACACCTGTGTAACAGCAAAACGGTTGCCACATGTGTTTGAAATAATATCAATAGGACTTGCCATAATAGGAGTTTTTTTAATTACTACCCATGGACGATTGGATTCCACAACTGTGTCTGGTGCTGCCCTGGTTTCGGGCGTGCTGAGTGCGGTGTGCGTAATGATTTACAATGTAATGGCACCGAAGCTTACAGATGAATTCCCTGTTATTATGCTACAGGGATGGTCATTTTTATTAGGCGGGATTTTATCTTTCCTTCTTTTTAAAACCTGGACTATTCATTATGTTCCAAATTTCTACGGCCTGCTAGGAATCATTTTTGTGATTGTAGTGGGAAATATAGGGGCATTTACTCTTTACATAAGTGGCGTTTCGCTGATTGGTCCCCAGAAGGGCATTCTATATAGCTTTGCGGAGCCTATAACAGCGGCGCTTATATCGACATTTGTCCTTGGCTCCACCTTCACCGTTTTTGATGGGGTTGGCTTTGGAATGATTTTTCTTATGTTGTACCTAATCTCAATACGTAAAGATTAGTGGAGATTTTATAGCTCAAGACGCATTAATATAAGCTCTTGCCAGTCGCCTTCCCTGGTCTTAAAGCCTCTTGGGTTTCGTCCGTATTCAACAAATCCGTGTTTACGGTATAAATTAAAGGCAGATTTATTATCTGAGACAACATCTAATTCCACCTGGAGATAGCCTGCCTCTTTGGCACATTCAATACAGCTTTCTGTGAGATGGTTTCCAATGCCGAGGCCCCAGTATTCTTTGAGTATTGAAATGCCAAATTCCGCTCTGTGTCTGGTCTTGTCTCTGTCACGAATCATGTTGATTCCAGCACTTCCTGCGAGATATCCATCTATATATGCCAGTATCTCAATGTCATGCTCACTTTGCTTGGTGTCAGACAGCCTAGCTGAGATTTTTCCCAGGTTGTGCTCTGTCTCATCAGGATATGTGGTGAGGAATGGTGTCTCAGCGTGGCAAAGCTCGAAATACTCGAGAAAATCGCGGGCATCTGTAGCCTCTGCATTTCTAAGTGTACATTCTTTTCCGTTTTTTAAGCTAACAGCTTTTTCAAATATCATGTGAGCCTCCCTTTGTGATGTTATAATAGATTATATAATAATGAGAGTGAAATGTTGATTGAAAATTGGAGTAAAACTATGGAACTAAGACTATTAGTCACTAATCAGGTAGGCAAGCTTTATAAAGAACATATGGTATTTGACTTTCCAAAGGATGAATTAAAACCTCTAGCTATGATTTTAAAGGCAATAGATGAGGACAGATATGAGCCACTTGGATTATTTGATGGAGAAGGACTAATAGGGTATGTATTTGTGGTAAAGCTGGGTAACGACTATTTGGTTGATTACCTGGCTACATTTCCAGAATACAGAAATAAGGGAAAAGGTGCGAATCTTTTAGGGCTTTTAGATGAGTATCTTAAGGATGCCAACAGCATTATAGGAGAAGTGGAAGACCCACTATATACATTAGATGAAGAGGTGGCAGCCTTACAGGAGAGACGTATTAATTTCTACAAGCGCAATGGCTGCAAGGATACTGGAGTTCGTGTTGAATGTTTTGGTGTAAAATATATAGTTTTAGAAACTGGCAAGGGTAAGGGGCATAGTACTGAAGAAGTTTGGCAATTATATGAGAGTTTTTACAGAAGCCTTTTACCAGAGGATAAGTTTATAAAAAACATAAAGAGAGAGACTATTTAAAGTCTCCCTCCACATCTTTAATGGTTCTGTTTTATTTTACATATTCGTCAATTGCATGGCTGACAAATTCAGCAGTTCCTATACCTCCGGCCTTGTCAATGTTTTGAGTGAATTCTCCGCCAGAAGCGTACATTTTGCCTAGTCCGGCAAGAATATCATTTGTACACTTATAGAAGTTTTTTGTAACGTATTCCTGGATGTCCTTAACCATGGACTGGGCCTCAGCTGAGCGCGGATCAGAATACTTTATCTCTCCAAACTTCTCAAAGAGTTTCATAAATTCGCTCCAGAGTTTTGTTTCATCATCTTTGGTACGAGTTGAAGCCTTCTTTTCATATTCTGCGTACTCTTTAGAATTGCCCCACTGTTCCTTGGCTTTTCTTGTATATTCCTCTAATTTGCTAGTATCAAATGCTGTAAAATCCATAATATTATTTCCTCCGTTTTGTATTCCACGGGCGAATTTTATAAGGTCTTCTAGATGCTTCTTCTTCATTGTAAGAAGCTCTATCTGTTGTTCCAAGGCTTTTTTCTTGTCAAAATCATGCCTGGTGACAATCTCCTTAATCTCTTTCAATGGGAATTCCAGCTCTCTGAACAGTAAAATCTGTTGTAATCTCTCCATTGCTGCATCGTCATACAGTCTATACCCTGATTCAGTGTACTCCGCCGGCTTTAATAGTCCAATCGAATCATAGTATTGCAGGGTGCGTATACTCACTCCCGCCAATTTACTTACTTCATTTACTGTCATCATAGCTTTTTCCTCCGTGGTAATTATACAATAAACTATTACGTAACGTCAGGGTCAATTGTTTTTTAAAAAATTTTTAGGAGATGGTCATTTATGATATATTAGTAGAAAGGATATCGGTTGAATGATGAAGTGTCGGAGTATTATAAATAATATGAATGATAAGGATAGATTGACAGTAGAAAACTTCGTCAGCACAGGAATGGAATTAGAGACACTTTATACCTGTTTTCCGGATTTTCCGAGGGAGGAGGTAGCTGACATTTTCAATCAATACAAAGAAAAGAATCATTCAATTTGTGATGATACAAATAATCTCAGCATTAATTGTTCGTAGTTATCTTGTTGGGAGATGTTTAGGGGGAGTGTGTTATGGATTGGAGAAAGACTTTATTAACTTCTGTACTCGCTGGTTTTTCAATTGGCCTGGGTGGCATGATTTATCTCTCAGTAGATAATAAGATTGTTGGGTCAGCGCTCTTTAGTATTGGACTATTCTTGGTTTTGACTATGGGTCTTAGTCTATTCACAGGGAAGGTTTGCTATGTTTTAGAGGGCAAGATAGGGAAAAATATTGTCAATATGCTGATCATATGGATAGGAAACTTTATTGGCTCATTTATTTTGACGTCTATTATAAGAAACACAAGGCAGTGTGCCAGCTTGAGCGATAGGGCAACCGCCTTGTGTGAAATTAAGAATAGTGATTCATTCCTAAGTCTGTTTTTACTTGGAATCCTTTGCAATATTTTCATTTTCATTGCTGTTGATGAGTACAAAAACAATGAGCATATTCTTGGAAAGTATTTAGCAATTATTTTGGGTGTGATGGGCTTTATCCTTATAGGCTCTGAGCACTGCGTCGCAGATATGTTCTATTACAATATGTCCGGGGCATACACCTTAGATATATTTTTAAGATTAATAGTAATTACTATTGGTAATTCTGTGGGTGGCGTTTTGGCTAACTGTTTTTTTCATAAGGTAACTTGTTAACGGTTTTATCACAATGAACTGATATCATGGAACTCATACAGGAGGTATGAGTTATGGGGGATATGGTTTGTGTAAAGGATGACAAGACAGCAGCAGATGAATATCTGGATTTATATATGTCATTGCGCGCAGCCTTAAGAGAAGGCAAGATAGAGACTAGCGATGTGGAGGATTATTTGTCCTACAAGGAAAAGCTGCTTTCAAAAGGAGCGCGAAAACTAGCGCAGGAGATGATTTTGCATCTGAGCTAAAAAGGAAATAATTGAATAGAGAATTTATATCGGATGTCCTGCGGGGCATCCTTTTTTATAATCCATGTTTGATAATAGAGGACTAATTGTATAAAATTAAATTTGTACCCGCGAATTTACTAGCAAAAAGGACATAGAGGTTTAGTTATATGATGGAAAAAAGAAGCCTAAAAGAGTGGTTTATAAGAGCAATAATCCTGATGGTGGGACTAACCATTGCACATTTAGCATTATTAGGCTGTTGGTAGATGCGGCTTTTGCAGGCATTGGATTTGCCTTTGGTGGTGTAGTAGGTGCTGGTACTATTGTCTGTATTGCCTTAGTTGGCCCAGTAGCTGGGGTATTTTTACCTATTAATGAAAAGCTGGTAAATAAGACAATAACAAGTATTATTGAGAACTAATAGGATTGAATGATGGAATTTATAATCAAGCATTTTAATGAACTTAACACCATAGAGCTTTATGAGATTTTAAAGACTAGAGCTGAGATATTTGTAGTGGAGCAAGATTGCCCTTATCAGGACTTAGATGACAAGGATCAAAATGCTATACATATCTTTAGTTATAATGAGAACAAGAGAGTATCCGCCTGCCTTCGCGTCTTTTGGAAAGATGAAGAGCAAGGTGAAGCTCAGATAGGAAGAGTAGTAACCCTAGAACATGGCACTGGTCTAGGTGGCAAGCTCCTCCACGAGGGAGTTAAGCTGGCTACAGAGCAATTCAAGGCTAAGAAAATCTACTTAGAAGCTCAGGAATATGCAAAAGGATATTACGCCAGAGAAGGTTTTAAAGTAGTATCTGAGCCTTTCTTAGAGGATGGTATTCCCCACGTTAAAATGGAAAAGATAATTGAATAATTATTTCTATTATCTGGAATTATGCAGTTTTACACTCACAGCTACATAGTTTGATCAAAGAATCAATAAATTTATGCGCTTCAATCCATGTATTGAACCTGCCAATATGGAGTTTATTAATGAAAACATGGCAACCATCATCGGCAAATACCACAATTCCATTCTTGTAAGAATTGAAAGAATAATTCTTGATCATTTTTTCATAGCTATTATTTCGTACACATACTAACATTCTTTTGTCCTCCTTTGCTGATAACACGCTTTCCCTCGATAAATATGGAAAAATTGGAAGACTTTCTTACTATTTATTTCGGATATTTTTAGGTAAAAAAGAAGAATGGGGGGCGTTCTATTTAAAAAATTATCAGTTCTACGATTTGGGATGCCGAGAGGTGTTTGTTGATAACATAAATAATGTTACTATATAGAAAAAGATTAAATGGTATTTCTAGAAATAGAGATAGTAGATGATTTGATGACATAAAGGAAGGAAACAATGAAATTATCAAAAATACATCATATTGCAATTATCGTATCTAATTACGAGCGTTCAAAGGATTTTTATGTAAACAAACTTGGATTTACTGTAATCCGTGAAAATTATAGACCACAAAAAGAGGATTGGAAGCTTGATCTTAAGGTTGATTCCACTACAGAACTAGAAATATTTGCACCTAAAAATCCACCTAAGAGACCATCCTTTCCAGAAGCGTGTGGCTTGAGGCACTTAGCATTCAATGTAGATGATATTGAATTGGTCGTTGAAGAGCTTAATAGCAAAGGAATTGAGTGTGAACCTATTAGGATGGATGAATTTACAGGTAAAAAGATGACATTCTTCTTTGATCCAGATGGGCTTCCACTGGAATTACATGAATAGGAGGTAGAGTATTCTTATGAGCAGATTAAAGGAATTAAGGGCTTATGTAGAAAATGAGATAAATCAGCTTGAAGATGAAGAAAAGAGACTTAGTGCCATAGAACATCTCTATGGCGTTTCACTTTCAGCTACAATTCTGGCAAAGAAGAGAGGATTGGATCCTGAACTGGCTGCTATAGCTGGAATGCTTCATGACTTGCATGCTTACAAAAGCGGTTCATATGATGATCACGCACATCAGGGTGCAGGACTTGCCAGAAATATTCTTGAAAAATTAGATTTGACAACCATGGAAGAAACAGATGCTATTTGCTCAGCCATATATCATCACGATGACAAGCTAGTAGTTGATTCTCCTATGGATGAGCTCCTTAAAGATGCTGATGTAATAGATCATTGCTTCAAGGATGTCTCTAAACCTATAAAGGAAAAAGAGCAAAATCGATATGATTCTATTTGCAAAGAATTGGGGATACAATAGATTGCTAAGAAATATTGTTATATTAGAACTTTTTCTTCAAACTCAATTTCTGAACATGGGTTTATTTTACATTTCTTGTTTTTGGAAAAGTTATAGAGAATATATTTTTTACTGAAAACTGAAATGACGCATGTGCACTAAAAACTAAGTTCCAGCCACTAAACAAACTAAATGAAGCAAAGATATCAATTAGAGATGAAGGTACAATCTCTGCTGATGAACTTGAAAAGGAGCTTGGATTATAAAATGGCACATTGTAAACCAACGTATTATATACACGTCTCTAAATATGGACACCTCCATAGGCTATCCTATACATAGTTAATGTTGATGTATGGGAGCCTATGGAGGTGTTTTTTATGAAAGGATATGTTGTTTCAGAAGGTTATATGGGATTGGTTGATGGAAAATACGAGCTCTTTGCTACTGAGGATGAATACTACGAGTATGTTGCTTAATCAGAGCTACTTCATTGTAGAGGGACACATTTTTCCATGCACCAGACAAAGGCCTTTGCAGTACGTATTTCTGCGTCTTTAAAGTGATTTCCTTCATTCCATTCCAAAGTAGTAGTAATGTCTTGGTTGGAGAGGATGGTGTTAATCTGGCGTATGCAGTCGCCGACTTTAGACATGGTAGGATTTTTGGCTCTTTACTCTTTATCTCCAAGGCTCAGATATATAGTCTTAGTCTGTGGTCTATTATTTTTTGTGTAGTCTAGGATGCCTAGGAACCAAGCAAAAGGGGATGCTGCACCTATACATGAAAAAATATCTGTTTGATAGCAGCTCCATAGAGCAAAAAGTCCAGCAAGAGAGTAGCCTCCAAGGATAATATGAGCCTATATTAAGAGTAGTTTTTGTCATTAGATTAACCCTCGTTTGCAAGATTTTTGAAATTATCTAGGAATTTCTTAGCAAATAGTTTGTGTCCTTCTACAGAAAAGTGTACACCATCGGCGCCCATAGGAATATCCCAGGTGCCTGCATCAAATGCTGGAATATCAAAGTCCTCTGCCAAACGCATAAATCTGGAGTTCATTTCTATAGAGTATTGATGATACTCCTTTAAATCTGGATAAATATCGCTGATATATGGTGGAGCAATAAGAATAAAATGTCCTTTGCAATTCTCCTGAATGTATTTAAGGTTCTGTTCTAGCTGAATTGCAGGTGCGATAGGATCAGGGTCCAGTGCAAGCAAAATATCGTTGGTTCCCAGCATCATCACCAAATAGTCGTCAGGTGAGATTTCAGAGACAAGTTTTTTAAATAAAAAAGAGCTGTTGGAAGGAAGAGGGCGACCGTTTTGCCCTTCGTTAATTACTTCATATTCATTAGAGAGCGCTTTTTGCACTATAGAGGTCCATATCATATCTTCTGGATACCGTCCGCCTAAAAAGCCTCTTGGATCATAGCCGTATGTATTTGAATCACCAAAGAAAATCAGTTTTTTCATATAGTCCCCTTTGCCATCGAAATGCGTTTTGTATGGAATTATTATAAATCAAAAGTTTGAAAACCGAGAAAAATTTAAACTATCCGTTAAATGACGTGGGGACGTTCAGCGGATAAGTAAAAAACTGGTTTATAGATAAATTTTTCAGTCCAAATATTGAGTATTCTGTATCAGGAAATGGTAATATAAAAGTACAGAATATTAATTACTAGAAGAATACTACTGGGAGGATATTTATGGACGAAAAAGAGCGCCGTTGGGGGCTTACAGTAAAAATCCTATTGATCGTATTTTTGATTGTGGTTTCAATGTGCGTTTCTACGGCGGATACAGGCAAGTTGCCAGTGTTTAGTGGCTCTGTTGAGACCCTTGAGGATGCTAAGGCAACAGTAATGGGTATTGCAGGTGCGACCATTGCCGTGTCGGTGGTCATTACTTTCTTGCCGGATGATTACGCTACTCCGTTGGCAGATTCCCTGGCGGATATGAATAAGTACTTTATTTTGATGCTGGGAATGGTCTTATTTGAGAAGCTTCTGGTACTGAAAGGTGTCCCGCTGGTATTCAGGTTGATAATTCCTGTAGCCTTGGCGTTATTTCTCGTATATTTGCTCATTAAAAAGGACTTTTTTAAGGCTCTTTCCCTAAAACTGTTTGCATTGGCAATTGTTCTGATTGTGGTGGTTCCTTGTGGGACCGGATTATCAAAAAAGATATGCGCAGAGTATATGCCATACATTGAAGAGACAGTATCTCTGGCAGAAACAGGCGCGGAGAAGGTAGAGGGAATTACTGAAAGTACCGCTGATAAGGGATTTTTTGAAAAAATATCAGGAGCACTTGAGTCTGCAATAGATGGAGTGAAGGATTTGTTCGATTATTATAAGGATATTATCCAGAAATTCATCGTGGCTATAGTTATTTTATTGATAGCGTATTGTGTTATTCCTGTGCTGACGTTTTTGCTTTTATTATGGATAATCAACCAGCTGTTCCAATTTGACAGCTTTCGACGGAGAGAGTAATGAATAAAATTACCAAATTGCAAATAGTAAGCGCCGTGCTGGCTGTGGCGATACTTGTATTAGGAATCGTCTTTTTGACTCGAAAAAATAATGTGAACTCAAGCTATGATGATGGCATAGAGATGATTGACCCTAATACAATAAAGCTTGATTCCAGCGGTGTGCGGGTATCTTTTTCTGATGTTATCTTGTCCAAACCTAATGAGACTAGAAAGCTAGTTGCCTATGAGGTAACGGGAAAAGTCAGCTACACAATAGAAGATAGAATGATTGAGGCCATTGACTGGGATCCGTCAAAAAAGCTCCAGACTGTGACCTACGAGGGAAAAGGAAGCTTTGTAGTTGATTTAGACAAGCTTACCAATAAGAACATTGTCGACGATGCTGACAACAAGGTCCTCACCATAAAAATCAATCATCCTTACGTAGATACAATAGAAATCGACCCTGAAAAGGTTATAATTGAGGATCAGAAAAAGGGATTTTTTACTTTAGGAGACATAAAGCTTACTGTTCAGGACTACAACACAATAGAAAAAGAGCTGAACAAGAGACTGAGAGACAGCTTTAACAAAGTAGCCTATGGACAGAAGGCAGATGACATGGCAATCAAAGCTGTCTATGATATTTACGAGCCTGTAGTTAAGGCTGTAGATAGTAGATACACGCTGAATGTTGTTTTTATAGACTGAAAAAATATAGCCCACTATTAAACCATGATTTAATAGTGGGCTTTTTGTTTTGGTTATTGGCTATTTAAAAGGCATCTCTAATCTGCTGAGCCTCGTAAGCTGTCATGTCTTCAGCTGAAAAGACAACACCATCACCATCCATAATATACTGACGGCCGTTTTCCTGATAATAATAGAGAACTAAGTCGCCTGTTGTGAGCTTTTGTCCTACGCCGTGGCCAGGAACTGCTGAGTCAACCAAGGTATAGTCAGTATATGCGTAATTGCTACCATCGTTTAGGTAAACAAGCTCAGATTTTCCACTTCTATAGAAAAAGATGCAAAGCTCCTGCTCACCAGCGGTAGCGTGCACTCCGCGCTCATATACTGCGTTTTTATATTCGCTAGCAGCCTGAGCTGTGATAACTGAATTTCCCGCAAATCCAAAGACATTAATAGCTAAGAGTAATGATGTGATAGTTAAAATTATTTTTTTCATTTTATGATACCTCTCTCTGTTTTGCTTTGATGAGGCAATGGTAGCACAGTAAATATCACACTTATGTCACAGCGAAAATTTTGCCTTGTTTTGAATTGCGTTGGGGAAAAGATTATTATAAAGTCAATAAATGATTAAGAACTAAATATAGAAAGAGAGCAAGTATGAAGATATATTACCATCTTCCAGGATTATTTGAGTTTTATGAGTTATACAGGGAATTTTTGCCACTTTTTAAAGAGCATAGAGAGTATTTTTACGACTGGTGTGAGATAGGTTCTATATACGGTGCGCCAAGTGATTGTATATGGGGCGGGGGAAGAGTTGGCTTTGGAGAGGTCGATCCTGAGGAAGTTTCGGCGTTGATGAAGGAATATGGCATTTCAGCGCGCCTGACCTTTAGTAATTCCCTGCTTGAAGAAAAGCATCTTTCAGATAAGAAATGCAATGTTTTATGTGCGATGTTTCATAGTTGGGGTGAGGTTCAGAATGGAATAATAGTGCATTCAGATTTGCTGATGGATTATATAAAGAAGAACTACCCAGATTATTATTTTGTCTCATCCACCACAAAGGTGCTTACAGATTTTGCTGACTTTAAAAGGGAGCTTGATAGAGAGGATTTTCAATTTGTAGTACCTGATTTCAGGCTGAATAAGGAGCATGAAAAGCTGAATGCTCTATCTGACAGTCAGAAACAAAAGGTAGAATTCCTATGTAATGAATGCTGTTGGTTCAACTGCTATGACAGAAAAAATTGCTATGAGAATGTAAGCAGGAAAAGTCTGGGTGAGGATTGCGAGGATCATATATGTGTGTCACCTACTGCCAGCAAGGGTTACCGTTTTTCAGATGCTATGGAAAATCCAGGTTTTATCGGAATAGAAGATATTCAATATGCATATGCTCCTGCTGGTTTTTCAAATTTTAAAATTGAAGGGCGAGGCTTGGGAAGTGCGATAGTTTTAGAATTTCTTCTATACTATATGGTGAAGCCAGAGTATCAGCTTAAGGTGAGGGAAGAAATCTATTTAGATAGTATGCTGGATTTGTTCTAATTCCAATGGTGATATTTTAAATAATATAATTCATGCTTGATTTAATTGTGTGCAATGTTTATAATATATCCAAATTATATTACGGAAAAAATATTTTCGATGGAGGTATATTATGAGTAAAGCAGTTAGATATTATTCAAGAAGTGGCAATACTAAAGCATTGGCAGCTGCAATTGCAAATGGAGCTAATGTTACAGCAGTATCTGTAGACGAGTATGGTGCTGAGATTAATGAGCCTGTAGACACATTGTTTATAGGTGGAGGATTGTACGCATACGGAATTGACAAAAAGCTTAAGGCTTTTATCAGTACATTAGATGGAAATAAAGTAAAGAAGGCGGCTGTATTTTCCACATCTTGGCTTTCTAGACACGCCCTTGATTTGATTACAAAGGAATTACAGGCACGTGGAATAGAAGTAGTTGAGGAAAGTTGCTATGCAAAAAATATGCCAGGAGTAAATGAACTGATTGCTGCTGAGGAATTTGGAAAGAGGTACTAAAATGAGTGATTTTCTAGAATTAACCAAGTCAAGAAGAAGTGTGCGTACCTTTGATGGAAATCAGGTAGATGCTAATACTGTTGATGAATTGAAAAAATATGCCCAGGATGTTAAAAATCCATACGACAAAGACGTTAGATTTACTTTCTTGGATGCAAAGGAGCATAAACTATCAAGCCCTGTATTGAGTGGAGAGACTCTCTATGTCACCGGAATGATGGAGCCAGGCCTTCACGCTGATGAGGCTTATGGCTACACTTTTGAGGCACTTCTTATGAAAGCCCATGAGATGGGGCTGGGTACAGTTTGGATTGGTGGCACAATGCCTCGTGAAAAGTTTGAAAAGGCTTCTGTTTTGAGCGAAAACGAGGTGATGCCTTGCGTGAGCCCTCTTGGTGGAATAGCTAAGAGTATGTCTGTTAAGGAAGGGCTGATGCGTAAGGGCGTAAAGGCTGATAAGAGATTTAGCTTTGAGGAATTATTCTTTGTTGATAGCTTTGATAAGCCCCTATCAGAGGCTGAGGCAGATATGCTTGGCTTAAAAGATGCTCTTGAAGCTGTTCGATGGGCACCATCAGCGGTAAACAAACAGCCTTGGCGCGTAGTTGTGTCTGGAGATGTGGCACATTTTTTTGTTAAACATGACAGAGGTTATGATAATGGCACCTATGATCTTCAGAAAATAGATTTAGGAATAGCTTTATTCCATTTTGACGGCCAGCTTAAATCAGAGGGCAAAGCACCAACACTTGAGCTTGATGATCCAGGAATTGTACTTCCTAAGGATGTTGAATATGTTGCTTCCTATAGGTTTTAAACCATAGTATTTTAATAAGATTCAGTGCAAAACAGACCTAATGCGGTGTAAGCATAGGTGGGCATATGTAAATGGCCTAATGTAATCATTGATTAGTAGATAAAAGATCTGGTTGCGCTTGCTACATTATTATTTTGTTTGTAATATTAGTTTAATTAGTGTAAATAGTCTAAATTGTGTTTTTAAGATAGAAGCCCTACTAAACTTTATCCCTTTGACATAAATAAATGCTTGCATTTTACCAATTCAGATAGTATTATATTCAAGCATTTAAATAAAGAAATTCACCTATTGGTGAGGGACAGTTCATTTGTACCATCCTGTCCATAAACAAAACTCGGACTTAGATATATTCATGTATTTTCTAGGCTGCAGGTATGCAGCCTTTTTATATTTCTGTGTTTTTTCTTGGTCCGCTTTCAAGGAGATTTTCAATGTACTATTTAACAGCAGAGGCTTCCTTTGATGGAGCACATTTCTTAGCAGGTTATGAGGGCAAGTGCTCGAATTTGCATGGCCACCGTTGGAGAGTGATATTAAAAATAAAGACAGATAGTTTACAGTGCGAAGGTCAGCAGAGAGGAATGATTGTTGATTTTTCAGATGTAAAGAATGCTTTAAAGAAGGAAACAGATTTCTTCGACCACAGCTTTATATATGAAGCGGGTTCTCTAAAGGAAAGTACTGTGGCAGCCCTTTTGGATGAGAATTTTGAAATTCACGAGGTGCCTTTTAGACCTACAGCAGAGAACTTTTCAAAATATTTTTATGAGAAATTTAAGGAATATGGTTTTACAGTTGCAGAAGTGACAGTTTATGAAACTCCAAATAACTGTGCAAGCTATTCGGAGGATTAATTATGGCAGTATTTAATGTAGTAGAAAAATTTGTAAGTATAAACGGTGAAGGACAGCATGCAGGTGAGCTTGCAGTGTTTATAAGACTTCGCGGATGCAACTTGGCATGTAACTATTGTGATACCAGATGGGCCTGCACAGAGGAGGCGCCTGCCGAGGACATGACAGAGGCTGAAATCGTTGAGTATGTTAAATCAACAGGCATCAATCGTGTTACACTCACTGGCGGTGAGCCACTTCGTGCAAGGGATGTGGATGTACTTTTAAAGGCATTCGCAGCCAATAGAAAGCTAAAGGTTGAAATAGAAACAAACGGAAGTATTTCCATTGTTCCTTTTGCGGCTATTAATAATCCACCAGCTTTTACACTTGATTACAAGTTAGCTGGTTCTGGTATGGAAGATAAGATGGACTTATCTAATTTCAAATATTTGAAGAAGAAGGACACAGTAAAATTTGTTTGCTCAGATGTAAATGAGCTGGATAGGGTATGTGAAATCGTTGATACATATGGGCTTTCAAAAAAGTGCACAGTATTAATTAGCCCGGTATTCGGACGAATTGAGCCATCAGAAATGGTTGATTATTTAATGGAACACAAGCGTAACGACATACGCTTACAGCTTCAGCTACATAAGTTTATTTGGGATCCAAATAAGCGAGGTGTGTAGAGAGAGGATTGAAATGGCAATTAATAAGGAATTAATAAAGGAAAGCATACGAAATATTATCATTGCTCTTGGGGATGACCCAGATAGAGCTGGTCTTCTTGAAACTCCTGATAGAGTGGCTCGTATGTACGAAGAGGTTTTTGAGGGAATGAACTACAGCAATCAGGAGATTGCTGATATGTTTAATAAGACCTTTGATGAGGATTACTACGATGAAAATAGCCAGGACCTTGTATTTGTAAAGGATATCGAGGTGTTCAGCTATTGTGAGCACCATCTTGCGCTTATGTATGATATGAAGGTCAGCGTGGCGTATGTTCCTAATGGAAAGGTCATAGGGCTTAGCAAGATTGCCAGAATTGCAGATATGGCAGCAAAACGTCTTCAGCTTCAGGAGAGAATTGGCAATGATATTGCTGAAATTCTCCAGATGGTTACAGGTTCTGAGGATGTGGCAGTGTTTATCGAGGCAAGTCATTCTTGTATGACTGCAAGAGGCATTAAGAATGCAGGTGCAAGGACCTACACTCAGACTTTAAGAGGCCGATTTAAGACAGATAGAGATTTGCTTGGTAGATTAGTATAGAGGTGTAAAAATGAAAGCATTAGTTTTAGTCAGTGGTGGCGTGGATAGTACCACTTGCCTTGGTATGGCAGTAAAAGAATACGGAAGCGAGAATGTAGTGGGTCTTTCTATGTTTTATGGACAGCGTCACGATAAGGAAATAAAAGCAGCGGATGCTGTATGTGAGCACTACAATGTAGAGCATATCACACTTGATTTATCTACAATGTTCCAGTTTAGCGACTGCACATTGCTTCAGCATTCTGATGGAGAAATCCCAGAGGAATCATATGCTGAACAGCTTGCAAAGACAGACGGAAAGCCAGTAAGCACATACGTGCCGTTCAGAAATGGTCTTTTCCTTTCAAGCGCCAGTGCAATAGCTCTTTCTAAGGGCTGTTCAAAGATATATTACGGAGCGCACAGCGATGATACTGCAGGAAATGCCTACCCAGATTGTTCAGAGGCATTTAATAATGCTATGAACACAGCTATTTACGAGGGTAGTGGAAAGCAGCTTGAGATTGTAGCTCCTTTCATCAGCCTTACAAAGTCTCAGGTTGTGAAGAAGGGCTTGGAAATTGGTGTGCCTTATGAGCTCACCTGGAGCTGTTATGAAGGCCACGATAAGGCCTGCGGAAAGTGCGGAACCTGCATTGATAGAAAGGCAGCATTTGAATTGAACGGGGTAAAAGACCCTATTGAATATATGGAATAAATATCGCATATACGAATTAGAATTTGGAGGTAAATAATAATGGCAGATAGAAAAGACGAAGGTACATTAACACTTCTCGGAAATAAGAACAACACATATCCTGACAACTACGCACCTGAGATGCTCCAGACATTCTTAAATAAGCATCCAGAGAATGATTACTTTGTAAAGTTTAATTGTCCAGAGTTTACATCACTTTGCCCAATTACAGGACAGCCAGACTTTGCAAATATAATCATTTCCTATGTGCCAGGTGAAAAGATGGTTGAAAGCAAATCCCTTAAGCTTTACCTGTTCAGCTTTAGAAATCACGGTGATTTCCACGAGGACTGCGTTAACATCATCATGAAGGACCTCATTAAGCTGATGGATCCAAAGTACATTGAGGTATGGGGAAAGTTCACTCCAAGAGGAGGCATTTCAATTGACCCATACTGCAATTATGGAAAGCCAGGAACAAAGTGGGAGGAAGTCGCTTTCAACCGCATGGCAAACCATGATATGTACCCTGAAAAGGTTGATAATAGATAAGAAAATAGAGGCTTGATGATGCAGCTAGCCAATGGTTGAATACCAAAGGCTAGTCTGCGGTCACCTCCATATTTCCATTTTTCCAGTCAAGTATAGGACGGGCATCTGGTGCAAATAAATCATCTGGAATGTCCTCCCTGTTAAAGAAACGATGCTCCAGGACCTCTGAGTCCTCATCGGAAATAGTTCCGGTATATGAATCAGTAATAAAAATGACAGAAAGAGAATATACTACATCTCCATTTGGATATTTGATAATTCTGTCATCCCCGGAATATAATCCAAATAACTTCAGGTTATCTACCTTAATTCCAACTTCTTCAAAGAGCTCTCTCTGGGCAGCCTGCTCGTAGGTTTCGCAAGGCTCAAGAGCACCACCAGGGACGCACCATTCTCCAGTATCACTTCGTTTTTGAAGAAGAACCTGCCCCTTTTCATTTTCAATTAGTACTCCACAACCTACAACTACAAGAAGGTCGTGACCAATGTGCTTACGCATATCTTTAATATAGTCCATAATTTTTCTCCTTTTCATTAGATTATAAAGCAAGAGGGGATAAAAACACAGCAGAAATAAAAAGCAGGATTAATAATAGAAGATGAACAAAAGCCCCTTGAATATAGGCTTATTCAATGGGAGTTTCTATAATCATATCAGACAAGGTATAAGCGATTAATTCCTCAGGGTTTGAGGAAGGGTTAATCCATTCATCTATCTTTTCCTTTGGAAGCATCACGGGCATTCTGTCGTGGATTTTGCCAAGCTCTTCGGTAGGTTCCTTTGTGAGGATGACAAATACCGGGTAGCCGTCTTCGATGCGGTATAGTCCACAGAGCCAGGTGACAGTGCAACCAGCAGGCTGGATTGCATATTTGTCGCCTGTTTTTACTTTTCCGTCAGGACTTTTCAAGTGCTCCCACTCATAGTAATAGGCTGCTGGAACGATACATCTGTGAGAGTGCCAGGCATCCTTGAAGGTAGGCTTCTCGCCAGCGGTCTCAACTCTGGCGTTAAATAAGGTTCGCTTATTGTCTCGTGCCATAAATCCCCATTGCATAGGAAAAACGCTTTTCCCCCCTTTTGAGTTAGGGGCAATAACAGGGACTATATCTGTAGGGCGGACTTCACCGTCTGTAATTAGCGGTCTGGCGTGAGTATCTATGAATTTCGTGGTAAGGGGATGCTTTTCGGCCACATCCATTATCTCTTTTAATTCTTCCTGAGTTATATCAAGTGCATATCTGGTACACATATCGTCGCTCCTATATAATAGAACATAGTTTCGATTTTATACAGATATAATATATCAGAACAACCATTCGAGTCAATGGAACAAATTATAAATTTTTCAAGAGAATATATGTGACATTTATCACCTAGGTGGTGACATAAATCAGTGGTTTGAGGTGTTCAGATAAAGTACAATTATTATATCTTAATGAAAGAGAGGGAATAATATTATGGAACGTTTTGGGGTATCAATGGTATGTTTTTGGATTTGCTACATTTTAGTCACTTGGGTTGGAATTGCACACACTATTTTTAATATTAAGGTGTTGCATATGAAATCCATGAAGGAGAGTCCAGGAATGGGTGAGGGCTACGAGCGGACTAAGCCTTGGCATCCACTTTACAATATTATTTTATTTTCTGTTTTTGGTCTTATTTATATGAGAAGTCTTTCTGTTCCTACGCTGCCTGAAGCGTTGATTACAGGTGCCATCTGGGCAATAATTTGTATTGTCTCTGACCTGGTTGGATGGGTATTGATTAAGCACCCTTGGAGACTGACTTTTAGGGAATTTTATATTGATTATCAACCATGGATTACACTGATTTATCTGGCTATTTTTGCAGGTCCAGTGGTTGGTTTTTTTGCCACAAGAGGGTAAGCTATAGTTATTGGCATCTCAATTAATCAGTGCTAGCTTATAGATATAAATTGTGTCCAAAATGTGAATTCTTTATCCATGAAATTGGCCATGCTATTGATTACAAGGTTAATGGTAATGTCATGCTCAGGGAGTCAAATTCTAAGGAATTTAAAGCCCTTTATGAAGAAGAATCGCAGCTTATGGAGCCAATCAGTAACTCGCTGGCAGGCTATGCTGCCACAAATGAGGAAGAATACTTTGCCGAAGCGTTTCAGCAGTATATTTTGTTCCCTGAGAATTTACAGCAAACAGCTCCTGAAACATACGCGTTTATGAAGGAATTCGTAGCAGAACTATAATATATTTCAATCCCCTGAGGTGTCTCAGGGCTTAGAGTAAAGATTTTGTCAGTTGAATAAAGAAAATAAAAATGAGAGTAACAACTTTCGTGTAAAATAGTTTTTGGCAAAACAAACAACGAAAGGAGCTGTTACTCTCATGTCTATTGTAGCATTATTAACTGAATTG
>JAEEGL013158677.1_pt1 | contig 25385 bp, 17 predicted proteins | sample 9134231 | NCBI WGS metagenome assembly JAEEGL01 (sample SAMN16246548, study PRJNA631951) | gut metagenome | biome: gut microbiome; feature: rumen; material: fiber-attached | host: Bos | place: Iran: Karaj | collected 2018-10
CCTGGCTGCACCCCCGCCACCGTCGACAACCTCTGCTGGCTGGTGAAGAACATCCCCGCCGGCAGCACCTGGACCGCTACCGGCATCGGCCGTCACGCCTTTACACTGGCAGCTCCCGCCATCGTCATGGGCGGCAACGTGCGCGTGGGCTTCGAGGACAACCTCTACCTGGAGCGCGGCGTGCTGGCCAAGAGCAACGGCGAACTGGTCGACAAAGTGGTCCGCATGGCCAAACTGTTGGGCCGTCAAGTGGCTACCAGCGACGAAGCTCGCGAAATCCTGAGCCTGAAGAAGTAATTTTGAATTTAGAATTTTGAATTAAGAAAATAATGAAGAAGATTTTTGTTCTCGCCATCGGTCTCATTGTCTTGGGAACCGCTATGGCTCAGATTGAACCTGTCAACAAAGAGATGCGTCTGAAATCGATACTTCAGACCTTCCATCAACGCGACATATCGCAGAAACAGATCAACCCCAACTATCCCGTTTCTCCCGTACCGAAGGACGGTCCCGGTTCCAAAGGGCTGAACCTGCCTGCCAACAACTGGTTCCCCGGCGAGTGGGAAGAGGTGAAAGCCATCACGGTGACCTGCTACTATGACTATCTGGTTCCCGGTCACGAAAACGACGGCTACTGGTATGCCGACCCCATCGTGGCTGGCTATGCCGATTACTATCATTACAATAACGGATGGCAGCAAAGCGGTGGTGGTCCCTACGTGGCAAGACCCGCCGTCAACGCATCGGATTACGGCGATCTTGTCAATGTGTTCTTCTACCTGATGGACGCCATCCAGATGGGTGACGCCGAAGCCTGGGTACGTATCGAAAATGCTGAAGACAGCACCATCATCAAGAACAAGCTGACCAGCATGAACCTGCGCACCAACAAACTGAAATGGATTATCGGACCGGGCAACTCGTTCTGGTTCCGCGACTGCGGTCCCGTTGCCTTCTATTATGGCGACCAGGACAGTGTCGGCATGGTGGACTTCGGCTACTACGCCGGACGCGCCCTCGACGACTCGCTGCCCGCGCTGATTGAACAGCAGATGGGCATCCCCAACTATATCACCATGGTGAAATGGGAGGGCGGCAACTGCGTTGTCGATGGTGCCGGCATGGTGCTGAGCAGCGACGCCATCTATAGTGGCAATGCCAGCACCTACGGACAGTACACCTGGGACGGTTCCAACCCCAGCAGCATCCGTCTGACCTCCAAGCCCTCGCTCACGCACCAGCAGGTGAAGGATTCGCTGGCATACATTATGGGTCCGCGTGGATGCTATATCATTCCTGCGTTCCAATACGACGGCGGCACGGGACATGTGGACCTTTACTGCGAATTGGTTGACGAAAACGAATTCGTCTTCTCCAAATTCCCCAACCACTACAGCAACTGGGTAGACTACAAAACCGCAGCCAAGAACATCGACTCGCTGTGCAGCTACACCAGCGTCTTTGGCAACAATTTCAAACGCCACTTCATCCCCTTCCCCTGCAACAACAGCGGTGGATACTTCAGCAGCCAGACTTCCTACAACAACAACTTCACCCGCACCTACAGCAACCACACCTTCATCAACAATGTGATTGCCCAGCCTTGCTTCTCGACGGTTGTCGACGGAGAGCCGAGTGCAGAATGGGACCGTCTGCGCATCGATTCCATCAGAGCAGCCTATCCCGGCTACACCATCTACCCCATCGACGTGCGCACCTTTGACGGCAGCGGCGGCGCCATCCACTGCATCACCAAGCAGATTCCCGCCGACAACCCCGTCCGCATCCTGCATCCCTCCATCACCGGCAACACCGAGAACACCTACAGCAACAACGACGCTCCCATCACGGCCACCATCACCAATAAGAGTGGTATCGAGAGCGCCAAGGTGGTGTACCGCGTCAACGGTGGCCAGTGGAACGAGGTGTCTCTGACCGCAGGCAGCGACAACGCTTTCAACGCCAGCATCCCCACCTCCACCATGACTGCCACCGGCGAAGGCTACACGACAGTGGAATACTACATCAGCGCCACCAGCAACAACGGCAAGACCATCACCAAGCCGATGACGGCCGCACAGGGCGGTTATTACACCTTCTACCTGGGTCATAACCCCGCTGCCGGCATCGACGCAGCCAACGACCAGGCCTTCGGTCAGTTCTATCCCAACCCCGCCACCGACCAGGCCAGCATCGCACTCAGCCTGAACGGCAACGAGACCTATGAGGTTCTTGTCATCGACGCAATGGGTCGTATCGCCCACAGCTCGACACTCAACGCCAGCGGCGACATCGTCTATAGCATCCGCACCGACAAACTCAACAGCGGCCTGTACCTCGTTGTTTTCCAAAACAAAGAAAACCGCATCGTTCGCCGCATTGTCGTGAAATAACAATCCGTACAAATGACCCCCATTTCGGGCATCATCACCACGCTCAACGAAGAGCGTCACATTGTCGAAGCAATCACCTCGCTGCAACAAGTTTGCGACGAGGTGATTGTCGTCGACTCGCTCAGCAACGACCGTACTGTGGAACTGGCCGAGGCTGCGGGAGCACGTGTGATAAGCCAAGCCTATCTGGGCGACGGCATCCAGAAGAATGTGGCACTAGACTATGTGAAGAACCGCTGGGTGCTGAGTCTCGATGCCGACGAGCGGCTGACCGACGAAGCGGTGGCTTTCATCCACGACACCGATTTGGATGCCGCCGAATTTGACGGCTACGCTTTCCGCCGACGCAACTACATCGGCAGCCGATGGGTGCGCTGTTGCGGCTGGTATCCCGACTGGCTGGTGCGGCTGTTCCGCCACGATCGGCTACGTTTCCGCGAAACCAAACAGCATTCCGGCATCCCCGAAGCCAACACCCGCCGCGTAAAAGTCGACCTGCTGCACTACAGCTACCGCTGCACGGGCGACCTCTTCGCCAAGCCGGGACGCAATTTCAGCACCCGCAGCGCCAAGGTGCTTTACCTCAGCGGCAAGAAGGTGCGTCCGTGGACCCCGTTCCTGCATGGAACGGGGGCATTCCTGAGCAACTATTTCCTGAAAGGAGGCCTGTTGGGCGGTGTCGACGGATTCAGCCTCACCCTCTCCAAAGCCCTCAACAGCTATCTGAAATACGCCAAAGTGCTGGAATGGCAGCGCGATGCCAAAGTTCGTCAAAGTGAAGACTTCGAAAAGATCTGGTGAAATGACTCTCGGATTCGATGCAAAAAGAGCCTTTCAAAACCGTACCGGGTTGGGCAATTACAGCCGCATGGTCATTACAGCACTGGCAACTCATTACCCGGAATTGCAGATAGTGCTTTTTACCCCGCGTCGCGAGGGTGCCTACCAAGACTACTTCAACCAGTTTTCCCAAGTGCGTATTATAACCCCAAAAGGGGTATGGCGTTTCATGCCATCGCTGTGGCGCACAATTGCGGTGGGGCATGCCTGCCGGCGGGAAGGAGTGGATGTTTACCATGGACTCAGTCACGAGCTGCCCCTTTTCATGCCCGCAGGAATTCGGCAGGTAGTCACCATGCATGACCTCATCGCCTGGCGCTATCCTCGTCAGTTTCCAGCCATCGACCGTATGGTTTATCATCTGAAATTCCGCCACGCCTGTCGTCATGCAGACCACGTCGTTGCCGTCAGCCGCCAAACTCAGCGCGACCTTGTCAACATGCTCCACGTCCCCGAATCCAAAATTCAAGTCATATACCAATCCTGCGACCCAATTTTCCTCCATCCTGTCACTGCCGACCAATGCATGGAAGTGCGCCGACGCTACCAACTGCCCCAACGCTATGTGGTCTGTGTAGGGACCATTGAGCAGCGGAAAAACCAGCTTGCCGCCGTTCGTGCCATGAAGCATCTTCCCTCCGATATCCACCTTGTCATCGTGGGACGCCGAACGCCTTACTACGACACCGTAGCACATGAGGTCGACAAACTGGCGTTGCAACAGCGTGTCCACTTCCTCCACGAAGCCGCGTTCACCGACTTCCCTGCCCTCTATACCGCCGCTGAAGCCTCGGTCTATCTCTCCTTCTTCGAAGGTTTCGGCATTCCCGTTCTCGAATCCCTCTGCTGTCAGACCCCCGTTGTGGCTGCCAACACCTCCTCGCTGCCCGAAGTGGGAGGCGATGCCGCCTGTTATGCCGATCCTGAAAAGCCCGAACAAATTGCCGAGCAGATTCTTAACCTCGTGAACGATGAAAACATACGGGAAAACATGCGGAAAGCCGCCACAGAACAATACAGAAAATTTCTCCCCGAACAAATCATCAAAGATTTATGCACGATGTATAATGTTCAATATGAGGATATAGATGATTAGTGGCTATGTTTATTTCAAGACCATTATTTGAAGCTATAGTATTTTAGTTGAATCAACTGTTAATTACAATCCAATGAAAAGAACTTTTTTTGCCGTCATTTTTACGGTACTCGCATGCGTCTTTATATCCTGTGGCAAAGAGGATTCTTCCCCCATCCCGGAGCCCTTGCCCAATATTGTTGGAACTTGGAATGCGACTGACGGTTCCCATTACAAAATAATGTTCTACCTTCAAGACGGAACCTTCTTCGACTCGACAGACAATCCCATGGACGACCTGTCCTTTGTTTTTCTTGATTCCATAAACGTGGATGCCCCATGGGAAGTGCCATGTACCTATTCGCTAACACCCAACACCTTGTCCTTCAACCTGGCCGGTCTGGTGACCCGCGATTACACCCTCGACGACTTCACCGACAGCCATCTGGCTTTCCATCGTGTCGACACCAGCACCTACCAAACCACTGAAAACAACGAAACCATCGACGTCATCGGCATCGAATACGAAATCTGGGAGTTAACCAGGTAGCCGATCTGTCCCACAACATAGGTCCGCCTATTATTAAAGTGGTCATACTTGACAATTTAATAATGCGACAACAAACCATCACACACAAACCCACAAAAATACATATAAAAAAATCCCTCCGTTTCGTTCAAAACAGAGGGATTTTTTATCTTAATTCCGAGCAGGCGGATTAAAGTTCTATTTCGTCAATGAATTTATAGTCAGCTTCAAAATTCATGTAACGCATGTTTTTCCATCGTTTTGTGAAGAAACCCTTGCGTTTGCCAATCAGGACCTGATAGGTGACTTTGTTTTTGATGTTCAAGGCATAGAGCTCCTTGATGGTGTAACCCGGATGCATGTCTTTCACCATGTCGACAATGGCGTGGGGATAGTACCTTTCCTCCACATACCAACGGGTCTCAGTGCCTTTGGGGGAAAAGCGATAGACGGTCAACGTGCCGTTTTCATTGGTGTAACGGGCATCGTAAACCATGGAGTCGATCATCTCCCATTTCACCGATTTGGCTTCGGGCACCTGACGTTCAAAGTCTTTTACATAACGTTCAGGAACATCTTTTACGGAAACAGACTTGCCACTTTGGGCAAAGAGAACGTTTTGGCTCAGCAAAACAGCAATTGCCAACAAAAATATCTTTCTCATTGTTATTGTTTTATGATGTTATTCTAGTTTTGTAATGGAGTACAAATATACAAAATATTTTTGAATGTGTATTTTTTTACAGAATCATATTCCCAAATTGGACACAACCTGCTGCAGTACCTTCTCGCCGTCGCGAATCACCTGCAGGCTCCAGTACAATTTCAGCGTCAACTGTTCCTCCTCGCTCAGCTGCCAGGCTATGGCACTGTCTGAGCGCATACGTTCCGTGGTGCTGAAAAGGCTGAGGGCGGCACAGACCGAAATATTGAAACTCTCGGTGAAACCATACATGGGAATCTTGACATAGGCATCGGCGCCATCGATGGCTTCCTGGGTGAGTCCTGTCAATTCGGTGCCGAAAACCAACGCTATGGGCTGGCTGAGGTCGAGGTCGCCAATCATGGTGTCGTTCTCATGGGGCAGGGTTGCCACGATGCGGTAGCCCTTCTCATGCAGGTGGCGATAGGCATCACCGATGGTGGAATGCTTGTAGTAGTCGACCCACTTGCTGCTACCCACGGCGACATCGCCCGCCGGATTGAACTCGTTGCGCGTCTCTACCACATGCACATCCTGCACACCGAAACAATCGCAACTGCGCAACACCGCACTGGCATTGTGCGACTGGTAGATGTCCTCAAGTACGACAGCGATGTGGCGCGTGCGATGATGCACCAGCCGGTCGAATAGCTGACGTTTGTTATCGGAATAGAGGGCACTGAGCACTTCGTAAAGTCGCTCTTTTTCTGCATAAGTGTAGCGGTCGAAAAGACCCGGTTGGTCAAGGTGGCGTTGAGGCATGGGAAGATTGTTTTATTATAGACTTATGAGCTGGTCTGTTTGTTCACAATTTCAAACACAATGCATAAACGCGAAAAAAAGGAGTTTTATTATCCGGTCGCTCTTGTTTTTTCTGAAAAAACAAACACATTGTTTTTTTTGCTATTTTTGCAAAAAACAATTCCGGGATACCTCCCTCAACAATACATCCAAACAAACATGAAAACCAAACAGATATACATTATTCCCCTATTCGTGACACTTATGGCATTGTGTGCCGGATGTCGCAATGGAAGCGGTCAAAAGAACGATATGCCCTCTCTTCCCGATACCAATATGATGAAAGAGGATGCGCGTTTGCTAGCCGAAAAGACGGCACAATGCATCAATATGGTGGATTTTGACACCGATGAAAACACTTCGGCGCTTCTTACCGACAGCAACCTCGTCAATTGCACGGAAGAATTGGAAAAGCTGTCGAAACAATACGAGGAGAAATACAAAGACAGTCTTGCGGCGGTGACTTTCGGACATTATTTTCTGGAGGCGTTGCAGCAAACTGACATCCCCCAGGAAATGAAGGAGCTGTACAAGGAATTGGGAAGATAACTACGCTTTGTAGTCGCCGCGGTCGACCACGGTCTCAAAACCGATTTTCTTGATTCGCTGCTCGGTGCAGGCCCGGCATTCGGCAGCCTCTTCACCCGTACATACTTTATTGTCGTAGATGGCGTAATCCTTGCGATGTGCAACAGGTGACAGGTTGGGCATTACCACATTGGCGCCAAACTGGATGCCCAGTTCGCGACCCCGGGGATGGAGTGTACCCAGTGCCGTGGTGGCGGGGAGCAACACATGGGGGTGCAGCAGCCGGATGATGGCCAGCAGTCGCAACGTGTCGCTTACCTTGCCGTTGGGATAGCATTCAAACGGAGTGTTGGCGGTGGCTACAAAAGGACCTATACCCACCATTTGGGGTTGGAGTTCGCGAATGAACTGCAGGTCGGCATAGAGTGTGTCGATGGTCTGAAAAGGTGATCCGACCATAAATCCGCAACCCACCTGATAGCCTATCTCTTTCAGTGTCCAAAGACAATCGATGCGGTTTTGCCACGACATCTCCGAGGGATGCAGCCGTGCATAGTGCTCGGGCGACGCCGTCTCGTGGCGCAGCAGGTAGCGGTTGGCACCCGCATCGAAGAGCGCTTGGTAGCTCTCGTGGCTGCGCTCGCCGAGCGAAAGGGTGATGGCGCAGTCGGGATACTGCTGGCGGATGGTCGAGACGATACGACACATGCGTTTGTCGTCAAACCAGCCGTCTTCACCGCCCTGCATCACAAAAGTACGGAAACCAAGGCGGTAACCCGTGGCGCAGCATTGGTAAATCTCCTCGTCGGTCAAACGATAGCGTGAGGCGTTGGTGTTGCTGCGACGCAGACCACAGTAAAGACAGTCGTTCTTGCAATGGCTGCTGAGTTCAATCAGGCCACGCATAAAAATCTTGTTTCCGTATACCGATGTAGCTACGTCACGCGCTTGGCGGCGAAGTTCCTCGATACTATCCTTGTCGTCGGTGGCAAGGATGGCCTCCAGTTCCTCGCGCGTAATGTCGCGTTCCGTACGGATATGATCCACTATGGACATCGCCTCTCCCCTATTTACATTTTGTCGCAACTCTTCTCGCCCCGTGCAGCCGGACGGCAACAGGGTGGCAGTTTCTCTATGGCTCGGGGATCGGGCTTCTCGTTGGCGGTACGGACACCGTTGGCCGCCAAGGCTTTCTCTATCTTCGACGGGTTGGTCTTGTCTTCACGATAGACTACCGTGACCGATTTCTTTTCAAGATTGAGGGTCCATTTCACCACACCACGCTCGTAGGCCAACGTGTTTTCGATGGTGGCATTGAGACCTTTGCAGCAGTAGCCGGGAATGGATATCTCGACCGTTTGGGTGTTTTTATTCTTTTTCTGAGCAAAAGCCGGTGTGGCAAAAAGGATTGACAATAACGTTATGACAAGGAGTTTTTTCATGGCAAAATGTATCGTTTGAAATTTTAAGATGTCGTTTTTTTTCGTTTTTGTCTTGTTTAAATCAGTTCTGATAACGGACAAACGGGACGATTATTGCCGGTATGGGAAAATCATCGGATATTAAAGCGGAGTCCGGCGTAGAAAAGGCGTCCCATGAGGGGGGCATAAACCACCGAGGCGTCGAACGCCTGCGAGAAGGGTGCGTCGTAGCCGATGACAGGCGTCTCTTGGACATAACCGGTGATGTTCTCCACACCGGCATAGACTTCAAAGTGTTTGAATTTGCGTGTCACTTGCCCCAACATGTAGAGATAGGCTGGCGCTTCGCCCTGCAGAGTGCCTTTGTTGAGCGGCAAGCGTTGCGGACCGTTGAGTTGGGTGGTGAGGTCGAAACGCCATTTCTCGAAGCGGGTATGATAGCTCAGCACCAACAGCCCTTTCCAATAGGAGGTGTAGGGTTTGCGAAGCATCGTACCATTATAGTTGCAACGCACATCGTTGATTTTTCCTGCCAGTGAAACGGAAAAGCCTTCGAAGGGTTCCACATTCAAATCGGCCTGGATAACATTGGAGTAGCTGCGTCCGTCGAGGTTATAGATATAGGCTGTGTAGGCATCCTGGTCGCAATCGACGACCGTCTGGTTGAGAAAATCGGTATGGAAATAGTCGATGGAGAACGTCAGCTCACGGTCGTCGCCCAGCTGGATTTTACGAGTCAGGTTGACCCCGGCGTTCCAAGCCTCTTCCATCCGCAACGGAGCATTGATTACCAAGTCGCGCCCTGATGCCAAGAGTCCGAAGTTCTCAGCGATGACATGCGGTGCACGATAGCCCATGCCGCCCGATCCCCGCAACACCCAACGACCGGCGATACGCCAACGGAAATGCAGTCGGGGGGTCAGCAGGTGCCGCTGGTAATGGCTGTTGTAGTCGTAGCGCAGTCCCGCCGTGGCGTTGAAGTCGTCGCCATAGCGGAAGGTGTATTGTCCGAAAACACCCGGCACCACCTCGCGCATCGACAGCTGGTCGTCGAACGTCACCGTTGCCGCCGACAGATAGGGCTGACAGCGCAGCGACTCGTCGACATCCTCATAGCGCAGCGATAGGCCGTAGTCGACAATGTGACCGCCACTCACTTCGGCATTGACCAGTAGGTTGACATACAAATCCTTCTCCTCGCCACGGTAGTTTGAAAGACCGTAGTAGGCCGTCTGGCGGAACCAGGTGCCGCTGACTTGCGAGCCAAACGAAGCGGTATTACTGATCATGAAGCCGTTTTTGGTAAAGAAATGGAGACGGTCGGTGGTGCCACCGAAGCCATAGATGCTATCGCTGCCCCGGAGAGAGCGCTCGAAACGCATGTCGCCGCCCAGACGTTCCTCATGGATGTAGTTGACCAATGTCTGGGAGCGGAACCCCGACGGGGCTTCATAGTCCCAACGGTTCGCGACATTGAGCTGCTGCTGCAGCGGATAGTCGGCAAAGCCATCGTGACCGATATGGTCGGCACGGCGTGCGTTGTAGGTCCCAAAAAGCAGCAGTCCCGTGGAGAGCCGGTCGTTGAAACGATGGTTCAACTTGGCGGTAATCTCTGATTTCAAGTCGCTGTTCTCATAAAGATTGAGTGAGAAACGGTCCCCTTTGGCAGGTTTTTCGTATTCGAGATTGATGGTCCCGGTGATGGCGTCGTAGCCGTTTTTCACCGTGGCGACACCTTTGCTGACCGAGATGGACTCCATCCACTGGCCCGGCACGTAGCCCAGTCCGAAAGGGGCGGAAAGCCCGCGCAGAAAGGACGTGTTTTCGAGCAGCATCTGGGAATAGACCCCCGTCAAGCCCAGCAGCTGAATCTGTTTGCTGCCCGACACCGCATCGGAATAGCCCACATCGACAGTGGCGGAGTTCTCGAAACTTTCACCGAGATTGCAGCAGGCCAACCCTTTCAACCCTTCGACCGTAATCACCTCCGTCTGGGCAATGGAGGTCATACGGGTAACGGTGTTCTTGCGACGCTGACGGACCGACACCCGACGCAATGTCGTCGAGAGCGTTTTCAGCCGCACTTCAATCAATTCTCCTGGTTGCGGCATGACCGTGTCGGTGGCATAGCCCGTCATGCCCACCAACAGTGGCAACGAATCCTTGACAACCGGAAGCGAGAAGCGTCCCTCACCGTCCGTTGTCGTCCCCTTGAGGGTTCCCATCCACTGGATATGGACTCCCGGCAAGGGGGCGCCACTGGCGTTATCATAAACGACTCCCTTCACCTCCTGAGCCGAGAGCACAGTGGCGAAGGATAGAATAACAGTAAGAAAAAGAAAATACGGCAGATGTGAAAAACACCGGCGCATTAACATGCAAAACAGAGTCACAAAACAAACTATCAGAACAGCAAACCGACACCCAAACGATAGAACATGTCACCGTCGTTGCTGCGCGTCACACGTCCATCGACATAGATGAAACCCAGCAGGTCGATACCCACACCACCAATCAGCGAATAGTTGCTGAAATCGAACGACTTGTCGGTAGCGCCCTTGATGGTGGTGTAAAATTCCGGACCAGCGAAAACACGCAGACCCAGCATCTTGTTGAAATCCAGCAGGTGAACACCGACCAAAACCGGTACCGAAAGGTTGACCGACTGAACATTGGAGTAGGCTGCAACAATCTTGTCGATGAAATTGTCCTGTGCATCGACCGAATCCCACACGGAACCGATGGAAAAATTGGCCTCGGGCTGGATGGTAATCCAACGGCCGATATTGGCACGCACCATCAGACCGCCTTCGCAGCCGCGCAGAAAATCGGTGGAGAAATCATTCACCTCGGTGGTGACATCATTGATCATGTCGTCGATGGAATGAGTGGAATACTGCAATTTCAAACCAAGCTGGAGCAACTGGGCTTGGGCGGTTCCTACGCCGAAAACAGCCAAAAGGGCGATGATTAACAACTGTTTTTTCATGATTGTCGGGGGTTTAAAGGGTTGGAAAGGTTTTAAGGTTCAAAAGGGTTTTTATTTTTTCTATTTATCGTATAACGTTCGAACGGCAAAAATGTTTCATTTGAATCAAGATTCGGCATCGCGACCGTGGCAATTCTTGTATTTCTTGCCGCTGCCACAGGGGCAGGGATCGTTGCGGCCAATCTTTTTCTCGACATGCACCGGCTGAGGTTTCTCCCGCTGTTGGGTGTCGTATCCGTACTGTGACGCACCATCATTTCTGCGCGCGCCATTGGAGCCTGTGGCATCGGTACGGCTGGTGCGCAAGCCCTTCTGGTTGCTGGTGGGCTGGTGCGCCTCTTTCATGTCGCTCTCCTGTTTGACAGGCAGGCTGGCACGGCTGAGGAACGAAGCAATCTGACGGTTGATGTCGAGAAGCATCTTCTCGAAGAGGTTGAACGATTCAAATTTGTAAATCAAGAGAGGATCCTTCTGCTCATAGGAGGCGTTCTGCACCGAGGTCTTCAGGTCGTCAAGTTCGCGGAGGTGTTCCTTCCACATGTCGTCGATAATGGCCAGTGTGATATTCTTCTCGATGGAGAGCTGCACCTCACGGCCGCCGTTCTCGTACGATTTCTTGACCGGACAGATAACATTCATCGTCTTCACACCGTCGGTGATGGGGAACACCACATTCTCGTAACGCGTGTTGTCGTGGATGTTCTTGATGAACGGATAGGCCAGTTCGGCGAGACGCTGCATACGCTCTTTGTAGGCGTTGTAGGTCATCTCATAGAGTTTCTCTATCATCTCCGATGCGCGGGCATTGTAGAGTTCCTTTTCGGTAAAAGGCACCTCCATAGCGAAGACGCGAATCATCTCCATCTTGAAACCTTCGTAGTCGTGTGCCTGGGCAGCATCGTTGTAAAGCAGTTCGCAGGTATCGTAAAACATGTTGGAAATATCGATGGAGAGACGGTCGCCATAGAGCGCGTTGCGTCGCTTGTTGTAGATAACCGTACGCTGGTTGTTCATCACGTCGTCGTATTCCAGCAGTCGCTTACGCATACCGAAGTTGTTTTCCTCCACTTTTTTCTGCGCACGCTCAATTTGCTTGGTAATCATGGAGTGCTGAATCATTTCGCCCTCTTGAAGACCCATGCGGTCCATGATGGAGGCGATACGCTCCGAACCAAAGATACGCATCAGGTCGTCTTCCAGCGATACGAAGAAGAGCGACGAGCCCGGGTCACCCTGACGACCGGCACGACCACGCAACTGACGGTCGACGCGACGGCTCTCGTGACGTTCGGTACCGATGATGGCCAAACCTCCATGTTCGCGCACATCGCCCTTGAGCTTGATATCGGTACCACGACCTGCCATGTTGGTGGCAATGGTGACACGACCCGGCTCACCGGCTTCGGCGACGATGTCGGCCTCTTTCTTATGCAATTTGGCGTTGAGGACATTATGCTTGATGCCTTTCATGGTGAGCATCTTGCTGAGCAACTCGGAGGTTTCGACCGAAGTGGTACCCACCAGCACCGGACGGCCCTCGCCGCGCAGACGCTCGATTTCAGCGATGACCGCTTTGAATTTCTCTCGCTTGGTCTTGTAGATGACGTCGTCCATATCGATACGCGCGATGGGACGGTTGGTGGGGATGACCACCACATCGAGTTTGTAGATGTTCCAGAACTCGCCTGCTTCCGTTTCAGCGGTACCGGTCATACCGGCCAGTTTCTTGTACATACGGAAGTAGTTCTGCAGCGTGATGGTGGCATAGGTCTGTGTGGCCGCCTCCACTTTGGCACTCTCCTTGGCCTCGACAGCCTGGTGCAGACCGTCGCTCCAACGACGGCCCTCCATGATACGGCCTGTCTGCTCGTCGACGATCTTCACCTGACGGTCCTCGGTAAGGACGTAGTCGACATCTTTCTCGAAGAGCGTGTAGGCCTTGAGCAGCTGGTCGACGGTGTGGACGCGGTCGCTCTGGATGGCGAAATTGTTGTAGATTTCCTCTTTCTTGGCAGCTTTTTCCTCTGCTGAAAGCGACATCTTCTCCAAATCGGCAATCTGGGCACCCATGTCGGGCAACTGATAGGAGCTCGAATCCTCACCCATCTGGGTCAGGAAATCCATACCCTTGTCGGTCAGTTCGACGGTGCGCTGCTTTTCATCGACCACAAAATAGAGTTCGTCATCGATGATATGCATGTATTTGTTCTGTTCCTGCATGTAGAAGTTCTCCGTTTTCTGGAGCAGGGTTTTGACACCCGTTTCACTGAGGAACTTGATAAGTGCCTTGTTCTTTGGCAGACCGCGGTAGGCACGGAGCAGTGCCATAGCACCCGGCTGGTCGGGTTTCTGGTCCATATTGCTGCCCAACTCGCGTTTGGCGTCGGCAAGGATGGTGGTGACCAGGGCGCGCTGTGTATTGTAAAGTTTTTCGATAACCGGTTTGAAACGGTCGAACTCCTGGTCATCGCCCTTGGCGGTGGGACCCGAAATGATGAGCGGCGTACGGGCATCGTCGATGAGCACCGAGTCGACCTCGTCGACGATAGCGTAGTTGTTACCGCGCTGCACCAGTTCGTCGGGGTTGCGGCTCATATTGTCACGCAGGTAGTCGAAACCGAACTCGTTGTTGGTTCCGTAGGTGATATCAGCATTGTAAGCAGCCTTGCGGGCATCGCTGTGGGGCTCGTGCTTGTCGATACAGTCGACCGTGAGTCCGTGGAATTCAAACAGCATACCCATCCATTCCGAGTCACGCTTGGCCAGGTAGTCGTTGACGGTGACCACATGGACGCCTTTGCCCGGCAATGCATTGAGGTAGACCGGCAGGGTGGCGACAAGTGTCTTACCCTCACCTGTGGCCATCTCGGCAATTTTGCCGCTGTGGAGCACCACGCCGCCGATAAGCTGCACATCGTAGTGGACCATATCCCACGTAATCATGTTGCCGCCGGCCATCCAGCTGTTCTTGAAGTGGGCCATACCATTGTCATCGATGTTCACGTTATCACGGTTGGCCGAGAGGTCGCGGTCGTGATCGGTAGCGGTGACCACCACTTCCTCGTTTTCAGCAAAACGGCGAGCCGTCTCCTTCACCACGGCAAACGCCTCGGGAAGGATATCGTTGAGCACATCCTGCGTCTTGTCGTAAGCCGCTTTCTCCAGTTCATCGATGCGTTTGTAGAGGCGTTCCTTCTCATCGACAGGCATATCGTATTCTTCTTCAATACGTTTATGCAATGCCGCCAGCTCCTCTTCCTCCTCACGGACTTCGTTACGGATACGTTCTTTGAATTCTATGGTTTTGGCACGCAGTTGGTCATTGGTAAGTTCTTTGATAGCGGGGTAGATTTCCAGGGCCGCATCCACATACGGATTGACCTCTTTCAGGTCACGCTGGGACTTGTTTCCAAACAGTTTGCTTAAAAAATTAGCCATACAGTATTGTATAATTTCCTTTTATTTTACTAAACAACAATATATTGCGCTCGTCAAAGCACACTATATTAACTTACAAAAATAGTAAATTACAGACAAACAACAAAATTTATTTTTAAGGAATAGAAAACTGTAAACTGCATCGTTCCCTTTGTGTTCTGAAAAAAAAGTGTAAATTTGCAGTTTGGAAACAATCTCAATGTAATACACATCTAATTATGAATAAAACATTTAAACTTTTCTTTTTCGTTTTTGCGACATCATTGCTATGCTTCTCCTGCGGCAAGAAAGACCCGCGCTTGATGGGTACAGAATCGGGCAAGGCACAGTGTGCCTGCTACCAGTTGGAAGGCGAAGAGGCTGTAAACAAATGCCTTGACAATCTTGACAAAAAATATCAGGAATACCTAAACGACACAGCCTATATCGAGGCTGCCGAAATGCAAATGCTCCACTGCATCAGCGATGGCATCATAGACCTTGACAAGCCCATCAAGGAAATCCTTGACACTGCCAAAACAAAGCAATTGCCCGACACCACCGAAACAGCGGCTGACGACAGCGACACGACAAAAAAGAGCGAAAAATAATCCAAACCCTATAATTATGAATGTGACACTGGGAAGATCGGGGCTTGTGGTGCCGAAAAATGGTTTCGGTGCCCTCCCGATACAACGTATCTCGACAGAAGAGACCATCCGTCTGATACATAAAGCCTTTGACAACGGCATGTACTATTTCGATACAGCCCGTTTCTATACCGACAGCGAAGAAAAACTGGGAAAGGCGCTCCATGACCGACGCGACAAGGTGATTATCAGCACTAAGACGGGCGCCACTACCGCCGAAGGATTCTGGAAAGACCTGGAGACCTCGCTGCAACTGCTGCAGACGGACTATATTGACCTGTACCAATTCCACAACCCTGATTTCTGTCCTTTGCCGGGCGACGGCAGCGGACTGTACGAGGCCATGCTGGAAGCCCAGAAGCAGGGCAAGGTACGCCATATCGGTATCACCAACCACCGCCTCGCCGTAGCACAACAAGCCATCGACAGCGATATGTATGAGACGCTGCAGTTCCCGTTCTCTTATCTAGCATCGGAGAAGGAGTTGCATCTGGTGAACCAGTGCGCCGAAAAAAACATCGGTTTCATCGCCATGAAAGCCCTCAGCGGCGGACTCATCCACCATGCCGCCACTGCCTACGCCTATCTGGCTCAGTTCCCCGGCGTGGAACCCATCTGGGGCATCCAGCGGGAGAGCGAACTGGACGAGTTTATCTCCTTCCAAAGCAATCCCCCGACCCTTACCGACGAAATGCGCCAGCGCATAGAACAGGACCGCAAAGAGCTGACCGGCGACTTCTGCCGGGGTTGCGGCTACTGCCAGCCCTGCACCGTGGGCATTGAGATTGAAAGCTGCAACCGCATGTACCTCTTCCTGCGCCGCGCCCCCTACTCGGTCTATCTCACCGAGGAATTCAACCAGAAAATGCACCAAATCGAGGACTGCGTGGACTGCGGACTCTGCAAAGAACGCTGCCCCTACGGTCTGGACATCCCCAACCTGTTAAGACGCAACCTGGAGGACTGGAACGAGCATTGGAAAGAGAAGGAGAAATATCTCAATAGTTAATTTCATATCAAATATGTCACCGGACGTTTTTACTTTCTTCGAGGAACTGGCGAGGAACAATAATCGGGACTGGTTTCTCGATAACAAAAGCCGCTACGACACCATACGCGAGGAGTTTACCGATTTCACGGCACAAATCATCGAAGAACTGAGTGTGCTCGACCCGTCTATCGGACATCCTGAACCGAAACGATGCCTGTACCGTATCAACCGCGACCTGCGATTCACTCCCGACAAACGTCCCTACAAAACCCATATCGCTTTTTTCCTGAGCAGCAACGGCGTGAAACGGGGCGGCGAAGCGGGATACTACTTGCAAATAGGACAAGAGGACTACGGATTGCATGGAAACTGCAGCCTGGGTGGCGGCATTTTTATGCCCGATAAGGAGAAGCTGGCAGCCATACGGCAGGAGATATTTTACAATACCGAGGAATTCCTCGCCATCACCCACAACAAAGAGTACAAGAAATACTTTGGTGACTCTTTTTTCACCACCAAAATACTGAGTCGCGCACCCAAAGGCTACCCCAACGACTGGGAACACGTCGATCTGCTGAAGTACAACGACTACTGCACCATGCACGAGGTGCCGAACAAGGTGGTGACCGGCGACGGATTCAAAGACTATGTCATGAAGGTGTTCCGCGCCAGTGTACCGTTCAACAAATTCATCCTGCAGGCAACAAGTTGAGAACGTAGAAAAAAAAGGATTCAACAGAATCCCACATCAACGTGAGAACAAAAAAAAGCAGCGTCATCTGAAAGGTGACGCTGCTTATATTATGGGAGTTCGTTTCAGCCTTTGATATTCGGTTCTTCCAGACCGTAGCCTTTCTTCTTGTCAACGGCCTTGAGGTAGACCGAGATAAGAAGCGCGGCGATACCGAGGGAAGCCAGCATAACAAGAGCCCATTTGTAGTCGTAGGGAACGAGGACACCTTCCTCACCGGCTTTGATAGCCTCTTTGGCAGCAACCACTGCCGCATTGTTGGCGTTGGAGCTCTCGAGCACGTTACCAATCAATGTCGGGAACAGGCCGAGACCGATATTCTGAATCCAGAAGATAGCGGCATAGGCAGAACCGATAATCTTCTCGTCCACCAGCTTGGGCACCGAAGGCCACAGAGCGGCAGGCACCAGTGAGAAACTGGCTCCGAGCACCAGGATGGTGACATAGGCCACCACCACACCACCGGCAGCAGAAGAAGCCGAGACACCTGGCAGGACAAAAGCGAAAGTCAGGTGGCAGACCACCAGAAGAATGGAGCCCAGCATCAGCATTGAGGCTGCCTTACCCTTGTGATCCACATAGTTGCCAAGGATAGGAGTGATGGCCACAGCCAACAGCGGGAAGACGGCGAAGATGGTCTCGGCAGTGCCACGCATATAACCCATATAGCAGTAGACTACCAGTGCCACAACGGCCAGACCCATCAGACCATATTTCAAGGCTTTGTTTTTCTTCATAAAATTGCTTGAGAAGGCACAGACAGCCACAACAAGCATGATCAAATACTGCACAATGGTCACCTTACTACCTCCCCAGAAAGTGTTGGGATCGGCTTCCGTGAGATCAAGGTTGCACTGCAGCATATTGACAGCATACTTCTGGAAGGGGAAGATGGCGCTGTAGTAAAGCACGCAGAGCAATGCCACCAGCCAGAAACCAAGGCTGGAGAAAATCTTGCCGAGGTCGCTGAATTTGAAGGGATCGTCCTTCTCTTCGGCCTCGCCCGTCTGGCTGTCGAGTTTTTTGTCCATGAAGAAATAGACAATGAACATAATCAGAGCGATACAAAGCAGCACCACACCGAATTTGACAGCGTTGTCGACATGGATTCCACCGCCAAGCTTAGCAAAGAAGGGCGAGAAAATCATACAGGTAGCCACACCGAGACGGGCCAAAGCCATTTCGGAGCCCATGGCCAGAGCGGTCTCACGACCCTTGAACCATTTGACGATACCACGGCTCACAGTGATACCGGCCATCTCACATCCGCAACCAAAAATCATAAATCCGCAGGCAGCCAGTTTTGCCGATGCAGGCATCCCGTCAACAAAAGGCAGGATGGCACCGATAATCGGCAAATCACCGTTCCAGTTCAGGTGATTGGTAAACCATGTCTCAAGGGCTGTGCCCGTGAACATATCACTGACGGCATAGAACTTGATGGCACCGCCTACCAGCATCACTGCACCCGAAAGAACAGCGGTAAAGCGAACACCCATCTTGTCGAGGATGATACCTGCAAAGATGAGGAAGAATACATAGACATTGAGGAACACCTCAGCGCCCTGCATGCGTCCGAAAGAGCCACTATCCCAGCCGCGGGTGGACTCCATGTATTCCTTGATAGGCGACAAGATATCCATAAAAATGTAGGCGCAAAACATAGCGAGCGCCAAAAGCAAGAGAGCCGTCCAGCGCATTCCAGCACTGTCTCTCAGCGTCTTAATACCTGTTTGTGTCATAGAATATGTTTTTGATAATTTTTTGCAAAAATACAAAAAATGATGAAAGTGGCAAAATAAAACTTGTTTTCAGATAAAAGGAAACAAAAAAATGTGGGGCTTCCTTGACGGAAACCCCACATCTGAATATGTGTCTGTCGACTAACGCAAAGGTTAGCGAACTACAACGACACGTTTGGTCATTACGTTGCCAATCTTGACAATGTAGACACCTGTGACAGGCATACGGAAGCTTTCCGTTTCGCCAGCCTTGAGTGTCTTGGCCATCATGCGGCCATTGATATCATAGACATAGACATCGTAACCTTCGGCACCACGAACCACAACGTTGTTCTCGGTGCTGTAGACGTTGACATCGAGACCCTCGACATCTTCGATACCGTCAAGCGGAGCGAATCTGGCCATAAGGGTCATGTCGCCTGTGACGGTAACGGTGATGGTATTGGTAGTCTCACCGGTGCTCCAAGCCACGAGTTTGTAGCCTTCGTAAGGATCGGCCGTAACGGTGATGGTTTCACCAGCCTGATAGGTGTACTCGCCCGGAGCGGGAGTGGTGGTACCCATTGTCGGGTCGTTGACAGCGATAGTAACGGTGTAGGTCTCACCGCTGATAGGAGCAAAGATGAACTTCAGTTCCATCACCATACCCATATAGTCGTCTTCGTCGACATACAATGTATCAACAAATGCCTCGCCGGGTACGATTTCCATATCAGCAGCAGTGATAGTGTCACTAAACTCACCATAACCAGGAATACTAACGTATTCATAGATAGCTGCAAGATAGTAGCCCTGGTTCGGTACAGCGTTCAGGTAGATAGTGTCACCTTCAACATAATAGTGAGTACCGGGAGCAGGAGTCACAGTACCCCAGGCAGCATTGTTGACAGCGGTGATGAACGTCAGACTGTCATGCTGCTCGGGAGGATTGCCGAGGGCGAAGTTGGCGGTAACATTCCAGATGTAGTCACCGTCGCCAGCCTCAACTTCCCAACCGCCGAAGAGATCGAACACATCGGCAACAGCATAGTTGAAGGTAGTATCCATAAGGGTAGCACCCGAGGTATGGGTAATAAGGAGGGTCCAGCCTTCCAGGTGGTAACCTGCATTCGGCACAGCGACAACGCTGGCATCTTCACCCTCGTAGAAGTAATGGACACCCGGAGCGGGGATGGTGGTACCCATGGTAGCGTCGTTCACAGCCACGGTAACCTGCATGCTGTCGCGGTCGCTCAACGAACCAGCGGCAAACACAGCCTGGAGGGTAACGTCGGTAGCAGCCACGAAGGTGTAGGGGTTGGCAGTGCTGACAGTGGCACCGAGGGTGTCGGTCCATTTCGAGAAATAGTAGCCCGTCGACGGGGTGGCGCTGACAGAGACGTTGTCGCCGATGTTGTAGACACCGCCGCCGGCCACGCTACCGTACATCGGGTTGTTCTGCGTCAGGGTAACGGTAATCTGGTTGGCACCGGCAGCTTCGCGGAGTTGGAAGTTGTCGATAGCGACACGGAACATATCGGAGCAGTTCCAGTGACGGAAGGCCAGGTAGATGGTCTGACCAGCATAGGAGCTCAGGTCGATCACAGGCACATGACCGGTAGAAGTCAGCGTCCAGTCCTGAATCAGGGTGAAGGCCGAAGTATCGGCAGTGGTGGTGGAAACAAAGATTCCATAGTGTTCCGAAGGCCAGTTGACATCTTGAGGATCGGCGTTCCAAGTCACCTCATAGTTGGTACCAGTAGCCAACTGGAACTGAGGAGTGATCAGCCAGTTGTCGGGATAAAGCACACCTACATTGTTGTCATAGGAAGCTGAATGCATGGCACCGAGAAGGTTTTCCCAAGTGTAGCCGTCGCCATCGGCATCGATGGTGTTCCAGCAAGCGGGCATGACTGCGAAGTCCTGAGTGTAGGGGAATGTCGAGATAACGGCGCAACCCGTGGAGGCGGTAATAGTAGCCATAGCCGAAGTATCGGTAGCGGAGCAGACAGCTTCAACACCGAAGGTGTAAGTAGAAGAGGAGGTAAGACCAGTGAAGGTATAGGTGTTGGTGGTAACGTTAGCGACAAAGGTAGTGCCGTTGTAGACATTGTAGCTGGCAGCGTTGCCGGTCCAGCTAATAGTGACGCTATTCATAGTGGCATCGGTGAGGCTGACAACAGGCATGACACAGCTCGGGCAAGCATCGTTCAGAGTGAAGAAGACCGCACCGCTCGTCAAAGTGCTGGCATCGCTAACAGTGTAAACTGTAGCACCACCGCCGTCGACGATGGAGAAGCTCACCTCATCGTCATAGGTGCTGCCGCTGGTCCAGCTGAAGGATACGGGAATACCGCTGCAAACACTCACCTGGAAGGTGTCATAGATAGTAGTGTTGTACAAACCCTGGTCAGCCATGTTGTAGGAAGCCACAACAGCGCCGTTCTGGGTGATGTTGAGGGTTGAGTTTTCCCAACCGTCGCCATATCCGTCTTGAGCGCAAATAGTTATCGTGCAGCTGCCACCAAGGCAATCGGTGATAGCGGTAATAATGACAGCGGAGCTCTGGCTGCTGCCGCAGTCAGCAACAACGCCGAAAGTGTAAGCTGTGCTGGCGGTGAGACCGGTCACCTCGTAGCTGGTGGTAGTCACACCGGTAGCCACGACGCTACCCATAGCATTATAGATATTATAGCTGTTGGCAGTGCCGTTCCAGCTCAAGAAAACACTGGTAGCGGTCACGCTGTCGACGGTAAGGTCAGTAACAGGCATACATGAAGGAGGTTCGTTGAAAACAACGCTGTCGATAGCGACACCGTAGCCATAACCGTCGGTCATTTCGAAGGCAACCTGATAAACCTCACCAGGGATGAGGACGTTGTCGACAGTCCAGGTAGAAATCTCAGTGGTGTATTCAGCCACCTGCTGCCAAGCGCTGTCGGCACCGGCGCGGTAGTAAACGCGGAGTTCATCCTGGTCGCCACTCCAAGAGCGCTGGATGTGGGCATAAGTCAACTGGATACCATCGGTAACATTGTCAAGAACCGGGGAGATGAGTTTGGTGACATTACCCGTAGAGCTATGGGTGATCTTGGCATTGGCAGCGCCTTCAAAAGCGCCGGTAGTAGCACTGTAGTCACCAGTACCGACGGTCCAGTTGCCGGCACCTTCGGTGCTCCAGCAGCCAAGGGTGTTGCTGGTAGCCTCGAATCCTTCGGTGAAGGGAATCATAACGGCGGTGCAAGGAGTGCTGAAGGAGACGGAAACCATCTGGCTTTCATCGCTGCTGCAAACGGCAGTCACACCATAGGTGTAGTTGGTCATAGCAGTGAGACCCGTGAGAACGATGGAGGTGTCGCTGACATTCTGGTAAAGGGTGGTGTCGGTAGCGGTAATGGTGTAGACATTATAGCTGGTGGCAGTGCCTTCCCAAGTCAGGGTAGCGCCAGTCTCGGTAATATTACTAACAGTCAAGTTAGTGGGAGCATAGCAGATATCGCCGGTGCTTTCGCTAATGGTGATATTGTCGATGGCGATACGGTTGTCATAGGGGCTGGTGCCGCTAGTGCTACCGCCATAGATAGCGAAACGGACATTATAACCAGTATAACCAGTGACAGGGACATAGACTGTGGTGTAAGTACCCGTAAGGGCGTTAAGATCATTCTGTGCAAGCACGTGAAGTGTGCTGAAGGTAGTACCGCCGTCGGTGCTGATAGCGATGGCCAACGTGTCGTTGTCGTCATAGTTGGGTGCAGCAGCGCTCCAAGCAGAGGCAGCCACGTCGAGAGTCAGCAGTGCGTCGCCAGTGATTTCGATAAGCGGAGTGACAGCCCAATACTTATTTGAACTATAGAGGTTCATCGTCAGAGCCTTGCCGCTGATGGTGATATAGCTGCCATAGGTAGTGTTGAGCGTCCAAGCAGAAGTACTGGTAGTTGGGGTACCTGCACCGCCATTGTATTGACCGCTCAAGAAGGACCAGCAAGGAGACTTGGTAGCCCAGTTGTCAAAGTTCTCACTCCAAGGCATTGTCTCGGAAGCGCAGGCAGTGGTAGCGCTGATAGTCATAACAGCAGCATCACCTAAAGTACAGTTGGCCTGAACGCCAAAGGTATAGCTGGTATTGGGAGTAAGGTTGGTAACAGTGTAGTTTGTACCGGTAATATTGTTGTCAATAAGGGTCTGTGCACCGTTTTCAATACTGTACACAGAGTAGGTGGTGCCAGAAACATTGCTGTTGTCGCTCCACGAAAGATCGACGCTGGTGGAAGTAATGTTGCTGGTTGCAAGACCGGAAATCTCAAAGCAAGAAGGCAACTCCTCGAGAGTGACATCGTCGATATACATCGAACCAGTGCCTTTCAAAACCATAAGGGCCACATAAGGTGCAGTAGAGGAGGCATTGTTCAGCGAAACTGAATACAGAGTGTGAGTAGTGCCGCTGACAAGAGCAGAATCAAGCACAGTAAATGTAGTCAGGTCGGCCGGGTTTGTCATAGTACCGACATAAACATTCTTGCTATTGGTAGCAGCTCCCATCTTAGCCCAGAAAGTAACACGGTTGGCATTCATAGGATAAACAGCCACATCCAATTCCGGCAGAATGGCTACCATAGTGTCGGAATAAGTGGCACCAGTTGTACCATAGAAATAAAGACTGCGGCTGCCACCGTGGGCATTGCCGCTATAGCTGTAAGGATAGGTGGCAGTACTGGTATGTGCCGAAGCGTAGCGGTTCCAGCAGAAAGGCATCTGATAGCTGCCCGAAGGAACGTTCTCAAAACCATCAGTGAACGGAAGGGTTCCAATAGCACTGCATGCCGTGCGGAAGGTTACAGAACGCATAACACTCTCGCCATCGGCTCCACAATCGGCAACAACACCGAAGGTGTATTCTGTGTTGGGTTGGAGCGTGTTGAAAACAGCAAAGGTATCTGTATACATATAATCAGCTGAATCGACACATGCATACTCATAAACAGTGTATCCGGAAGCATTACCACTCCAGCTCAGCGTAGCAGTAGTGCTGGTGATGTCTGTAGCCACAAGGTTTTCAACCGGAGGGCAGGTGTTAGCCGTTCCACCGGTGAAAGTGAAGGTAGTCTTGGGAATGAAAGCGCGGGTGGCACCGGTGATATTAGACACACTGGTTCCGTTGTTACCCTGCCAGCTTGCACCTGTAGCGGTAACACCATAAAACGAAGCGCTCTTGTAGGTACCCTCAAGGGTGTTGTAGATCTCAATCAGCAAGTTGCCGCCCTGATAGGTATAGGGCGTAGTGAAGGTGATGTTCATTGTGGACTGCGTTGCATCCAACGAGCCGGTGTAAACCGTCGTTGCATCGGTCATATCCACAAAAGCCGACAACGTAGTAGCCGACACCTCTTTAATATTGACCACAAAAGAGGCTGTACCCCACGAATCAGCAGCGGGCGAGCTCAAATAGTAGGTCAATCCCGTGATAGTTCCACCAGTCATATAGTAATTGGTGGCAGCGCCTAAAATTTCGCTGGCGGGATAGATGGTCTGGCAGCGCACGAAGTCGTCAACATAAAGGCCATAGACCGGTACATACGAGTTGGTCGTTGTGCCGTCGGCCACTGTCAACGTGTTCTGCGCTTGCGATGCAAACGGTAGCAGCATGGCCGCCGATAGCATCAAAGTTCGTAGAAACTTTTTCATAATTTTATAAATTAATTGTTAAAAAAAGGTTTTCTTAAAAATAGTTAAACTAACTATCTGTATTTATGCATTTTGAAATGCAAAAATACAATTTTTTTTTATTCTGCAAAAAAAAATTACTCTACATTGACAATGAAGTAGTTCTTCTTGCCTTTCTGGATGAGAATGCAGCCGCTGTTGAGAATATGGGAAGAATTCAGCACACACCCTTCTGCGACTTTTTCCTTGTTGACAGAAATACTGTTTTGCTTCAGTTCGCGACGGATTTCCCCTTTCGAGGCGAACATGCCGACCTCGGCAGCCAAATCAATCAACGGTGCACCTGCTTCGATAACAGAGCGGCTGACGTTGAACTGCGGTACGCCTTCGAACACACTGAGCAGCGTGTCGCGATCCAAAGCATTGAGCTGTTCGGTGGTACCCTTACCAAAGAGCAACTCGGAAGCCGCTACAGCACCATCGTAGGCCGCCTGTCCGTGCACACGGACGGTGATGTCCTTTGCCAGTGCCTTCTGCAGAACACGGCGTTCCGGAGCTTCGGCATGCTGGCGTTCCAATTCTTCCACCTCTTCCTTCGAAAAGAGCGTGAAGATACGGATATACTTGGCAGTATCGACATCCGAGCAGTTGAGCCAGAACTGATAGAATTTATAGGGCGACGTTTTCTCGGCATCGAGCCACACATTGCCGCCTTCGGTCTTGCCGAATTTGGTGCCGTCGGCCTTGGTGATAAGCGGACAGGTCAGAGCGAAAGCCTCGCCGCCTTCCATGCGGCGAATAAGCTCGGTGCCGGTGGTGATGTTGCCCCACTGATCGCTGCCGCCCATCTGAAGTTTGCAACCCTTGGTACGGTAAAGGGTGAGAAAATCATAGCCCTGAAGGAGCTGGTAG
>JAEEGL016438237.1_pt1 | contig 25385 bp, 22 predicted proteins | sample 9134231 | NCBI WGS metagenome assembly JAEEGL01 (sample SAMN16246548, study PRJNA631951) | gut metagenome | biome: gut microbiome; feature: rumen; material: fiber-attached | host: Bos | place: Iran: Karaj | collected 2018-10
AAGGTTTCGGCATCAGGGATAACCTGACCAGTATTTTCCATATTCCGCCTCTCAGGCAAGGCTTATCAAAAAAAAATGATGGAAAAAACTATGCTTGGCAACCATAGTGCGACTAACTTCGTTTTTCTGCTTTTCGTCTCGCAAAAGCGCACAAAACATCCAGCCTCGACAAGCTGTTGCACGCTAAAAACCGTATACAGCTAACTAGGGTAAAAACATAGGTCTGTCAATTTACCCTAGAGAACTGAGCGAACTGCCCGCCGATGGAGCTGCAACATCATTAAAAAAACAAGCCCCACAACGAGGTAGCTACGTTATGGGGCTTTATGAAATTATCCTGTGGTGCCGGAAGAGAGACTCGAACTCTCAAGCTCTTGCGAGCGGCGGATTTTGAGTCCGCTGCGTCTACCAATTCCACCATTCCGGCATGGGGGTTTTACTACCTTGTTCCAGTGATGCGGTCAACAGAAAAAAAACGCCGGGGAAAATCAGTTATTTTTTCTGGCTCAGCAGCACGCCGCCAAAAACCATTGCTGACGCAAGGCCCTGGGCCAAACCCATGCGTTCACCAAGGATAGTCATGCTGAACAGAACCGTAAACACTGGTATCAGGTTCATGAATATGGTCGCCCTGGCCGCTCCAAGAACGCTCATGCCGTAGCCGTAGAGCGTAAGTGCGCAGCACGAGACTCCGATGCCGAGGAAAGCCACGCATGCCCAGGAAAACGCCGCCGCCCCCTGAGGCACGCCCATGCCCGGCAAAAAAAGGGAAGGCGCGAAAAACAACGATCCCACGAAGCATTGTACAGTGACAAGGAACATCGGCGAATACCGCAGAGAAAGCTTGCGGAAACATACAGCGTACAGCGAAGCCACCAACATGCCCGCAGTCATCAGGATATTTCCCAGCAACGGGTTGGGCGCGCCGTCTGTGGACACAGCTGCAAGGCTCAGCCATACAGATCCTGCCATGGTAATGCCGCAGCCAATCCATGCAAGGAGGCTTAATCTCTCCTTAAGTATTAAATAGCCCAATATTCCGGTAAAAACTGGCAGCGTGGCATTGATCATGCCCGCTTGAGAAGCGGTGGTCTGGGTCAGCGCCACAGATTCACAGATTTCATACATACATGGCACGCACGACACGAGCACGAAGAAACGGAGCAAGTCGCCCTTTTGCCAGCGAGCGTTACGCATCGTCACAGGCAAAAAGAGTGCCAGCACGGCAAAAGCGGACGCCATGCGCATAAAATTCAGCACCATCGGATGAAACTCGGCCAGGGCGAACTTCATGGCCACATACGAAAGGCCCCACAATACTGTGGAGGCAAACGCCGCGGCGGCACCAGCGTGTTCAGAACGAATCATCGGCATGGGATGCTCCTTCCAGAGTGCGATAACGCTGGAGAGGGGTTATAGCACAGCAGCGACCTCCTGCAAGGAAAAAATATGAACATTCCCCTTGGCGGTATGGTTTAAGGTTCTGCAAGAAACATGCTACCGCGGGAAACATTTTGAAAGATGACATATGCGGCGTAATGGCTATATATGAATTGTGCAAAGCACTCCTCCTCTGGGCTTCTTGCTCGCAAACTCCTCCCTCCTCAAGCCCGCGCTTTCCTCTGCAAGCGCGGGCTCCTTTTTTTCTTATTCATGCATTCCGCGGGCTGAAACATTTCGTCAAGCAGTCATGCCTTGATCTGCCTGCTCATCCTGTCCGTATCTTCGCAGCGGCCTGATCCAAGAGCAGGCCGATCGGCCGGGCCGGCATATTTCATTGTGCATTTCTCTATTGATTTTTATTCCCTCCGCCCCTAATGTCAGGCCCGCAAAGACTTTTTCCACTTCAGCAAGACAAAGCCATGAACAAAACACAAACGCGCGCTGCGTTCCTTGTCCTGATCCTGTGCTGCGGCGGGTATATCCTCAGCATGTTTCACCGTGCGTGCCCGGCTATTATAGCCCTTGACCTTGGGCGTGACCTCGGCTTGGACAACGCAGGCCTCGGGCTGATGAGCGGCGCGACCTTGCTTTCCTATGGACTGATGCAGCTGCCGTCCGGCCTGCTTGCTGATCGCATGGGCGGCAGAAGGTCGCTTGCCATGCTCCTGGCACTGGGCGGGCTGTGCGCCATCGGCTTCTCGCTCAGCAGTTCTGCCGGCGCCGCCGTTACCTTCCGATTCCTCGAAGGCATGGGGCTGGCCACCACCATCCCGGCCATGGTCATCCTGGCAGGGTGCTATCCTCCCCAGTCCTTCGGCAGGGCATATGCCATCTTCCTCAGCAGCGGCGGGATAGGCACCATTCTGGCCGCGCGCCCGCTTGCGGAACTGAACGCCCTCTGGGGCTGGAGGCTTTCCATCATCGGCTTCAGCCTGCTCACGCTGGCTCTGGCCGTGGCAGTTTGGCTGCTCATCCACGAGCCCTCCCGTGCGCCCAGCAGGGAACGGAGGACGCACCAGCCTTCGATGCTTCAGGGCATCGCGCGTGTGCTTCGCTCGCCGCAGTTCTGGCCGCTCGCGCTCTGGGGCATGGGCATCATGGGCTCGTATTTCGCCATGTTTACGCTCTGGTGGGGGCCATACCTGCTGAAAGGCTGCGGTCTGGAGGCCTCAGCAGCATCTTCCGTGCTCACGGCAGGCGCATTCATGGCACTGCTATCCCAGCCGGTGGCGGGGTGGCTTTCGGACTCCGTGCTGCGCAGACGCCGCCTTCCGCTGATCCTCGGCGCAGGCATCGGCCTCGCCGCCAGCCTCTGCATGGCGTTTTTCCAGGGCTTTGGCGCCTGGTCCGCCACGTTCCTTATCATTGCCTTCGTTGCCGGTACGGCCATGTTCTCTCCGCTCACTTTCGCCATGGCTCGCGAAACCTTCCCCTTGGAACTCATCGGTACGGTCGGGGGACTGATGAACATCTTCCCTCCGGTGTGGGGCGTCGTGTCTCAAAAGATCTACGGGCTGTTGCTAGACGCGGGGGGAGGATCTTCTCCGGAAGCCTATCGCCTGGCGGCATGGGCGCTCGTGGGCAACACGCTGCTGGCCTTTGCAAGCGCCCTGCTGATGAAAGAAACCTTTGGCAGACAGGCAGGCCAGGATTCCTGATCCTGAAGTTTTCCGCTTTGCTCAGCGCAGCAAAAAGACGGCGAACCTCCCGGTAAGCCGCCTTCTGTTTGCTGCTGTAAGGGCTCTATATGCCATCAAGCCTGTGCTGGAATTCATCCAGCGTGCCCAGCGAGCCGTTAAAATGCATCTGCGCGGCGATTCCTGTGAACTTTGCGCCCCAGGCGTTTTCCAATCCCAACGCCACGGCATAGGGCATGACGCGCTCAAACTCCTGCGGCGTGCGCTCAGGCGGGTTGAGGACTCCAAGCCTTTCCGTCTCTGCCGCCTTGATGTACATACCGAAGCCTTCGATATCCGCCATGAGCTGCAGCGCCTTGGGTGAAGGCTGCTTCATGATGGGCAGGAAAATCGTGGGCATGATGAGCGCCAAAAGCAGCGCCATGCCCGACGTGCCGGGGAAGTTCATGGCCCACATTATGCCCAGCAGCATAAAGAATCCCAGCAGGAATCCCAGGAACTTGAGCGGTCCTACTGTTACGGCATGCCAATTGCGCGTGCGCCTGTAGAGATAGGCGATCAGCAAGGGCACAAGCAGGATGCGCAGCGGCATCCAGGCCTTCATGAAGGCATATCCGGCAAAGGTATGCATATCCTCATTGGGTATGATGATGAAATCGTAGAGCAAGATGAGGGGGATGAGCGCGCAGAGCAGGATGAACGCGCCCATGGTCAGCAAGCCCATTTCCTCCCATTGGATAATGAAGCGGTGCACCTTGCGCACGGTGACATGGTAGAGCCAGGAAAGCAGCCCTCCCAGCGTGATGATGGCGCACACGACGGCTATGCCGCCGCTGCCGCCCAGCGCCCCGCTTATACCGAGGAAGAGGACAAGCGCCACGTACACGATAAAATGCATTGCAAGCACGATTGGTCCGCGCAGCCGCCATGTGCCGCGCAAGTCTTCGCTCACAGCAAGGTAGGCTTCACCGCGGGCCTGTGCCATGCTCCACGAACTCTGCTTGCCAAAGATGTACTGGTCGCCCTCAACAAGAAGGCAGTTGATGACGGATCGCTCCGCCTCGTCAAAGCCCTGCCCCTTGCTGATCTTTTCATTCCAGCGCCTGTTCAGCTCCGCTTCGCCGGGACGGCCGTCGCTGCGGGCATCATCCTGGTGGCGCCGCACCGGGCCTTTCTTTGCGGAGGTCAGGATGTACGGATCCTTCCGCGTGCCGGAACCGCTTATGGAAAGCGCCTTCTGCACGGCCAGGTTGAGCAGCAGCCCGACAAAACCGCGGGATTTAAGCCGTGCAGAATCATGCACGTAGGCGACCTGGGCAGGAGAAAGGATCGTCCCGTCAGAAAGCACAGGGGGATAAAAGCGCGGCACGATGGTCTTTGGACGCGGATCCTTGCCGAAAACCCACCACATGGCGAAGCAGAACAGCATGGTCAGGGCCAGGACTATCCATGACCACCGCTCCATGCTCTGCATGGTCCTTGCCGATGCGGGCGGGGTGACGACACCCTTCGTGAAGCGGACGGTTGTAGCGAAGGATTCGCCGTCTTCCATGAAGCCCATACCCCTGAACAGGGCCTGGCCCTGCTCTTTGGACATGGCAACGGGCTTATGGTTCGTCGTCTCGTGCCCGAGCCTGGCTTTCTGATCAAGGACTTCCGCGCCGTCAGGCAGCCGGATCGTGCAGGCGACACGCGCACGGCGGGAAGCTCTGCCCACATCCCATGTCAATTCATCGTACTCCTTGCTTCCAAAAAGCACGCAGTCCGTCATTTTCAAGCGCAGGACATAGTCGTGCGGTTCCTTCGTGGGAGGCGCGATGATAACGGTCGCGGGCTCGTTGGCGCCGCTCATGGTGAGGGACGCCTGGGCCGGCTTGCCATCCACTGTTGCCGACACAAATTCCATGGGCGCGCTTTCCACAAAGCGCGAGCTGCTGGCGTAGATACGCCTCAGGTTGTAGTACAGCGTGCCGGCATAGCCCGTGAGGTGCGCTTCAAACTCGATGGTCCCGTCTTTGTTGACGGTTACAATGTCATGGATATCATAGAAGGACTTCTTGTCAGCATAGTCTGAGTCCCATATGCTGGGAGGGGTGACTGCACCCTTGCCCCATCTGGCCGTCACCGCAAAAGCTTCTCCCTTTTCCATATACGCTTCGCCCCGGTACAGGGCGCTGCCAGTCTTGCCCACGAAATGATAGGTCTCTTTCTCGCTGCGCCCCTTTCCAAGCCAGGCGTCCTGGGCAAGCAGTTTCGCCCCTTCGGGAAGCTTTATTGCGCAGGAAACGCGCGCGATGCCAGCAGCCCCGTGAACGCAGCAGGGCTCCCAGACGAGCTCATCATATTCCCCGCTGGAAGAAAGCACGCGGCCTTTGACCGTGTAGCGGATTCCGTATGCATGCTTTCCTGGTCCGGGGGATGGTATGCGTACCTCAACAGGGATGCCCTCTTTGTTTCTTCCGACCATGACGCCTGAAGTGACGGCCTTGCCGTCGACCTCGACCTTGCTGATTTCCAAAGGCGGCACGCCTTGCTTGAGTGCGTTGCTGGCGTACCGGCGATTAAGGTTGCAGATGAGATCTCCCTCCAGGCCGTCAATCTTCTCGATGACGATCAGCGACCGGTCCTTCTGGACAAAGACGCTGCTGAAAATATCAACTGCGCCGTCTTTCTCCCACTGGCCCTTGGCCCAGACATTCTGGCCGTCCGCATAGGCAGAGAAAGCGCTTGCAATCCATGCGATAAGAAAAAACAACGTGACTTTTCTTCCGACTGCAGCCATACGGCACCTCCGGATTACCCTGGTTCATTCTTTTTCCCGGACAATGGTAGCCTGTTCTCCTGCGGCAGGCAACCATGGCGAACGCCTGTGATGTCTCTTTGCAAAAACGCATCCCCAGACGATCTTAGCTTGCCTGTGCGGAGCCTATGACTTATGCTGTTTCTCCAACGAACCATAACAAGGAATTCAGAATGATACGCGTCGACCTTCATACCCACACCAATCATTCACACGCCCGCGACAGTGTCCGGCAGATGTTCGAGGCCGGGCAGAAGTACGGTCTCGTCGTGCAGGGTTTTTCAGAGCATTCCCCCCGCCCTGAAGGCTATGATTACCCCACGGAGTACCGTGAGCATCTGACGGCCACGTTTGAGGACTATATACGCGAGGTCAGGGAACTCCAGGAAGGGCAGAAAAACTGCGAAGTCCTGCTGGGACTGGAAGCAGACTGGCTCGAAGACGAAGTGCCCTATCTCAGGAGCATGGTGCAGGCGTACGACTACGATTACGTTATTGCCGGGATACACTTCCTCGGACACTGGGGCATGGACAGCTCCGCTGCGGACTGGGCACAATTCTCCGTTGAGGAAAAGCATTCCCTGTACGAGAACTATTACCGCACCATGGAGAAGATGGCGCAAAGCCGCTTGTTCCAGATCGTGGCCCACCCGGATCTGGTTAAGATCTTTTCCGTGGACGACTTCCGCGCATGGCTGGAACGGTCAGAAAGCATAGCGCTTGTGCGCAACGCACTGACCGCCGTCAAGGATGCGGGCATGGCAATGGAGATTTCCTCCGCCGGGCTGCGCAAGCCCTGCCGGGAAATCTATCCGGGGCCGAAAATCATGCGCCTCGCGCGGGACTTGGATTTGGACATCACCTTTGCCTCCGACAGCCACGCCACAGAGCAGGTGGCCTGGGGCTTCGACAAGCTGGCCGCATATGCTGCTGCCGAGGGCTGGAACGAGAGCATAGTGTTCACGAAGCAGGGTGTACGCCGCATGGCTTTCTAGGCGTCCTGCGCTCTGGCGCACGCCAAAAGGCTCTGGCGGCGCACGCATAATCCCCTACCTACACGCGGCCTGGCATATCGAGCCAGCCGCAATGGAGGAAACCATGACAAGCCAGATTAAGACCGTTGCCCTCCTCGCCATGCTTTCTGCGCTGCTCCTCATCATGGGCAGCGCTCTGGGTGGGCAGCAGGGCTTGATGATCGCCCTGTTCTTTGCCATCGCCATGAACGTTGGCAGCTACTGGTTTTCTGACAAGATTGTCCTGTCCATGTACCGGGCGCAGGAACTCAGTCCCACAGACGCCCCTCTGCTTTTCCAGATCGTGGAAGAACTCGCGGAGCGTGCCGGCGTGCCCATGCCCAGAATTTGCCTCATCCCGCAGCAATCGCCCAACGCCTTCGCAACAGGGAGAGACCCTGACCACGGCGTCATCGCCGTTACCCAGGGCATCATGCAGATGCTCCCGCCCGAAGAGCTGCGCGGCGTGCTTGCCCATGAAATGGCGCACATAGCCCACCGCGACATCCTGCTGCAGAGCATGGCAGGAGTCATCGCCTCCGCCATCACCGCCCTTGCCAACATGCTCCAATGGGCCATGATCTTTGGCGGGCGTGACGGGGAAAACCGCTCGAACCCTCTGGCCGCCATCGCCATGATGATTCTGGGGCCTCTGGCTGCCACCCTGATACAGATGGCCATTTCCCGCCGCCGGGAATACATGGCGGATGCCTCTGGAGCGGCATACTGCGGCGACCCGCTCGCTCTTGCCGGCGCCTTGGGCAGGCTGGAAAGCTACAGTGCGCGCATTCCCATGCGCGCCAACCCCGCCACCGAAAACATGTTCATCGTTTCCCCCCTTTCAGGCGGATCCTTAAGCCGCATGTTCAGCACGCATCCTCCCATGGAGGAGCGCATTGCCAACCTGGAGCAAATGGCCCGCACAGGACGCTATCCGGAGTAACACTACTTGAACGACCTACGTTTTGCCTCCCCAGACGGCTTTGCCCTTCGGGCTCTCGACCTGCTGGAGCAGGCCGCTGACGCCGCCATGCCCATGACTGGGGCGCAGCGGCGCGACCTGCCTCATGCGTGCAGGGATCTTTCTGCCATGCTGACCACCGAGCGCGGGATGCTGGCCCGCTCCTACTGGGCGGCTCCGCGCCTGACATCCGCATACCTGCGCTTCTTTTTCCCATGGAACATCGTGAGGCTGGCCAGCCTGCTTCCCTCGCTTGATCTTGGAAGGGTGCCTGAACGCCCCCTCATCCTTGATCTTGGCAGCGGTCCGCTCACCCTGCCTATCGCCCTGTGGCTGGCTCGCCCCGATCTTCGCTCCCTGCCTGTGACGATTGTCGCCAGCGACACTTCGCCCCATATCCTCGATCTTGGCAAATCCATATTCTCCTTCCTTCGGGACAGGCTGGATTCTGCAAGCTCATGGACGGTGCGTACCATGCGCTCCCCTGCAGCCCTGGCCCTGCGGAAGCTGCATGCAAAACCGGGCGAGCTGTGGCTGCTCTCCATGGCAAACGTGCTGAATGAAATGGATGAGCGCCGCCCCAGGTCTGGACAGCGCATTGATGAGCAGCTGCGCTTGCTTCTGGAAGACGCACATGCCATGCTTTCCCATGACGGCCGCGTTCTGGCCGTCGAACCCGGGACGCGCCAGGGCGGCAGGCTGATCGCCCTCCTGCGCCGGGTCGCCCAAGGCGGAGAAGAAGGCAGTGCTGATGACTATGACGACGAGGAAATGTCCGGGCGTTTCCTGGAAGAAGACAGAGAGGATGAAGCCTGGACCGATCCTGCTCTCCCGGTGCTTTTTTATCCCGCATCCCCCTGTGTGCACGCCTCCGCCTGCCCCATGCTGGCGCGCGGCGTTTCCGCATGGTGCCACTTCAACGCCCCTGCGCCGCATGCGCCAGGCTTCCTGAAAAATCTTTCCGCCCGCGCAGGAATGGATAAGGAATCCGTAAGTTTATCCTTCCTCCTGCTGAAAAAGCTCGATGAATCCGCTGCGCAGCCTGAACAGCGCCCGCGCGGCGTCGTGCCGGCGCGCGTGGTCTCCGACGCCTTTTCCGTGCCCGGATTGCCCGGCGCGGCCCGCTATGCCTGCACTCCGCTGGGACTTGCCCTTATCCCGGACGCCCTGCGCCTGCGCCAGGGAGAACTGTGCCGCGTCCACCCCACGCGGGAGAAGGATGCCAAATCCCGTGCCTGCATCATGCTTCTGGATGATGGCCGGGCACAGGCAGACAGGAGGCCGCCCCGGCATGGGGCAGCCATCAGGGATGCGGGCCATCACCGCCAAGACGATGGCGGGAAGGCTGCCAGAGAACGCGGGGAACGGCATATGCATGCCGGTGCCGGTCCAAACCGCTTTCCCAGGGAAGAAAAACGCAGAAAGCAGGCGCGCTGACCGCAATTTCCCCGCTGGATTTTTTTCCTAAAACAGGCATACTCGCCTGCGTACGCAAAACAAAACTAATGGAGCGGGCACACATGAGCACGAATATCATCCTCATAGTCTCCGCGCTGGCAGTCCTTGCCGTCGCATCCTTATGGGCCATCAACAAAAGCCGGAAGAAAGCGCCAGAGAGCGAATCCACCATGGAAACATGGATCCCCCATGAAAGCGCGAGCTCAAAGGGATCTGAACCCCAGGGCGATCCCGCGCTGTATGAGCTGGGCATGAACCACGTTTCCGACAAGCCTATCATGTATGCGCTGACGACCTGCCAGCATTGCCGCAACACGCGAAAATTCCTTGACGAAAGGAACGCCGAATACACCTGTATTTATCTCGATACGTTTTCCCATGCGCAGCGCGGTGAACTTATGGATACCATGCGCATCTACAACCCCCGCGGCACCTTCCCCACCATTCTTTTCCCCAATGGCAAGGTCATTGTTGGCTACCGCAGGCATCTGTTGGAGGAGGCGTTCAATGACGCCGGAAAAACTGCTTGAGGCGCTGGGCAAGGCAGCCGAGGCCAAGGGATACGCGCTGCATGCGAACCGGGAACACTGCCTTGCCACAGCAGAAAGCCTGATTGCCAACAAGGAACGCTATGGCTACATGTGCTGTCCTTGCCGCCTTGCCTGCGAGGATGCAAAGACCGACAGGGACATCATCTGCCCCTGCACATACAGGGATGCAGACATCGCGGAATACGGCGCCTGCTACTGCTCGTTCTATGTCTCCATGGAGCATAAGGATGATCCGGAATTCTTCCCGGAAGTGGAAGAGCGCCGCGACCCGGGACGCTGGGCATAGCGGACAGCACAGCGTTAGTCTTAGACAATTCTTTCGCTCCATCGCTTTCGAATAACGGACAGCGCATGCCCCCACGCTGAACGACTGCGTTTTGGCAGGGGATGTGCATTTCGCGTTCCTGGCATCCTCATATCCTCAGATTTAAAAGCCTTCCCATGAGCATAGAGCAGGAAATATTTCAGCGCAGGACGCTCACGCTCGAAGCCCTGCCCGCATTCGGCTTCCGCAGGGAAGGAGACGGATTTCTCTATGCGGAAACCTTCATGGATGGCGAGTTCCGCGCAGAAGTGCGCATCGACGGGAACGGACGCATTTCCGGGACAGTGCTCGCCGCCGATTCCGGCGAAGAATACCTTCCCCTGCGTATTGAATACAGCGCAGGGGCTTTCGTCGGGGAGGTACGTGAACAATACCGGCGCATCCTTGAACGAATCGCCGATGCCTGCACCGTAAAGAATCCATTCCTGTTTGCGCAGAGCAACAGGATCGCTCTGCTCGTCCGGGAACAGATGGGCGAGACCCCGGACTATCCTTTCAAGGACAATCCTGAGATCGGCGTTTTCCGGTTTCCAAGAAACCGCAAATGGTACGGCCTTGTGATGCTCCTACGCAAAAGCAGGCTGACACATGCGGAAAACGACAGGGACAAGGATGTTGAAGTACTGAACGTAAAGGCGGACGCGGGGAAAATACCGGCGCTGCTTGCCACACCGGGCATTTTCCCCGGATACCATATGAACAGGGCAAACTGGATCAGCATACTCCTTGACGGAAGTGTACCGGACGATCGTGTCATGGAATTGCTGGAGGAAAGCAGGAACTTCGCCGTCCGCGGCGGCAAGGGCATACACTCCCCCGGAGCCGCTGCAAGCTGGATCGTCCCCGCCAACCCAAGGTATTACGACATCGAACCGGATTTTAAAAAGAAAAAGGGCCTGCTGTGGAAGCAGGGCGCCGGCATACGGCCCGGAGACACCGTCTTTATTTACGTCGGCGCGCCTCTTTCCTCCATCCGCTACAAATGCATCGTCAGGGAAACCGGTCTCCCATACGAATACCATGATGCCAACATCCACATGAAACAGGCAATGCTCATGGACCTTCTGGAAGAATATCCCGCGGGCTTTTGCACTGCTTCGGCGATGCGGGATCTCGGCATCCGGGCTGTACGCGGTCCGCGGACGGCTCCGGAGGCTCTTCTGGCATACCTCGCGCAGGCAGGCAATACGTAGCAGGAGCTCACGGAAACCCTATCCGGAGGCACGGCGCTTTCCCCTGCGTCCTTATATGCGGCAGCCCGTCCAGACACGCATGAAGTCAGCCGGCGCTTTTCCCGTACGCAGATGCTTCAGCAGGGAGGAACCGAACACGGCGGCGTCCGGCCGCAGCTCTCCGGAAAGCGAATCCAGCTGGTCAGGCGACTTGAGGCCGAATCCCAGCGCCACGGGCAGACCAAAAACGCTGCGCACCCGGGCCATGAGCCGGGGGACCTCCGGCGGGAGGGAACTGCGCTCTCCCGTTGTTCCCATGACAGAAACCGCATACACGTATCCTTCGGAGACATCGGCGTACATCTGCATGCGCTCAGCCGTGGTGTTGGGGCCTACCAGGGGTATCAGCGCCAGCCCGCGCATACGGAGCGCGGCACGCATGTCATCTGCCTCATCAAAGGGCAAGTCAGGCACGATGCATCCATGCACGCCGGCCTCGGCTGCCTCGCGGGCGAAGCGCTCCAGGCCGAACTGCAGAAACGGGTTCATATAGCCCATGAGCACGATGCCAGCCTTCAGCTCCCTCCTGTGCGCGAGGAGCAATGCCAAGATGCCCTGCAGCGTGACTCCTGCAGCAATCGCCTCATGCGAAGCCTGCTCGACCACAGGGCCGTCCGCCACCGGATCGGAAAAAGGCACGCCGACCTCAATGACGTCCGCGCCGAATCGGTCCAGCTCCAGCAACACATCCCAGAAGCGATCCCCTGAGGGATATCCTGCCGTGACATAAGGAATGAGCGCGAGCCTGCCGCTGTTCCTGGCCGCACGAATCTTTTCCTCAAGAATATGCATACGTTCTCCCAATCTAGAGACCAAGCTCTCTTTCGATGATATCCATGTCCTTGTCGCCGCGGCCAGAAAGATTGACCAGGACACGGCTGCCTGGACGGAACTCCCTGGCATGGCACAGCACATAGGCTAGGGCATGGGAGGATTCAAGCGCGGGCAGGATGCCTTCGGTGCGGCACAGCCGCCTCAGGGCATCAAGGGCTTCGCTGTCATAGGCTATGGCATACTTCACCCTGCCGGTCTTCGCCAGATACGCGTGCTCCGGCCCGACGCCGGGGTAGTCCAGGCCGGCCGATACAGAGCTGGACGGAAGGATTTGCCCGGCCTCATCCTGAAGCAGCATCGTGTATTCACCGTGCAGCACGCCGGGACGGCCGCAGTTGATGGATGCGGAATTAAGGCATCCCGGTTTCCCGGTCCCGCCAGCCTCCACACCGATAATCGTTACTGAACTATCTGGAATGAAGGCGTGGAACATGCCTATGGCATTGGAGCCGCCGCCGACGGCAGCAACGACATACTCAGGCAGCGCACCTGTGCGTTCCAGCATCTGGGCCCGCGCCTCGCGGCTTATCACCGCCTGGAACTCGCGCACGAGGTCCGGGAATGGCCACGGGCCGGCGGCCGTCCCGAAGCAGTAGTGCGTCGTGGACTGCGCAGAAATCCATGCCCGCAGGGCTGCATTGATGGCGTCCTTGAGCGTGCGTGAGCCGGTTTCGACGGACTGCACCTGGGCCCCCATCAGGCGCATGCGCCGCACGTTGGCGGACTGCCGCTCCATGTCCTCAGCTCCCATATAGACCGTACACTGCAAGCCAAGCCGCGCGGCTGCAGCCGCCGTGGCCACGCCGTGCTGCCCGGCTCCCGTTTCGGCGATGAGGGCGCTCTTGCCCATGGTCTTCGCCAGCAACGCCTGCCCAAGCGTGTTATTGATTTTATGCGCTCCCGTATGCAGCAGGTCCTCCCGCTTCAGCCAGAGCTCAAACCCCAGATCCAGGGAAAGATGCGGGCAAAACGTGATTGGGGTCGCCCGGCCCGCATAATTTTTAAGCAAGTCATCAAGCTCTGCCTGGAATGCTTCCGTAGGCAGGATCTCGCGCATGGCGCTGTCCAGCTCCAAAAGCGGCGGCATGAGCAGCTCAGGGACAAAGCAGCCGCCAAATTCTCCGAAATATCCTCGTTTCATCACACACCTGCATTCGGGCGATGTGCGCCCGTTTCTATCTGTTTCTCACAGCCGCGACGGCTTTTGCCAGAAGTGCCGCGCTCTTATGGCCGGGCTTGTCCTCCAGCCGTGAATTCATGTCGATGCCGTACGGACGGCATATTGAAAGGGCTTCGTCCAGGTTTTCGTGCCACAGCCCTCCGGCAAGCAGCCATGGACGAGGGAAATGAAGTCCCGCGAGTGCGCTCCAGTCCAGCGTCCTGCCGCTGCCAAGCCCGGCATCCACCAGGAACATGGCGCAACTCTTGAAAAGCCGGTCGATATCTTCCTGGAGCGCCGCCACATCTGCATATTTCTGAGGAAAAAGCACACGAATGACGCGCTCAGGAGGGAAATGCTTTGCAAACCCGGCGTCCTGTACCCCATGCAGCTGCACGTAATCCAGGCGCGCCATGCGCGCGATAGCCAGCGTCTCCTCGGCACTTTGCCGCACGAATACGCCCACGCGCTTCATGCCGCGCGTATCCAGTTCCGCAGCCCGTGACGGCGAAATGTCCCTCGGACTCGGAGGGTAGAACACAAAACCGCACATGTCCACGCCCAGCGCCGCGGCCAAGTCGATAATCGGCTGTTCCGTCATGCCGCATATCTTAATCAGCATCGTCCCGAACCTCCCCCGGCACAGCCAGTAAGCATACACCGCAGCGCGTGTCCCGGAGCCCCTCCTTCCATGAGGGCAGAACCGACGAGCGCCGCATGATAGCCTGCAGCTGCCGCAGCAAGCAGGTCCTCATGACTAGACATGCCGCTGGCAGCGATCCATAGCTCATCGCCCTGCGGAGGGAAGGCTTCGATAACGCGCAGGGCTGCCGTCACATCGATCCTGAATGTCTCCAGATCGCGGGCATTCACCTGAATGATATGCGCACCGCTATCGCGGGCGATCGCGACATCGCCGGGGTTGAACACCTCTACCACGGCCTCCACGCCGCCTCTCTCCGCCTGCTCCCGCAGATCGCGCAGGACGCGCGCGTCCGGGGCAAGGCGCACAATAAGGAGCATGGCCGAGGCAGGAGTCGCCAGCGTTGCCGAAACCTGCGCGGGATGAAAAATAAAATCCTTGCGCAGCATCGGCAGAGGCCGGACCTGCTTTTCCTGCATCATGGCGGCGATTCGCGCCAGATATCCGATATGCCCCATGAACCATCGTTCCTCCGTGAGCACTGAAAGCGCTGCGGCTCCATTCTCCGCGTATTGCCGCGCCGCTTCTTCCGGTTCAATGCTGCCGCACAGCAGCCCGCGGGAAGGGGAAGCCTTCTTATATTCGGCAATAACCGGCAACGGCGCAGTTCCGGGACTCCTCAGGGCAGCAGGAAACGAAGGCCGAGCCGCTTGCCATGGCTCCAGTGCATCCAGCCCCCCGTTTTCAAGGGCCGCTATCTCTGCCTGCTTAGCACGAAAAAAACGCTCCAGTTCCATATCAGACTCCATTGCTGCTGTTTCCATTCGCGCTCTCCACCGCGAACACGGCTGCAATCTTCATATCCTGCAACGCCAATGCACTTCGAACATAAAAAAACCGCCCTTGGGGGGCGGCGTGATAACGTGGATTCCTTTTGAATGCATACGAATAGACCGCACCCTCCGTTATGGGAAGCTGCGCCACCACCAATCCTGTACGGCAAAAGAAAGGCTGACCATATTCATTAAAGGCTCCAAATGCACATCTGCTGTAAGCGTAAGAGAAGCTGGAACTGCTGTCAAGATGCCGGCTTACGCTTTTTCCTCAAGTAGCTCCGCCTTTCCCGTCTTTCCTTACCGTGAAAGGACCCGACTGGCCTAAAATGCACCCTTGTCCAGGGGGAGGGCTTGCCTTTTGCCTGCATGGCCGCCATACTTGGATCATGCAATGCACCGTAGCCGTAAGCGGCGGCAGCGACAGCCTGTTCGCCCTCCTTTCCCTGAAGGAGGCAGGGTACGAAGTCCGCGCCCTGCACGCCCGTTTCCTGCCCCGGCCGGAACATGCCGTGCCGGCCCTGGCGCAGCTGTGTGCTTCGCTTGATATCTTCTTTGAGGCCCTTGATCTTGCAGGCCCTTTCCGCCGGAACGTGATGGAACCATTCGCGCAGGCGCACGCCGCCGCGCGCACGCCCAACCCCTGTGCTCTGTGCAACCGCGACATGAAGTTCGGCCTGCTGCTCGACCACGCTCTCGGGAGTGGAGGTCTGTACGCCACGGGGCATTACGCATCCATGAAGGAACATCCTGCCTATGGCCTCGCGCTGCGCGCCGCTGACTACACATCCAAGGATCAGAGCTATTTCCTGGCGCTCGTGCCCCTCGAAAGACTGCGCCGCTGCATCTTCCCCCTTGCCGGCATAAGCAAGCCTGATGCGCGGGCCTGGCTGGAAGAGCGCGGCATTCCCGTCCCGCTGCCCTCCGAAAGCCAGGAGATATGCTTCATCCCCAACGACGATCACTGCGCCTGGCTGGAAGAGCGCCGGAAGGAAGGGCTTCCCCTGCCCGGTCCGGGACCAGTGGAGCTTGCCGGAGAACACCGCGTTATTGCCACGCACAAAGGACTGTGGCGCTACACCGAGGGGCAGCGGCGCGGACTGGGCATACCGTGGCCACATCCGCTGTACGTCCTCGAACGCCGGAGGGAGGACAACACCCTCGTTGTCGGCCCCAAAGACCTGCTGCGCGCAACATCCTGTGCTGCAGGAGGGCTGAACATCATGGTTCCGCACGCCCTCTGGCCGGAAACCGTCTTTGCCCGGGTGCGCTACCGCCATGCCCCTGTGCCGGCGGATGTGGCGGTTGACGGATGCCGCATGACCATCCGCTTCCTTGAGCCGCAGGATCCTCCCGCGCCAGGGCAAATCGCCGCCATTTATGACGGCGACGGCTTCGTCCTGGCAGGCGGCATCCTTGAATAACTGAAGTTGCGCAAAGTGACTTTTGTCACTTGATTCCACCGCCCAGCGCGGCTATGCTGTCACCGCCGCGCGCGCAGACGGCTGCCAAGCAGCCTCCGGCCGCCGGCACGTATCCGATAAGCACACCAGAGAGGTTATAATGATAGGCATTTCCAAGCTTTACTGCGGGCAGGTGGAACCCTCCGACGCCTTGCGCTACGGGCGCCATTCCGGCAAGCTGCCCTCGCACCTTTTGCAGTTTTCCGCGGACAAAAAACCGGTCGTCGTCTGGAACATGACGCGCCGCTGCAATTTAAAATGCGTCCACTGCTACGCCCAAGCCGAAACAGACAAAGGCGTGGATCCCATTTCCACGGAGCAGGCCAAAGCCATGATCGACGACCTGGCTTCCTACGGCGCGCCGGTGATGCTCTTTTCCGGCGGGGAGCCGACCATCCGCAGGGACATGCCCGAACTGGCAAGCTACGCCACGTCCAAAGGCATGCGCGCCGTCATCTCCACCAACGGCACGCTCATTGACCGCCCCATGGCAAGGCAGCTTAAGGAAGTGGGACTCTCCTATGTCGGCGTCTCCCTGGACGGAGGCGAGGAAGTGCATGATCACTTCCGCGGCGTCAAAGGTGCATTCCGCCGCGCGCTGGAAGGGCTGGACTACTGCCGGGAAGAGGGCATAAAGGTCGGGCTTCGGTTCACCATAAATAAGCGCAACGCCATTGAAGTGCCCAAAATCTTTACCATACTGCGCGAGCGCGGCATCCCTCGTGTCTGCTTCTACCACCTGGTATACGCCGGGCGCGGCACTGAGCTGATCAACGAAGACCTCAACCATCAGGAAACGCGAGCCCTCGTGGATCTGATCATGGACAAGACGCGCGAATGCTTTGACGCCGGCGATCCGAAAGAAGTGCTTACCGTGGACAACCACGCCGACGGCCCCTATGTGTGGATGCGTCTTTTGCGTGAGGATCCGAAACGCGCCGAGGAAGTGTTCCAGCTTCTGCAGTTTAACGAGGGCAACAGCTCCGGGCGTGGCATCGGCTGCATCTCCTGGAACGGCGATGTTTCCGCAGACCAGTTCTGGAGGCACCATGTGTTCGGCAACGTGCTCCAGCGCCCCTTCTCGCAGATCTGGGACGACCCCAGCATAGAATTGCTTCACAAGCTGAAGGACAAAAAGCCCTGGGTCAAGGGCCGCTGCGCCAAATGCCGCTTCCTGAACATCTGCGGAGGAAACTTCCGCTCCCGCGCCGAAGCCTGGTATGGCGACGAATGGGCGCAGGATCCGGCATGCTACCTCACTGACGAAGAAATCGGCATACGCTAGATCCCGTTCAACATTTTGGGAGGGGAAAGGGGATTCCGCCTTTTCCTGGGTCAGGCATGATCATTTCGCTTCTCCTGGGCAAGCAGATTGCAGCCATGCTGCTCATGGTGCTCATGGGCTTTGCTCTTGTCCGCCTTAAAATCATGCATCTGAAGGAAAGCCGCACCCTGGCGACGCTCACCCTGTACGTCGTGGGCCCGTGCATGGCTATAGACGCCTTCCAGGTGGATGTGACTCCGGAGCGGATGCACGGACTGCTCATGTCCTTTGCCGCCGCGCTGCTCGTGCAGGCCATCTATATCACCCTGTCCGTGCTGCTACGCCGCCCCCTGAAGCTTGATCCTGTGGAACAGTGCTCCGTCATATACTCCAACGGCGCGAATCTCATCATCCCCATCGTCGGCTATGTCTTCGGACAAGAATGGATTTTTTACACCTGCAGCTTCATCACCGTACAGGTTACCCTGTTCTGGACGCACTGCACCACAGTGCTGAACAAGGACGCTCCCATCAGCATCAGGGCCATTCTCACCAACATCAACATGCTTGCCATTTTCGCAGGGGCGCTGCTGTTCGTCACCGGCATACGCCTGCCTGAAGTGCCGCGTATCGCCATCCATTCCGTGGGGCTTATGGTCGGCCCGCTGTGCATGATCGTCACCGGCATGCTCATAGGCTCTCTGGACCTCCGCGGCTTCCTCGCCTACCGCAAGCTGCCCCTCATCGTAGGGCTGCGGCTTGTCGGATTCCCCCTGGCGGCCCTGGTTGCCCTGCGGCTTTCCGGTATGGCGGGCTGGGTGGACAATGGGGCGACCATCCTGCTCATCTCGTTTTTCGCTGCATCCGCGCCGTGCGCCAGCACGGTGACGCAGATGGCCCACGTCTACGGGCGCGACGGGCAGTACGCCAGCGCGATCAACGTGGTCTCAACCCTGCTCTGCGTCGTTACCATGCCTCTGCTCGCATGGCTTTTTCAAGTTTAAGGCATGTGCCGCCGCTTTTCAAAGCGGAGGGGCAATGCTACACTCCCCGGAAAGCACAACCCATCCAGGCGATGCCTGAAAGGATATCAAAATGACCGATCTCAGCTTCCACCGCGGGCGCAGACTGCGCCGCACCCCTTCCATCCGCGCCATGGTGCGCGAAACCTCTCTTTCCCCCAATGATCTGATCATGCCCTATTTCGTGGTGGACACACCGGACTCCTCCCTGCGCCAGCCCATCCCCTCCATGCCCGGGCAGTTCCAGCTCTCCCTTGCAGAACTGGAAAAGGAAGTGGGCGCGGCAGCCGCAATCGGCCTGCGCGCCGTGCTCCTTTTCGGGATTCCCGCTGAGAAGGATCCCCTGGGACACGGTGCCTACGATGACAACGGAATCGTCCAGCGCGCTGTCCGCATGATAAAGAAAAACTGGCCGGAGCTCGTGGTGATCACTGATCTCTGCCTTTGCGAGTACACATCGCACGGGCACTGCGGCATCATTGCCGAAGGTGATCGGACGGGGCACGTCCTCAACGACCCCACGCTGGAGTTGCTCGCCAAGACCGCCGTATCTCAGGCCAAGGCCGGCGCGGACATCATTGCTCCTTCCGACATGATGGACGGCCGCGTGCTCGCCCTGCGCCAGGCGCTGGACAAAGCCGGCTTTGAAGAAACGCCTATCATGTCCTACGCAGTAAAATACGCCTCGGCCTATTACGGGCCTTTCCGCGACGCCGCTGATTCTGCTCCGCATTTTGGAGACCGGCGCACCTATCAGATGGATCCTGGCAACGTGGAGGAAGCCCTTCGCGAAATGCAGGCGGACATCGACGAAGGCGCTGACCTGTTCATCGTCAAGCCGGCCGGCCCCTACCAGGACGTCCTCCGCCTGATGCGCGACAGCTTTGACGTGCCCCTGGTGGCCTATCAGGTCAGCGGCGAATATTCCCTTATCTGCGCCGCAGCCCAAAACGGCTGGATCGACCGCAAGGCCGTTGTCATGGAAGCCCTCACCGGCATCAAGCGCTCCGGCGCCGGCATGATTATCACGTACTTTGCCGCGGAGGTCCTCCGTGAAGGCTGGGTGCGATGATGGCTGGACATCCCGAGACCATGTGCGGCATGGGCGGGCATCCAGCGGGCACGCCGGGGCATCCCATGCATGGGAACGGAAAGCGGCCTTCACGGACGCTGCCTGACGGCACGCCCGCATGCCGGCTCATCGCATGGGAAGTAACGCGGTCCTGCAATCTGGCGTGCCGGCACTGCCGCGCCGAAGCCCATCCTGAGCCGTATGCAGGAGAACTGTCCACTGCGGAAGCCAAGGCGCTTATCGACACGTTCCCCCAGGTTGGCGAACCCATCGTCATCTTCACCGGCGGCGACCCCATGATGAGGCCCGATATCTATGAACTGGCCGCCCATGCCAGGGAAAGGGGGCTGCGCTGCGTCATGTCGCCCAACGGCACGCTGATCACGCCAGAAACCGCAAAAAAAATTCGCGATGCAGGCATCATGCGCTGCTCCATCTCCATCGACGCCGCAGACGCGGCCAGCCATGACTCCTTCCGTGGCGTGGACGGAGCCTTCAATGCCTCCATGCGCGGCATAGAGCTGCTCAAGAAGGAAGGCGTGGAGTTCCAGATCAACACCACCGTCACCAAGAGCAACCTTGCATCCTTCAAGGACATCTTCCATCTGTGCGAGCGCATCGGCGCTGCTGCATGGCACATCTTCCTCCTGGTTCCAACGGGACGCGGAGCCGATATCATGGAGGAAGTGATCAGCGCACGGGAATACGAGGATGTGCTCCACTGGTTCTACGATTTCCGCAAGACCACGTCCATGCACCTTAAAGCGACATGCGCCCCCCATTACTATCGCATCATGCGCCAGCGCGCTCATGCGGAAGGCGTGACGGTCAACATGGAAAACTTCGGCATGGACGCCATGACCCGCGGCTGCCTGGGAGGCACGGGCTTTTGCTTTATCAGCCATACGGGGCAGCTGCAGCCCTGCGGCTACCTGACGCTGGACTGCGGCAACGTGCGTCAGACTCCCTTCCCTGAATTGTGGAAGCATACCCCGTGGTTCCAGAAATTCCGTGACCAGGGTCAGTACGAGGGCAAATGCGGGCGCTGCGAGTACCATAAGGTCTGCGGCGGATGCCGCGCCCGCGCAGCCAGCATGTCCGGCAACCCGATGGCGGAAGAGCCCCTCTGCCTGTACCAGCCCATGGAGCATGCAAGAACCTCCGGAAAGGGGCGCCCATGAGCCTGGACTCTCTAGATACTGCCGACCGCCGCATCCTGGATATAATCCAGACCGGATTCCCCCTGGTTCCGCGCCCCTACGCAGCCATAGGGGATCTGCTGGATCTGCCGGAAGAAGAGGTCCTCGGCCGCGTGCGGGAAATGCGCCGGAAGAAGGTCCTGCGCCGCCTGGGGGCGAACTTCCAGAGCGCGAAGCTGGGCTTCCGTTCCACGCTCTGCGGGGCCAGCGTCCCTCCGGAAAAGCTGGATGCCTTCATTGCGCTGGTCAACGCGCTGCCCGGGGTGACGCACAACTATCTGCGCGACCATGCCTTCAATGTATGGTTCACCATCATTGGACCGTCCTGGGAATCCGTGTGCGCCGACATCCGCCGCATTGAGGAGCAGTCCGGCGTGCAGGTGATGAACCTGCCCGCTACAAAGCTCTATAAAATCCGCGTGGACTTCCAGATGGAATGACCATATTCCTAGGGATGGGCATTGTTTGTCTCCGGCGGCGCTGGCCATCACTGCCGCCTTCCTGCCTGACATCATGCCGCCTTGAGGCGGTAGCACGAAAACAGATGCTCAATGGCTCGGCAGGGGGTATTCCCCTCATATTCACGATGCGGATATGCCGTCATGGAACACATCTCTTTTGAGGACAGCCTGAGGGTTTTGGACAGCTTGGAGCAGGGGCGGCTGCCTGGCCCTGAGGCATTAGCCTCATGCATCGAAGCCTGTTCCCCCACAAGCCATGATGCAGGACAGCCTTCCCCAGCGGAAAGCCGCCTGCTCCTGGCGGAACTTGCCGCACGCGCCCGCGCAGTCGCCACGCGCCATTTCGGCCACCGTATCTACCTGCGAGGCCTGATAGAGATTTCCAACTACTGCCTCCGCAACTGCCTGTACTGCGGCATACGCGCAGGCAACACTCGTACCGAGCGTTACAGGCTTAGCCCCGATGAAATCTATGGTTGTTGCGAATACGGCTACGATCTCGGGTTCCGCACGTTTGTCCTGCAGGGAGGGGAAGACCCCTGGTTCAGCGACGGGAGGCTCTGCGCCATAGTGCGCCACATAAAATACTGCTGGCCTGACTGCGCCGTCACCCTTTCTGTCGGAGAGCGCTCCAGAGATTCCTACAGGCATCTCAAAACGGCCGGCGCGGACCGGTTCCTTTTAAGGCACGAAACCGCCGATCCCGGCCATTACGCCAGGCTGCACCCGCCAGCGCAGACCTGGCGGGAACGCGTGCGCTGCCTCTGCGACCTTAAAGCCTGCGGCTATCAGACCGGGGCGGGATTTATGGTTGGGTCGCCCTGGCAGAACAGCGGGCATCTGGCCAGGGATCTTGCCTTCCTTGCGGAGCTGCGCCCGGAAATGGTCGGCATCGGTCCCTTCATACCCCATGACCAGACACCTTTTGCCGCATTTCCTCCAGGAAGCGTGGAACGCACCCTTGCCATGATAGCCATGACACGCCTCATCCTTCCCAGTGCCATGCTGCCATCGACAACAGCTCTCGCAACGGCTGCAGAGAACGGAAGGGAACGGGGTATCCTTGCCGGTGCGAACGTTGTCATGCCCAATCTTTCCCCAAAAGAAGCGCGCAGGCGCTACTCCCTTTATAACAAAAAGCTTTCCGAAGGTCCTGAATGTGCCGGCTATCTTGCTGAACTGAAGGACAGGCTCCTCGCCATCGGCTACGAGGTCGTCATTGACCGCGGCGATTACCACGACTTCGGATGACATCGGAGCAACCATGCCTGACACCATTAACGACGCACCACGCGCGGTCCGTCTCCATATTGGCATTTTCGGCCGCCGCAATACCGGCAAGTCGTCTCTTGTCAACGCCCTTACAGGGCAGCATTCCGCCATTGTCTCCGACATGGCGGGCACGACCACTGACCCTGTCTACAAGTCCATGGAAGTGCCCGGCCTCGGTCCCTGTGTCTTCATTGACACAGCCGGGTATGATGACGAAGGTGCCATGGGACAGCTCCGCGTTCAGCAGACGGAAAAGGCTCTTGATAAAACGGACATTGCCATCCTGGTCCTTGACGGAGAGGATAGCCCGCTTGACAGCACATGGGCACATGCAATCAGGGCGCGGGGTATTCCTCTACTCGCCGTGCTCAACAAGGCCGAATCCCTTGGCGCTTCCGCCCTGAAGGCTGTAACCGCTAGATACGCCGAAGAAATAGGCACGGCACCTCTGCCCGTCAGCGCCACGGAAAACCACGGCATGCAGACGCTCTTCGATGCGCTCCTGCGCCTCGTCCCGCCCGACTGGGGCAGACGCACGCTGACAGGAGATCTCTGTTCGGACGGCGACACAGTCCTGCTCATCATGCCGCAGGACATCCAGGCCCCCAAGGGCAGGCTCATCCTGCCGCAAGTTCAGGTCATGCGCGAACTGCTGGACAAAAGGTGCGTCGTCGTCAGCTGCGTTACTGGCAGCGCCGCCACAGCGCTTGCCGGTCTCAGGGAGCCGCCGCGGCTCATCATCACCGATTCACAGGCATTCTCCGAGGTATGGAAGCTGAAGCCGGAACAAAGCCTGCTCACGTCTTTTTCCGTGCTGCTTGCCGGGCACAAGGGCGACTTGCGCGTCTTTCTCAAGGGTGCTGAAGCGATGGACAGGCTCACGGATGCTTCATCCGTGCTCATTGCGGAGGCATGCACGCACGCTCCCATGCACGAAGATATCGGACAGGTCAAGATACCCCGCGCACTGCGCGCCAGATACGGAGAAGGGATAGCCTTCACCATGGTCAGGGGATCGGACTTTCCTGACGACCTCTCGCCATTCGACCTGATCATCCATTGCGGGGGATGCATGTTCAACCGCAGCTACATGATGTCAAGGATACGAAAGGCGGAGCAAGCCGGCGTACCCATATGCAACTATGGCATCACCCTGGCAAAGCTTGCCGGCATCCTGGACAAGCTGGCATTTCCCGGCGGCGGAGATGTGGACACGGCGCGGGACTGATCAGCGCCCTGCCGCGCCCCTCCTCCCCGTGCCGTCATAGCCAAAGCGCGTGTCAAGGGAAAGGTTGTCGCCAGGAGTTGTGAAGTAGCCGTCACGCACGCGTACCGGCGTGCCCATGCCCAGGAGCCTGCCCGCCGTGACGAAACGGTATCCCTGGCCGCGCAGTTTCTGTACAAGATTTCGAGCGAGCGCCGCCGTGCCCTTGGGCACCAGGTTGGCGTGCATGAGCACGATGGATCCGGGCTTGATGAGGCGTACGGCAGCGTCAGCCACCGAAGGGCTGGCGTTGTCCTGACCCATCTCCGCCGCGACGTCCCATTGGATGACCTTGAGTCCGTATCCTGCCAGCACGGCCAGTGCGCGGTCGTTGCAGCGCCCGTAGGGCAGACGGAACAGCGTAGGCACGGGCGTTATCTCCGGCGCCGGCAGTCCGTGCTCTTCGGCATGCCGCAGCGCTTCTCCGCGTAGGCGAGCGTATTCCGCCTGCGTCCATTCTATTTGCTCGCGCATGGCTTCTTCGCTCATGATGCCGAAATTCCCGTGCGTCCAGGCATGGCTGCCTATCTCAAAGATCGGCTCCCTCATGATCTGGCGCACGCGGGCCGCATGCGTCCGCATCCATTTGCCACCCATAAACAGCGTGGCTGGGATGCCTTCCTGCCGCAGATAGCTCAAGATATCCATGTCACAGCCGGTGGTCTTGGTGGCGAGCTCGCACATGTCGAAGGTGAGCGCGACGACCTTTTCCCCGCCCGTCTCAACGCGGCGTATCGTTCCTTCCTCCTCCTGCGGCAACGGCGCAAGGACAAGAGGAATCGAGCGGGATTCAGGCGGCGTGGGATCATTGGGCAGCGCCCCGCGTCGGTCGCTGTCCATGGAGGCCCAGCTTTCAACGGAGGTTTCCTGGCACAGTGCCGATGCAGGATTCAGTGCCACAAGCAGCATGCAACAAGCTGCATACTTTACCAAACGTATCAACGCCATGCTCACTCCCTTGCGGGTTCTTACCGCCGCTCCTTTGAGTTTTCCCGCGTTAGCCCGCCGCTGTCAATGCCGCCTGCTGGCGGCATCGCGTTTGCCGCATCTCCCATGCCACCCTGCGGGTAGAATCTTCCGGATGAGAATATGCTCCTTTACCGGACAAATCTAGAGCTGCCATGCCAGGGTGCTCCCTCTCAAAAGGATTTCAGACACACAGACGGCTTTGATCCCCCATGCATTTCTGCGGGATACCGCATGCGGACCCTGCGCATCTGCGATCGTTCCTGCGCCGCTCCTTCCCATGACACGAAAAGAGCCGCCCTAAGGCGGCTCTCCATATTCCTCATCCACATCCACCGGCCAGGGATCCGGCGAATCCGGAACTCATGCCATTAGTACTTGGGATGCTTGTAGACGTGGAAGTCCCATTCCTTTTCAGGAGCGAACTTCTGCAGGCGCCAGTCGCAGGCGCGGGCATGGCCTTCCATGCCTTCCACGCGGGACAGGCGAGACGCATACTCGCTGATCTTCAGG
>JAEEGL010345044.1_pt1 | contig 25384 bp, 15 predicted proteins | sample 9134231 | NCBI WGS metagenome assembly JAEEGL01 (sample SAMN16246548, study PRJNA631951) | gut metagenome | biome: gut microbiome; feature: rumen; material: fiber-attached | host: Bos | place: Iran: Karaj | collected 2018-10
AGGAGGACCAGCATGACATACAGCAGCTATATATACTGCTAGAGCATGACTGAATCCAATAGTGTATGAATGATTTATGGCATGAGGTATGCCTCCAGGTGGACAATTAACGACAACTACGACAATTGAGAATTTCCCATGATTTCCCGATGGAATAGGATGATTAGAATTGATGACTCAAATGAAGCAACAGAGTGAAAATCAATGAGCAAAAATTCTGATGAAAACTATTGAACGTGTAGATTTTTCTTCTCAGCCATTTAAATTGTATACATGAAATGAAGAAGTATTGGCAAAAACGGTGATTATAGCTACTTGAGCTACAGCAAAAAGACTTAGAATCCCATGAGAAAATCAATTCTGGCAACGTGGAATTTCTGCATGTGCAGTTTGTGACGGATGATTACCAATTTATCGTAATCAAAGAATAGTAGTAATTGGATGATGAGATGTGGCATGTGAAGAGGCAATGTATTTGACAAACTTTGCCAGTGAGGTGATTATGTTAGTTAGAAGAGATGTTCTTCGTGCATCCAAAGCAATGCAAGAGAAAGTTTTCAAAAACGAAAAAATTAAAATTATGTGGCATACTGAGGCTGTTTCATGTTATTGAGATAAAAACTTAGAATGATTGACAGTGGTAAATAACCAAACCAAAGAAGAATCTGAAATAGAATGTCGTGGACTTTTTTACGCCATCGGACATCAGCCAAATACAGAATTCTTAAATGGACAATTAGATATGGATGAAACTGGATATATTATCACTCACGACTGAGTAAAAACTTCAGTTCCAGGTGTGTTTGCTGCATGAGATGTTCAAGACAAAGTCTATCGTCAAGCAATTACGTCAGCAGGGACTGGTTGTATGGCAGCATTAGAAGCTGAGAGATTCATCAACGATATGGAATAAACTAACATATTTTTCAAATAGATAATAAAAAACTGATTTCGGTCAGTTTTTTTGTATTTTTTAGAGATAAGAGCTCCACGCCCATGTGGGCGTAGAGTATCTTCAGAGAAAAAACTGATTTCGGTCAGTTTTTTTTGCATTTTTTTAAGTTTTTGACTATAATTATAGTAGATTTTACACTATTATGTAATATCAATGACACCAGAACAGAGACAACAAGTAGAAACGCAGATTCAAAATGATTTTGCTGTACTTCAGAAAAAATTAGAAGATTTGAAAAATGAAGTTCAAGAGGAAAGTGATGTAAGTAAGAAACAAGAGAAACAACTTGAATTTGATAAGATGAAATCAGAATTGGATAAAATGAAAGAACAGATAGATATTCTTTCATCGTTGCAAGAACAGGCTTTACAAGCATTAAAAACTAGACTTGAACAATATTCTCAAGTAAAACAAAATGTTCAATGAGAAACTACGGAATTATTGAATCAAAAGATGACCACTCCTACAACATATGAACTTTTAAAAAATTCTGAGACATATAGCAAATTACATAATATTATAGAATCTAATCCAGATAAATTTAAAAATTTACCATGAGAGAATGCAGAAAAAAAGTTAGAATATATTTTTAGAAAAATACGTGAGAGTATAGTCCAGTTTATGGAAAATAAGTTATGAAATTCTGAGGGCACAGAAAAAGTTATAAATAACACAATAGCTCCAGCTTTTGAATGGAGTTTAATGGAGCTGCTTCGTGAACAAAGAAATGAAACTAATGTGGGTATGCTTGAATGAATGAATGAAATATCATGGAAGAGTCTAAAAAGTTTATTTGATTGAGTAAAATTATTTGCCGGTAAGTTTTGAGATTGATATAGTAAATTTAACCAATGGATGAATGCAGTGGATTATTTATCGGTGCATAACTGGGTGCTTCGTAATCCAGATAAATCAGAAGTTTTGACTAATCCATTAAAATTTCAAGAATATTTGAATGATGCAAGATTTTCCGCAAATGACTTCTCTCCATATGCATCTATATCAGATAATATATTTAAGATTGATGAAAGTCAGACTTTTGAATTTGGTTTCTCTTTAAAAGAAAAAGAGAAAGTATTATCAGAAATCTGAAATATTCAAGTGATAAACAATCCAAGAACGACAGCATTGATTGCAAGTATGTTGGATAAACCTGCTAAATTTTTGCAGAAGACAGAATGATTACAAAAAACAGCAAATAGTTTGTTAGATTGAATAAATTCACTCAGCTCAGTTACAAAAATCTTTTGAGTAGATGTTTTATGAGAGATAACAAAAGCGCCAGAGGAAAGGGGATTTTTATATAAAATATTGGATTTCGTATGTAAACTGATATGAGTTACATGATGATTGGAGTGAATAGTAAAAAGGTGGCGTATGGATAGGATGAATCTTACAAGCGAAAAAAATGAGAATATAAGCCAGATTTTCAAAAAATATAAAGAATTAGCATGAGAAAATACATCATTGTCTATAACGGATGAAAATTCTTGTAAAGCGGCATTAAATGATTTTGTAGTTACAGATTTGGATAAACAATCTACAACTAAATGAGATTATTTACGTGATAGTATAGCTGAAAATATGAAAGTATCCTTGATTTCTCCTGCTGTGGTGCAACAAGTTTTGTGAGATTCATATCTAAAAAAAGAAATAGTTAAGGAAAAAAGAAAAAGCAGAGAAAAACTTACGGTTGATGAAGCAAAAATTACAGAAAATGATAAACAAAAACTAGCACATGGGCATATGATTTTTATGAAGTCTCATTTAGAAAAGTATAAAGATAATGATTTATCAGATTTTTATAAGAATATTCATTCTACAGAAGATATTGCCTTGTGTATCACGGCATCATTGTATGCGAATAAAGATGATGTAATTGAATGAGTGAAAGCGAGTGTATTTTTGCCAGAGAATTATGTAACAATTCGTGCTGATTGATCTGTTGCAGAGAATGTGACTAGTTCATGAAATGAATCAGAGCAGGTGTCATGAGAAGTGTCTCCATATAAATTATCCCCATGAGATTATCCATTTAAAGATGTTCCTCCATATAAGGGTATAGCTTCTTATGATGTGAGAGATTTAAAAATGAAACCTGTGCTGGATTATAGTGAATTAACTAAGAAACATGAATGAGTGGCAACTCTTGATGGATCCAATATTAAAAATCAGTGACATGAGTATCCATCTAACGATACAAAATGAAATAGAAACAATAATCCATGTGATATTTCACATAGTGATTCTGATATTGGATATCAAGGTGCTAGTAAGGTAGCTGATTGACAAGCTTTAGCAAAGTATGATAGTCCGCTTCATGGTATAGCATCAGCAATGCGTTTATTAAAGAGAAAATATAGTAACAAATCAATAACTGAAATAGATGTTTGATGATATCAGTGATATTATAAAGCAAATGAAGAAATATGATTGTCGGCTCTTAGAATAAAATGGATTACGAATCAGTGTAATGCATTATGAGTTTGACCGCATCAGATGCTAGATTTTAATGATCCAAAGACATTCAAGTCGTTTGTTGCACAAGTTGCGGTCTTAGAGACAGGAACGCATATTGGACAAAAATTATTAGATGATGCATATAATTTGGCATTTGCATAATTTATGATATATAAAAAACTGATTAAATTATGTAATCAGTTTTTTTTCTTGTTTTTTGTTTTTAAGCAAATAATCTTACGGCTATATTTACAATTGCATAAGCAAGGAGACAAACTGCTATTCATATTCCAGATCATAGTAATGATTTTTTTGCAGCTCATGTTGCTTTTTCATCTCATGCTGCGGTAATTAATTTATATCAATTCCATATCATAAATACGAAACAACAAAATCAAATAGCAAACCATAAATAGCTATTGACTACGGAAATCATATCCAAAATTGAACGACTACCATCTATTTGAGATATGTTATGTTCTGTATTTTTTGTATCTCTAAAGGTTCGTACTCTTACGGCAGAAACTTTGGATATGAATCCAATTAATGATATTAGTCATATTGTGGCTAGTTTTTTTAATTTTTGCATGGATATTGATATGTTGATAAATTCTAGATTGCTGTTTGTGTATTAATTTTATAATGAAAATTTATTATTTAATTGTTATTACCATCTCTACTTTTCCATTCTTTACAGTGTTCGTCTTTATGTCGTGTTTCACATCGCATATCTTTAAATGCTTCTCCTACTTCATCCCATCACATCTTTTTTCCTTTGATTATTTGATTTTCATTTTTAATGTAATCTTTATTATCTTCAGGATTGGTTGTACTGATTAGTTCTTGATCAAGAGTTGTTGGTATAGATTGTATCAAATTAATAATTACAACACTGAATAAAGATACGAGAATTCCTACTACTATTAGTATAACGTTTTTTATTAGACTTTTTCATTCTTTTCATTGTCATGTTTCTATGATATATACCATTCAGTTGTATAGTATCATAGTTACAGATAAAGCTATAGTTAATATTAGTAGTATTCTAGTTATTTTTACGGTGATAGGTGCAGACATTCCAACTCCAGAATCATCTCCTCCAATTCACATTTCTACGGATCAGTGTATCATTTTAGCTCATACGGTGTCTACATTTTCTCATAAGTCTAACATAGTATCGCTTTCTTTTGTTATTTCAAATATATCCCATAGTAAATCGTTAGCAGCATGAGAAATTCATCCAAACAAAAAAGGTAACATTAAAAATGTACCTAGTGTATAAATATAAAGTTTTGTTTCGGAAAAAAGATTTGTCATATGTTAAATTTGATCAAGTAAAGCATCAGCTTCTACTGTTTCCTGTTGACGGGATGCTGACTCAGATTCTTTAATTTTGTCTTGTTGTTGTTGATAAGCTCATGAAGCGTATGTTTCTTCGTATTTTTTTCTGATTTCGTCTTGTTTCGCTTGGTATCTTGCTTCAATCTCAGCAAGTTTTTCCTTTTCTCTAGTTAGAATATCTCTTAATTTATCGATTTGTTCCTGGTTCATCAAAGAATATAAATCAAACCAACTTTGTTTCTCTTTCGGTTCGTTGATTGATTTACTTTCCAATACGAGTACTACTAAATCTCAGTTGTCTTCAAGCATATCTTGAGGAATATTATAATTTAGTGCGACATTTCGTAGGTGCTCAGGTAAATGTTTTTGTATACTTTCTTGTGTTACCATTTAACTATGAAGTATGTAAATAAATTTAAATTTTTATTTATTGTTGTCTTGTATCTTTTTTAGTATATCTTCAGCTTCTTTCTCTTCTTGCTTATGATATTCGTTAGATTTTTTATTGATGATTCAGGTTTTTTTCATGTTTTTTAACATTTCTTCAATTTGTACCCTTGTCATTCTTCTTGATTTTCATCATCAACCGTGATATCATTCTTGCATTTAATTGATTCTTATGAATTAAACTTGAGGAGAGGATTTACTATTTAAGAGCCATTCTACATCTTCTTGGTTTATGATATCTCTTTCTAGTAATTTTTTGGCATATTGTCTCATAGAAATCATTCCATTTTGAGTAGAAGTTTCGATAATATTTTGCATTTGATCAACTTCTCTCTTTTTTAAGTTGTTTTTTACAGCGTTATTATTTAGCATAAGCTCAAATACTCAAATTCTTCATTGACCATCTTTAGTTTTTACTAAAGATTGTGACATAATTCCTACTAAACAGTCAGCCATTCTTTCGAGGATTGAATTTTGCATATCGCTAGGATAGAAAGAAAGATATCTATTTATGGTATGAGTAGCTGAATTTGTATGAAGAGTAGAGAATACTAGATGTCCAGTCTCTGCTAAATTTAATACAGCCTCAGCAGTTTCACTATTTCTGATTTCTCCTACAAAAATCACATCAGGATCTTCTCTTAGAGTAGAAGTGATAGCAGCTCCAAACGATCGAGTGTCGTGTCAAATTTCTCTTTGAGAGATTAGAGATTTTTGTGGTTTGAATACATATTCAATTGGGTCTTCGATTGTTATAATTTTGTAAGGTTTTTCTTTATTCAAAATTTCTAGCATCGCTACAATAGATGTAGATTTTCATCATCATGTAGGTCCAGTGACAAGGAATAGTCATTTTGGTGCGGCGAGCACATTTTTTTTGATAGACTCTGAAATGTTTTGGAACATGATTCACTCTAGTTGTCTAGGGGTGTTATTAATTTTTCTCATAACAACATTAATCCTTCATGTGCTGAGATATGCGTTTACTCTGTAAGCAGTATCATCTTTGGATACATAAGCAAAATCAGCCTCTTTATCCACGAGAAATTTATCGTATCTCTGAGGATTGTTTTTGAAGAGTTGTTTAAGTAAAATTTCCATGTTTTCATCTCAGATTTTACCTATTTCTTCCTTTCTGACGATTTCTCAATTAATTCTGTAGGCGACATATTCACCAGCAGAAAGGTGTAAATCTGAAATGTTTTGATTGCCTGCAATGAGCTTTAAAATTGACTCAATGTCTAATCAAATTCCTTGCATGATTACTGAAATAATGAATAAATCGTGAAATAATCACTTACCTTATTATATTCAAAAAATATTCTCTGTCAAAATTTTAGGGACTTTTTTTATATTAATTTTTTTAGAAAGTAAAAAGGTTGGATTTTTATTGAATTGAAAATGAAAAAATTTATAATGGAATTTGTTGTATGGTGTGTTGAAATTATATGAGATTAGTGATATGTGCGTAAATATTTGATTTTGTTTTTTATAATTTAAAGCTGTGGTGTTTTTTATGCAATCGAAAAAATATAAAAAAAATTTGAAATCTGTTTTTTCGTGAATTGGAAAGAGGATAAAAGGTAGTCCCTTATATTGAAGGACTTTGATTGTACTTTTGTTTATAGCTCTGATTGTGAAGTGAATTATTATATATATTTCTTATAATAATTTAAATCCGCGAGAAAATGTTGTATCTTATTTGGCGAGTGATATCCCAGTAATTTTTTGTGTACATTTATTGGTAATGATTAATTATTGGATTAAAAAACCAAAACTTAGGTTGATAAATGATATTATTGCATTTGTTATACTTCTGCTATATATAGCAGATATGTTTACTATATTTATATTTCATAGTAGGGTTGCTTTAACTGACATATTTGTTTTATGAAGTAATTGATCTTCGTGATTTAGTTGAATAATCAATTTATGGTTATCTATATTCGTTGTTACATCATTGATAATTTTCTTTTTGGTTCAATCTAAGATGAAATTTTTGAAGAAATCATGAAAAAATATGTTGATAGTATTTTCTATGCTGTCCTTTGCTTATGCCTTGTTTTATGCTATAATTCTGATTTCAAAGACAGATATAAATTATGTAGAAGATGTAATTTCATTGAATATTCAAAAAATTAAAGGTACAGATGCTGAATTAGATCAGGAAGTGATTGCTGTTGATGATGAGGGTTATCATGTATCGCAGGTTATGTGAGAGTGAAAAGATTTAAATATTATATTAGTTTTTGCAGAATCTATTTCTGCTATAGATTCAGCGAATGTTGGTTGAAATAATAAAATGCCACGATTTGATAGAATTCAAAATGAATGACTTACTTTTACACAATTTATTACAAATTGAACAACATCAGATACGGCTCATATATCTACGTTATTATGAGTTGTGCCTTTGAGAAATATGAGAGTAGGAAATACTCCATATAGTGGTTATAAATTAAAGATGAAAGCTTTGCCAGATTATCTTAATTCTCAGTGATATATGACTACTTTCATTAGTACGGCAAGTTTAAATTTTTTGAAACAAAGAGATTTCCTTTCATGAGCATGATTTCAAAAGATAATTTGAGAAGAAGAATTTAATAATAGGGAAAAATATACTTTTGATGCGGCTCCAGATAGAGATTTGTATGATAGAGTTTTGCAGGAAGTACAGATTCAAACTTGAAAGTATTTTATTGGATTACAAACAATATCGTTTCATAAGCCGTATAATACTCCGATGTGAAAGACGGAAGCTCTCGCATTGAAATATTCTGATGAAGAATTGTTTAGGTTTTATCAATGACTTCAAAAAATCTGATTTTTTGATAATTGAATATTAGTTATCGTATGAGATCATAGGAAAATGAATGCTGTAGAAGAATGAGAATCAGAAACATTTGGTCCTAATCGGTATACAAGAGCTGTTGCAACAGTGGTGTGATCATGAATTGTCCCATGAACAGTAAATTCTAATATAATTCAGCATACAGATTTTTATAATTCTTTAAAAAGACTAGTTTGAAATGGATATGTTGATGTAGATAGTATATATAATGATATTTTTACTCAACAAACAAATAGGAGTCGAGGAATTACAAATTCTTCGGTTTATGTAGAAAATTGATATACGATTTCTACTCTTAGTTGAGATGCTTTACTATTTAAGAATTTATCTAATTTGCCAGTGAATGATAATCCAGTGTATGATTACTTTTCATCGTATGCATCATTTGAATTTAGGGATGATATTAATGATACTGCTACCGGAGAAAGTTCAGTGAAATTTATATGACATAGATGAGCGATAGATTGACATCCAGAAAATACGTTGGAGTCTTTTTTGGCAGCTAGAGAAATGTGAGCAGATTGAATAGAATTTGATGTCTCTTATACAAAAGATATGAAAAATGTAGTGGTGCATTGAGAAAGTCTTTATGCTTCAAATTGTAAGAATAGAAAAATTTGAGATTTAAAATTTGAACGAATAGAAAAAAATTGTACGATAAAGAATTGAGAAAAGTATAAAGAATTACAAAAGATGTTAGAAGTTATTGATTGATTGTTTGATTATTATTTTCTTGAAATAAAAGTGTACGATGAAAAACTTTGAGCCCAACAGGCACAAGAGATAATTCAAACTGTAAAAGATTTGAATATGCAAGATAGAGTAATATTTATTAGTTATTCTGATGCTGCTAGGGAGGTCTTAGATTCTGATCCAGATATAATATATGGATGGGATACTTTTAATGTAGATGATTTGGACTTTATATGAGAGAATAATAGTAAGTATTTCCTTGCTCCGTATGATATGCTTACTCCTGAAGTAGTTCAGAAAGCTAAAGATTTGTGAAAAGAAGTAGTTACATACACAGTCAACGAAACATGAGATTTTCAAGCAATGAAAGATTTGTGAATTAAATTTATAATGACTGATGAAATTCGTAAGATGCAAGAATATAATAACACAGTACATTATCCAATCTCTCATAGTTTGGAAGAGTTGGACTTAAAAAAATCCTCAGGATTAATTACTGAGGATTATATAGATTAAAAATATATAATATATTATTTAATTATTTTTCTAGCTTCTAGATAATATCTTTTTTCGTCGGCTTCTCACATTGAAAATGTTTTTCTAGGTAATGCTCCATCTACTACTACAGTTTTGAAAAAGTCTGATTTATCCATAATTGGAAATAAAATTCCAAAATTTTCATTTTCTTTTCATAGTCTTTCTACTACATCATCTCCATGTACATAATCGATTTTTGAATCAGTATGATTTTTCAAATATTGATCCAAGAATGCTTGCATATTTCCAACTTCCAAATTCAATTTTGGATTTACAATTCCAAATAAATAATAACTTGATTTGGATACTCATCGACAGTAATGTATTTCAGGTGTGGATTTTTTCATATTCTGCATTAATTCTTCTTTAGAATTATATTCTTCAACTTTCAAATCTGAACCGATACTTCTAAAAAATCTTCACATTTCATCTACGAAACTATTTTCTTCTACATTAAATAATACACGGTGAATAGGTTCAAAAATAATTCATTCATCATGTACATTGTTTATTTCCACCAAAGCAAATCTTGCTGGATCATTTAGTTGCTGTTCTGGGCTAAGAGTTTTTTTCTTTTCTTCCCAAATTGCTTTTGCAGTAGCAAAGGAGTGATTTCCATCTCCCATTGCGAAAAGTAAGACTCCTAAATTCTCAGTTAAACCATATTTTCCCTTAAAACTTTCAAAATTGTTTAGCTTTTTCAATCCATTTATAACTTGCATAATAGTTTTTTCATCGCTAATTTTCCATCATTTTATATGACCTCAATTCATCATCAAATCGAAATCATAAAGCAGATTTTCATCTTTTACATTTGATTTTAAAGGTTCAATCACTTGTTTTTCTGGGTCATCAATCAATACCATAATATGGGGTAATTCAAAAATCGCATTTTTTCTAATCTCTACGCGTGGTGGAATTCTTTCAATGATAGTTCATTCTGTAGCTCTAATCAAAGTTTGTGAACCTTTGCTAAAATCATATTTTTCCAAATCTAAAGCGAGAATTAATCCTTTTCTAACTGGTACATGTGCAGTTTGCCTTTCAATGTATACAAATCATAATCATTGATTTTCTAAAATTCCATTTTTATCATACTCGTGCATTGTTTTTGTAATACTATCAATAATTTCAGCTTTGTGTCATCATTCTAGATATATTTCGGGGAAAGTTATCTTGAGCGTAGAGGGAGAATCTCAAACAATATTTTTTACTTCATTCCAATATTCTGGCTGAGAAGTATATTGGTCACAAGCAACTACAGCCCACTTAGATAGGTCTGTTCCTTTTTTAGGTAAATAAATTTCTGGTACTTTTACTCAAATCTCATCAAAAAAGTCTTGCATGATTTAATGTTTACAAGAAATAAAATCTAAATATTTACTAGAAGTATGATATTATTTTAAATTGTTATTTCAAATGAAAGAAATTTTTGGACATAATTTGAAAAAAGTCAGAATTTTTTTGCATTTTTTATTATTTCTGATTATAATTAAGTGTTTATATTCTAATAGTTAGGATGAAAAAGATATTTTGAATAATTATAGCTTTATCAATGTTTCTCTGAATATCGATATATCAAGTGTCTGCCTGGAATTTTGAGAATGGAACTGTATGAATATTGGATGAAGTAAAACATCAGGCAAATGTACATCCCTCGGATGAGATACAGAATACAGACTTGGATGTAGTGAGTTCAAAAGTAAGCGTTTGTGATTGAATAGCACCAGATATGAGATTTTCGATTACAAGGACATTATGCAGTATAAAACAAGAATCAAAGGATTATCTTCAATATGTGGTATATTTTGGTTTGGCAATAGCTACATTCTTTTTGATACGAAATGGATTTAAGATAGTTACGTCATCTGATAGAGAAAAACAAATATCAGCATTCAAAAAGAATTTGCTATATGTTATTGTATGAGTAGTTCTATTAATAGGATTCTATTATATAATAGATATATTTGTTTCAGTAGTAAATATGGTTGCAGAATAGTATTTTATAAAATAATTAAATAAAATGATATCATTTCTAAGACACAAAATATGATTCTTTATCTTGGGATTGTTTGCAGTTTTATGATGTTGCGTCCCATTTATAAATTCCGTTGAGGCAAAGTCTCTCCAATTTGAAAGAGATTTTAGTTCTCATTTAAAAGGTATGGTTGTATCGTCACAAAAGGTTAAAGTAGATTCTGAACAAACTCTTCGTCAAAATATTGTAAATATGTTTTATCCTAGAGCAGGAAGTGATGCTAGTGTGATATATGTTGTCATAAGAGATATAACATTATGACTGATGATTGTGTTTTTTGTATGGGCAGGGGCATCGCTATTATTAAATAGAAAACCAGAAAATGCAAAAAAACATTTGTATAGTTTGCTATATATAATGCTATGATGAGTGTTTGTGTATGGTGCAAATCGGTTATTTTGAGATGTATTTCATTTTAATGCTGATCAATTTACAGTTCAGGTGGAAAATGAGACTGGTATCGGAGCATTCACAAATACGGTTATTTGAAGAGTATTTTTTGTAGTGCTTTCTGCTATTAAAGCAGCAGCTTTCTTCTTGGCTATTATCATGACAGCTATCACAGGTTTCAGAGTAATGGCTGCGTGAGATGGAGAAAAATGAAAGAAGTTAGTAAAATGATTGATAAATGTAGTAGCTGCTTTGTTGGTTATTAAGTGAGTAGATTTCATTTATTATCTAGCTGCAGATAGTTCTAATTTTGTGCAAAATGCTTCAAACTTTATTATCAATGTGGCAAAAGTGTTTGGTTGGCTATATTGAATCGTAACAGTTATCATGGTAATAGTAGCATGATATCTCTACATTACAGATGGATGAAGCTGATCAAATTTCAAGAAAGCAAGTAATCTTTTGATTAATATTATGCTATCGGCATTAGTATTGTTTGGATTCTTACTGATTGTATATCAAATATTTGCAGAGTTTCAGCCTTGATGAGATGCTGTTACTTCAGAAGAATCTGGTGGCCAAACTACATTTTTGATGGCAGATAAAGATTATGTTTAGTTAGTCAGATTTTTTATAATTTTCAATTGAAAAATGGAATAGGAATCGTACATTGAATATATGATTCTTTATTTCTCGTAATTAATCAATTTTGGCTAGGAGAAGGAGAAGATCAACTAGATCCACATTTAAAATCAATAAATATCATATAGGAATTGGGTTTATGCTAATCGGAGCATTATTCTTTTTTGCTAAGCAGTTCGCTCCGGATGCACCACTTTTATGACGATTTTCAAAAGCGACAAGTTATGCATTTGGGGAAACGTGACTTGTGGTATTTTTTATATTATGTGTTTTAGTCGGGATTTTCATCCTTTGTAAAGGGTATTTGATGAAAACTCTGATTAAGCAGTTTATTTGTTTGATGTTTCTGACATCAGCAATACTAAATTTTCAGGCAATAGAAGAATGAAAAAATACATTGGTAAATCGAACGCAATCGATTCATCACGGATGATACTGTTCATGGCCGATTTATCGAGCATTGGAATCGGTATTTTGACCAGCTAAGTTGGCAATTCAGATTTTGATTATTTTGATGTTGCTCTGAGTTTTGGCATGGGTGCTTTATGTGCTTAATGTCAAACTTCCAAAATTACCAAAGATCAACATAGAAAAAGAATCTGCTCCTGCACCTGAAAGAAAACCAGCAAAGACTCCATATGTTACGAAAGATACTCAAACATCTTCAGATTTACTCGAAAAACTCGATAAAGCTACTTGAAAAAAAGTAGCACAAGTTTGAGCATGAGCTACAGTAAATTGAACTTCTAATTCAGGTTCATTACTCAAGGATGGATTCGCTTCTTTATTCAAGCAAAAAGTAGAACAAAAATTGCAGGAGAAAGAACATGAAAAACCTCGTCCACAGATTCATTTCCCATGAGATAAACCAACTTTTTCTACTTCTCTTTTAGCGTCAAATCTTTCAGAAGCTCAGCAGATAGATGAAAAGGCTATCGTAGAAAAAGCGCAAGCATTACAAAATAAACTTTCAGAATTCTGAATTTATATTTCTATTGAATGATTCGATATTGGACCATCAGTAGTCCAGATTAGAATTAAACTAGCTGAGTGAATCAAAATCTCAGCCATCACAAATTTGATGGATAATATCAAATTATCACTCCGCACGAAATCAGTCAGAATGGTCGCACCTATTCCATGAACTGATTGTATCGGAATCCAAATTCCAAACCCAAAGCCAAAAACGGTTTGTCTATGAGATATATTATCATCCACAGAATTTCAAAAATGAATGCAAAAATCTGAAACGACTCTCGCACTTTGAAAAGGAATTGATGGGGCAATCGCTATTTCACAGCTTGATTCGATGCCACATTTGCTCGTAGCATGAGCCACATGAAGCTGAAAATCAGTTGGAATCAATAACTTTATTCTTTCACTGATGTATCAGAATTCGCCTTCAGAATTAAAATTCTTGATGGTAGATCCAAAACAAGTAGAACTATGAATGTATAGCTGACTTCCATATTTACTCGCTCCTATCGTTTATGATTCGTGAAAAGCAGTAAAACTGCTTCAATGGACGGTAGACGAGATGGAAAGAAGATATTCTTTACTATCGCAGAGAAAATTAAAACAACTCTCAGAATTCAATGCAGCATATCCAGATGAAAAGATGTATCGTATAGTCTTCATTATCGATGAAATGGCTGATATGATGATGTCATCTGCTGCAAATAGAAAAGAAGCTGAAACATGTATCAACCGTATCGCAGCCAAAGCTCGTGCAGTTTGAATCCATTTGATTCTTGCTACACAGAGGCCATCTGTAAATGTAATTACATGACTTATCAAAGCAAATATCCCAGCCAGAATTGCATTCAGCGTTGTGTCTGATGTGGATTCTAGAACAATTTTATGACACAAATGAGCGGAAGAATTGGTATGAAAATGAGATATGCTTTATATGGATACGAAGATTACAGACCTTAGAATTCAGTGAGCGTTTGTAGATACCAAAGAAATCGATGCAGTAGTGGACCATTTGAAACGTAAATATATGGTTGGATTAACTGAAGATGATGTTTATAATCAAGATATTATTAATGCATTAGAATCTAAGGCTGAAACATGATGAGCATTCAGCTGATGATGAAGTTGAAATTGAGATGATGAAGATTTAATTAATCAAGCAATTCAAATTATAGCAGAAACAAGGAAAGCTTCTACAACTATGATTCAGAGAAAATTATGAATATGATTTGCTAGAGCTGCTAGAATTATGGATACACTAGAAGAAAGGGGAATTGTATGACCACAAGATTGAGCTAGATGAAGAGATATATTTATTTAAAAGATTACTTAAATGAAGGAGGCGAAAGCCTTCTTTTTTATTTTAGAATGATGAGCGCCCCACTCATCCCACAAAAACGAAAAAATACAAGAGGAAAAGTCATAAAACCACTTGACAAAGGGGGGGGAGATTTTTATTAAAAACTTGATTTTTAATCAGATTTTTTATTTCCTCACCTCTAATCAGATGAAGAAAATTCTTTATGCAGCCTTATGACTGTCGATTTTTATTTTTTGATGACTGTCGCTGACCCATGCAGATACCACAACAGGACAATTTTGAGATTTAAACAGATGTCAGCGAAGTTTTGATGATTCAGATGGTCATTTTATTGTCGAGCCTGTTATAGGTTACGATAATTGTTCTCTTTTAACAGACGATAAGCATAAATGGATAACCACTTATAAAGATTTTGTCAAGAAGTTTACTATCAAAACTGGTGTTAAAGCGCCAGAGAATATGTATTATTTTTTAAATAATTTACATTATCTTGAAGAAATTAATATTAATAGCCTTGATGTTTCGGATACAACTAATATGGGTCAGGCTTTTGTATGAGTGGGTAAATATGGAAGTTGTATAGATACTCTTGATATTTCTAGTTGGAAAACATCAAAGGTTACAAATATGGCATCTTTGTTTTATGAGTCAAAGATAAAAAAATTGGTTCTCGGAAGTGGTTTTGATACTAGTTTGGTGGAAGATTTTTGGAATATGTTTTGATATACAATATTTGAAGAGATAGATCTGAGTAATTTTGACACTTCAAGTGCAACTAGTATGAGTTATATGTTTGCTCATGCAGACTATCTAAAAAAACTAGACGTATCATATTTTACGATAAGCGACAATACATATATAGAAGGTATGTTTAAGGATGTCGGTTCAAAAGTTAAAGAAGGGACGAAAATAACTCTAAATAATTCATTTAAAAGAACTGACGATAACTTTACTTACGGTAATTTTTATAAGTATGATTTTCCTACATTTTATTACAAAAGTAACAATATTTGGACATCAATAGGTGGTCTTAGAGAGAGCGATGATCTGGCAAAAGAATGGACTCCAGTATATCGTGTTTGTTATATGCCAATAGATGTATGCTATGTACATGAGTTTTGAACACAAATAGATACTGCTAATATAACTCCAACAAATATCAGATTTCAATTGTCTGGATGGACAAACACAGCAAATGGATTAAATGCGACAATATCTATTCCTGCTTATAGAAAAAGTTCTCAAGAATATGGAGCTTACAACAACTCTGGTAATTCACTTCAAATAAATAGTGGTAATGATTCATTATACTTGTATGCTCAATGGGAAGCAGTTACTACAAGTACAGGTACATTTGGAAGTGGAAATACTTGTAAATGGACATTCAATACTCAGCAAGGTAGCTTTCTAATTGAGCCTGCAACAACTGGAACAATTTGTCAGCTTGAAACTGGGAGTGCAAATATTTGGTATAGCATAGGTAATCGTATTAAATCTTTCACTATTTCTGAGAATGTAAAAGCACCAAAAAATATGGGAGCTTATTTTGCTAATTTATCAGGTGTAGAATATGCAGCTCTAAACAATCTAGATGTTTCTGATGTTAATAATATGAAATCAACTTTTTATGAGTTTGGTAGTTGAATGGATACACTTGATTTATCAAACTGGAATACATCAAATGTAGAACATATGTGAGAGATGTTTGACTCTACAGACATAAAAAATCTGATATTAGGTAACAATTTTGATACATCAAAAGTTGAATCGTTTAGTTATATGTTTTCTAATTCTAAATTTAGTAAATTGGCTTTAAATTTTACAATAACAAGTGGAGGATGGATGTCATCTATGTTTGAGGATGCAAAAAATCTAAGCGAACTAAATGTATCATCTTTTGATATGTCTAATGTCAAAAATATGGATAGTATAAATAATATGTTTAATAATATAGGTGCTGATGCAGATGGAAGGACAGAAATTTTAATAAATACATGATTTGCCTTAGTTGGTTCTAGTAATTTTCAAAGATATAAATTTCCAGACGTGCTTTACGATGTTTATAGTGATTCTAGTGATGAAACTTATACATGATGAACTTTGTATTCTGGGATATTAAGCAATCCTACTTATGAAGTGATATTAATACCTATATTCTCAGTAAACTTTGATTATAATTATCTAGACACAAGCACAAACAGTACAGGAAGTATGACAGAGCTATATAGATATGGAGGTGAAATTAATACACTTAATGTAAATCCAATAAGAGAATTATATCAATTAGTAGAATGGACAGATACACCAGATTGACAAAGTGCAAGTATCAAAATACCAGCATGATGAATGAGTCAGACTGGTTATAAGTATACAGATGTATCAGATGCTCAAGTAAAATTGTATGCACAATGGACAGGTAGCAACAATTTTGGAAGTGGAAATTCTTGTAAATGGAGTCTTGAATCTGGACATTTTGTGATAGAACCAGCTATTTCTGGTGTAATTTGTCAGATTAAAGATAATGGTAGCAAAGATTTGTGGTTGAGTAGAAGTGGTGATATCACATCATTTACTATCAAACCATGAGTAAAAGCTCCTGCTAATATAAGCTCCTTTTTTAAAGGTTTAAAATTACAAGCAATAGATGTTAAAGATTTAGATGTATCTGATGTTACTAATATGTCTCAGGTTTTTGCACAAACTGAATTTTCAGGTCATCTAAATTTGTCTGGTTGGAATACAGCAAATGTTACAAATTTCGGAAAGATGTTTTGGGATTCAAAAAAGATAAAAACTCTAGAATTGGGTAATGATTTCGATACATCAAGTGCGACAACATTCTTGCATATGTTCGCAACAACACAGTTTGAAAAATTAGTATTAAATTTCGATACATCAAATGCTCCGAGTGTACTTGAAATGTTTGGAAGTTCATTCAGTCTACAAGAGTTAGATATTTCTACTATGACCGGTTCATCACTAAGAGGTTGGAGTGGTATGTTTATAAATGTTGGTAGACAAGTTAAAAAGTGAACAATTATAAAACTCAATAACACATTTGCAGATAAGGTTGATGACTTGAATTTCCCTGCACCATGATATAATCTAGAATGCGGGAATTGAGAAGTGTTTACCTATAAATCTGGGCTATCATCATTGGTGAATAGCTGTGTAGGTACTGTAACATTGACGCCAGCTTATTATGTTTTTTTCGACTATAATGGTTGAAAGTATGTTAATAATATGCTAGGTACGGGTAATATATTTTTGCCTTGAGAAGAGATAAATACAGCAGGTATAACTCCAAGAAAAACCTGATATCAACTAGTAAAATGGACAGATGATGAATATTGACAAAATCCAACTATCACAATACTAGCATGAGCTAAAAGTCAGAGTGGTTATGGTGCTAATTATGCAGATGTTAATATTAAGACTTTATATGCTCAATGGGATAAATATAGAATCCTATCATGAGATAATCAGACTTATACAAAATGATCAAATACTGATATAGTTATCGAAACAAACTGTTTTCCTGTATATTTCCATAAATTATATATAAACAATGTACAAGTTACAACTGGTTATACAATAGAAGTTTGAAATTCAGGAGGTATGAATTTGATTCTAAAATCAGATCATCTAGAATGATTATGAAGATGAACTTATACGATAAAGATGGATTTTGAAAGTGGTGATTACTCTATAACAATAAATCTGACTATAAAAGACAATAGTAATGCATGAGGTGGATATAGTGGTGGATGATTGAAAAAAGATGACTGTCCAAATGGAGACTTATCTTCAAGCTACTACGATGGAGTTTGTGAAGATGATAATCAATGAGATACACAAGGTTCTTCGGATGAAGAGTCAGAATGAAATCAAGAAGAAAAAACTGAATTTGAATTAGCGTACGAATTTGCTTTCCAGCATGGAATCACAACTATGGACACGATTGAAAAAGCCAACATGACATGAACTCTGACAAGAATCGCTATGGCGAAAATGCTATCGTATTATGCTATCAATGTGCTATGACAGACTCCTGACACGGAGAAAGTATGCTCATTTGATGATGTGTCATCTCAGGACGATTTAGGTTATAATAATTGAGTAACTTTGGCATGTCAATTATGAATCATGTGAGTTTGAATGAAAAATTTCAGACCTTACGATACAGTAATCAGAGCAGAATTTGGAACAGCACTTTCAAGGATGTTATTTGGTTTGGCAGATTGAGACCAATATTATGTGACTCATCTAGCAAGATTAAAATCTGAATGAATCATCAAAAATGACGATCCAAATATGGTAGAGGTTAGATGATATACGATGATTATGTTAATGAGAAGCAAGAAATAAGTTATTCGCCCCGCAATCCGCGGGGCTTTTTTTTAAAAGCCTCCCTTCGGTAATGAAGGTGACCCGCAAAATTGCGGGTCGGAGGGATTTAATGACCAGTTGTTGTCATTTCGAGGCAACGCCGAGAAATCCATAGACGTGATGTGAAAAAAATCCCCCCTACCCCCCTTAATAAGGGGGGATATTCGAATGATGTGAGGATTATACCCCGCAATAAGTGGACTATTTTGCTTTCAGGATGACAAGCAACCCACACCAAACATAAAAATCACAAAAAGCCAATCAGAAAGTAGCAAAATATCTTGACAAAAAAGGGGGGAAACATTAAAAACGAGCTGATTTTTAATCAGATTTTTTTATTTCCTCACCTCTAATCAGATGAAGAAAATTCTTTACGCAGCCTTATGACTGTTTATTTTTATTTTTTGATGAAGCCAGTTGCTGACCCAGGCAGCAAACACAAGCCAATCAAGTGATACTTTTTGAGTCAATAGCTGATGTCTATGGACTTTTGACTCTCAATCTGGTAGTTTTGTAGTCGAGTCAGTTAATACAACTTGTACTCTTGAGAACGATAGCAAAGACGCGTGGGCTAAAAAATATCAAGAAAAAAATAAAAAAAAGCTTGACTATATATAATAAAGCTAAGAATTAAGGAAACTTAATTTCTAAAATTTATAATTTAACTTAAGAAAATAATATGAAAAAGAAATTATTTATATTAATTGTGGCATTATTTATGTTTATACCTTTTCATGTTAATGCTATGCAAATTTTTGTAAGCACTATAGGTCAAAGGCTAACAATAGAAGTAGAAAGTTCTGACACAATTGAAAATCTTGCGAGTAAGATACAAGAAAAAACAGGTATTCTTCCTGCAGTACAAAGATTAATTTTTTCTGGAAAGGAATTAAGTTTTGGACACACTTTGGCAGATTATAACATTCAAACTGAAAGCACAGTGCATTTAATGATAAAAAAAGGTGGGGAATTCGGAGTGAATAATGAGTGTAAATGGTCATTTAATGATGATAATAAGACATTTGTTGTTGAACCAGTGACAGATACTTGCGATTTATTACGTATGGATAAAACTACATGGGATTATTATGCAGATGATATTTTAAAATTCCAAATAAAACCAGGTGTTAAAGCTGCATCTAATATGGACTATTATTTTTCAAATTTAACAAAAGTTGAAACCCTAGATGTAAATGAACTAGACGTTTCTGATGTTACATCTATGTCTGCTGTGTTTAAAACTGTGGCTAAAGATGCTAAAGGTCCAATAGATGAATTAGATTTATCAAACTGGAACACATCGAAAGTTGTCAGTATGTCGTTAATGTTTAATGAGTCAAATATTAAATCCTTAAAGTTAGGTAGTGGATTTGATACAGCCTCTGTTACTAGTTTTTATATTATGTTTGCTAACTCGGCGTTCGAGGAGTTAATACTAAATTTTGATACTTCAAACGTGAGTAGGTTTGATATGGAATTGATGTTTGGGGAAGCAACCAAGCTCAAAAAACTTGATTTATCGTCTATTGACATGTCTAATGTATCAAACTGGGATGATATGTTTGTGGGTGTGGGTCATAATGTAAAAGAGGGGACAGAGATTGTTTTAAATAGTTCTTTTGCAAGATTCGATCAAGATGATTTTAACCGCTACAGTCTCCCGAATGAATTTTATGCTGTAAATGGTGGGGGGGCGAAAGCGACGGATACCGCTCTTAACGCTGAAATTGGTAGGGCTTCTGGCAGAGCTACTTTGATTCCGGTAATTCCGCTGTACATAAGCATAAATGGCGGAGACGAATCTAACGTAGGAGGAGACATTGTTCATAGAGTGGGTACGCAAATTGATATGGGCGATGTAGTTGCGATAAAATCTGGGCATAAATTAGTAAGATGGACGGATACTCAAGATGGACAAAATGCAACAATTGATATACCGGCTTATGGCAATAGTACGGGAACTTGGGCGGATTATTATAATTCGGCTTCTGGCAATCCGTTAACTGTTAGGCAGGATTTGTATGCGCAATGGGCGCCGATGAGTGCAACTGATAAGTGCGAAGTGCTTGTTTTGAATATCGATGATAGCAGTCTTTTAGATCGCATAGAAGTGATTTGTGGTGAGACAATAGATGAGACAGATATAAATGTTCCAGGACATACACCGGTCGGTGTTTATGATGGCAATCTTGATCCATTTGATTTTAGTACTCAGATAATGAACGATACGATAATTTATGCGGAGGTTTCGGTAAATAAATACAATACCATGGCGGCTACCGCTACTAAGGACACGTCGCAAGGTGCTGTGGGGCTAAATCCTAATAATATTACTTATGATAGTGAAGGTCCAGGACATCTTCCGTATGGAACTTCGGTAACATATTATGCTAAACCTGCTGATGGCTATAAGTTTGTCAAATGGGATATTAAGGAAGACTATTATAGTGATATCGTTATAGGAACATCAACAGACAATCCAGTAACATTTGAAATTGATAGAGAAATATATTATATTGCGGTGTTTGAAGTTGATGCTACGCCAGTTCAGACAATGCATAAAGTTATATTTGAGCTAGATGGCGGAACACTTAACGGATCAGGTGCTTATTCTGTTGATGTAGAAGATGGTCAAAAGGTAACAAGGCCGGCTGATCCTGAAAAAACTGGTTATAGATTCCGCGTATGGAGTAAAGATGCGGCACTCAGCGAGGACTTTATGTTTGATAGTGAAATAATAACTGGTGCAACTACGATTTATGCTTATTTTGTTGAACAAGTGACTACAACACTTGATGCAAATGGAGGAAAAAAAGATTCTAATTGGAAAGATTCTGGGAATACAGATAAAGGTAGTACAATTTCTCAAGTGGGAGATTTCTTCTCACATCTATCATTGTTTGGAGTTTCTGCACCAGACAATAAAGAGTATGATGGAGTTGAAATATCTGACGCGAAAGGTACTTACGTATTTAAAAAAGAAGATGGAAAATCATACAATACTAATTTAGATTTTAGAGTTAAATTCTTATGGAAAGATACATCAGTAAATCCAATAACAACATATACAATATCAGTAGTAAGTGGGACCGCTAATCCATCACCTGCTCAACAAGGTGAATCAATTACAATAACAGCAGATTCAGCAGCTCCTGGATATGGATTTGACAAGTGGATGGTTATAGAAGGTGGACCTATAATATTCGCAAATGTGAATAGTTCAACAACAACTTTCACAATGCCAGATAGTAATGTGGGAATAAAAGCGACTTATAAAAGTTCGACACCTCCATCACTAATATCTACAGGAGCATTCTGAAGCTGAAATACTTGTCAATGGACGCTTTTTGATGATGGAAGCTTCGTCGTTGGGCCAGCGACTCCTGGAACAACTTGTGAACTTGAAAACAATAGTAGCCAAGAATGGAAGAATAGAGCAAACGATATAAAATCATTTACTATTAAATCAGGAGTAAAAGCACCAGCGAATATGAATCGGTATTTTTTGGGTTTAGAGTATGTAGAAGAAATTGATGTTAACGAACTAGATGTGTCTAGCACTACAAGTATGATCCAAGTTTTTACTGATGTCGGTTCTAATGCTACTAATCAAATAGCAGAGTTAAATCTATCAAAATGGAATACGAAAAACGCTACGACTATGAAAGAAATGTTCTCAGAGACTAATATCAAAAAACTAACACTTGGCAATGATTTTGATACATCAAAAGTTACAGATATGACATATATGTTTCAGATATCAAGATTTGAAGAACTAACACTTAATTTTGACATTGAAAATGTTGCAATAACATATGGAATGTTTTTAGAAGCAAAACTTCTAAAAAAACTAGATATATCTTCTTTTACTATGACTAATGTATCTAGTTGGGACCACATGTTTAAAGATGTAGGAAAATATGTGCCAGAATGAACAACTATAAAACTCAATAAAACATTTGCAGATAAGGTTAGGGGCTTGAATTTCCCAGCACCAGGATATAAGCTAGATTGCGGGAATATATTTGATAATTTCATCGAAAATTCAGAACTATCAAATGGCTTAGATGGATGTTTAGGTACTGGAACATTAACGCCAGCTTATTATGTTGCTTTCGATTATAATGGTTGAAAGGATGTTATTAATAATAATAATGTAGGTGCAGGTCGTATATTTTTGGCTTGAGAACAGATAGATACAAAAGGTATAACTCCAACAAAAAGCTGACATATATTGTTAAAATGGACAGATACAGAGAATTGAGAAAATGCTACTATCACAATCCCAGCATGAGAAAAAAGTCAGAGTGGTTATGGTGCTAATTATGCAGATGATAATCCTAAGGCTTTATATGCACAATGGGGAAAAGATTACGGAGTCACATCATGAGATAATCAGACTTATACAAAATGATCAAATAAAGATATAATAATTGAAACAAATGGAGATTATAATCATTTATGAGTAGTTAAATTTGATGGTGTAAATATGGATATAAATGATTACGAAGTAATAGATAATAATTGAGAAACAAATCTAAAATTAAAATCAACTTATTTAGATACTTTATCAGCTGAAAGTCATACAATTAAAATAATGTTTGCTGATCCTGCAAATGCATATAATTATGAGATTAGTGCTAAATTAACTATCAAAAATCAGACTACTTGATGAGGTGGTGGTTATAGTGGTGGAGGTTGATGACAAACATTAACAAAAGATAAATGTCCAGATTGAGATTATTCTGATAGTTATTATGATGGAATTTGTGGAAAACAGAATAATACCCAAGAAGACACAGAAGAAGAAAAGGAAGAAAAATCTGAATTTGAATTAGCATACGAATTCGCATTCAAGCACGGAATCACGACTATGGACACGATTGAAAAAGCCAACATGACATGAAATCTGACAAGAATCGCTATGGCGAAAATGCTTTCATACTACGCTATCAATGTTCTCGGTCAGACTCCAGATACTACTAAAGTTTGTGAGTTTGACGACGTATCGGCTCAGGACGATTTAGGTTATAATAATTGAGTGACTTTGGCGTGTCAGTTGTGATTTATGTGAGTTTGAATGAAAAATTTCAGACCTTACGACACAGTAATCAGAGCAGAATTCGTTACCGCCCTTTCAAGAATGCTGTTTGGTACGCCAGATTGAGATCCATATTATGTGACTCATTTACAAAAACTAAAATCTGAATGAATCATCAAAAACGACGATCCAAATATGGAAGAAGTTCGTGGTTATACGATGATCATGCTGATGAGAAGTAAGGAATAAGTTATTCGCCCCGCAACCCGCGGGGCTTTTTTTTAAGCCTCTCTTGAAAAATAGGGGCTTTTTTACTCATTTTCTTTCCCTCTTTTTAAAGAAGGGGGACCGCTTGCGGTGGGAGATTTTAATTCGAGAATTCTAAAAAATCCCCAGTCCTTCGGACAGCCCCTTTAAAAAGGGGCAAAAAGACTTTCCTAAACTCTTTCCCCCTTTGTAAAGGGGGGGGATTTTTTTATATCTTATTTTTCTTACCACCTTCTCCAGCTTGGACAAGGCTGGACTGTCTTTTTACCCATTTTCTATTTCTTTTCATTCCAAATAAACCTTTGTCTTCTCGATCTTGTCTAGAGTTGCACGTAATACTTCTTCTTCATTAAATCAAAATTTTTCTCATAATAACAAATATTTACCCAATATTTCATTCATAATTTTTTCATCATGATTTATAAATCTATTATAATCATTTATTAAATCCAATATTAAGTTTATAATATCAGTTTCTTGATTCGTTTCTATTGGGTGGATTTCTTCATTATAGATATCAAAAAAGAAAAATAACATACTAAGTCAGTCAGCGTATTCATATAGAGTCTCTTCATGGTCCATAGGTATTTTTTTCCAGTATTTAAATACTCTAGAACTGTTTACTAATTCCATTAATTCAGTTATTAATTCGATTTTATTGCATTCGATAATGTTTTCATTTTTATATAATGAGTCAAATTTATCATCCAAGGTTTTATGTACGTCAAAAATTTTTTGTAGATACTCTTGTTTCATCTTTTAATTAAAAAATAAAACAATACTACTGTATTGTTTTATCGTTTCTTTTCAAGTGAGTGATTTTTTACCACCTTCTCCAACTTGGACAAGGCTGATTTACATTAATATGAGCGAATCATTCATATTGAATAGCTTCTTTAATAGCTTCTTTCATTCAGTTTAAGTCTTTTCCATCTACTCTTTTTACGAATCCACATCCTGCACTTTCTAATAATTTTACGGGGTCAAAAGGTTTAGTCTGATTTCATTTTGGTGTGGAATTAGTTTTTGCATTTAAT
>JAEEGL013670678.1_pt1 | contig 25384 bp, 22 predicted proteins | sample 9134231 | NCBI WGS metagenome assembly JAEEGL01 (sample SAMN16246548, study PRJNA631951) | gut metagenome | biome: gut microbiome; feature: rumen; material: fiber-attached | host: Bos | place: Iran: Karaj | collected 2018-10
ACATCCCAGAAGAGCATCTTACGGATGCGCTGTTCGGCTTCATCACTACCATCGATGACCATACCGAAACCACCGTTGATCACTTCTCCCCAGCCTACACCACCACCGTTGTGGATACTTACCCATGTGGCTCCACGGAAACTGTCACCGATGACGTTCTGCACAGCCATGTCGGCACAGAACTGTGAACCGTCATAGATATTACTCGTTTCACGGAAGGGAGAGTCGGTACCTGATACATCATGGTGATCACGCCCCAAGACAACCGGACGGGTTATTTCACCCTTGCGGATAGCATCATTGAAAGCCAAGGCAATCTTCGTACGACCTTCAGCATCCGCATAGAGGATACGGGCCTGGGAACCTACCACGAGATGGTTCTTACCTGCCTCCTTGATCCAATGGATGTTATCGTTCATCTGTCCTTGTATCTCTGCGGGAGCCTCCTTGCAGATCTCCTCCAGTACCTGTGCTGCCAACTTATCGGTCATCTCCAAGTCTTTGGGGTCACCGGAAGAACAAACCCAACGGAACGGACCGAAGCCATAGTCGAAGAACATCGGACCCATGATATCCTGGACGTATGACGGATAACGGTATTTACCTGATGACTCACCGTCCTTCCAGATGTCAGCACCGGCACGACCGGCAGTCAGCAGGAAGGCATTACCATAGTCGAAGAAGTACATGCCCTTGGCAGTGAGCTTGTTGATGGCAGCCACCTGTCGGCGCAGGGAAGCATATACCTTCTCCTTGAACAGTTCCGGCTCCTCAGCCATCATCCGTTTTGACTCCTCCAGGGATTGTCCTACCGGGTAATAACCACCGGCAAAGGCATTGTGCAGGGATGTCTGGTCGCTACCTAAGTCAACACGGATATCCTCCTTTACCAAACGCTCCCACAGGTCAACGATATTACCCACGTAGGCCATGGATACCGTTCGCTTCTCTTCAACAGCCTTACGGATAGCAGGAATCAGTTCGTCGAGGTTGTCATGCAACTCATCCACCCAACCCTGCTCATAACGTTTAGTTGCAGCAAGGGGATTGATCTCTGCTACCACACTGACGGCACCAGCGATATTACCTGCTTTTGGTTGTGCACCCGACATACCACCCAATCCGGAAGATACAAACAAAGGATGTTGCTTACCTACCTTACGGGCAGCATTCAGGATTGTGATGGTTGTACCATGCACGATACCTTGCGGACCTATATACATATAAGAACCGGCTGTCATCTGACCATATTGGCTCACACCGAGGGCATTGTCACGCTCCCAGTCGTCTGGTTTAGAGTAGTTGGGGATCACCATACCGTTGGTGACCACCACGCGTGGCGCATTCTTATGTGAGGGGAAGAGTCCTAAGGGATGTCCCGAATACATCACCAGTGTCTGCTCATCGGTCATCTCACTCAGGTATTTCATCACCAGACGATACTGTGCCCAGTTCTGGAAGACCGCACCATTACCACCATAAGTAATCAACTCGTGCGGGTGCTGTGCCACCGCCTTGTCCAAGTTGTTCTGGATCATCATCATGATAGCGGCAGCCTGCTCTGAACGGTGAGGATACTCGTCAATCGGACGGGCATACATCTCATAACGAGGACGGAAGCGGTACATATAGATACGTCCGTACTTCTTCAGTTCCTCGGCAAACTCCAGTGCCAGTACGGCATGGAACTTCTTGGGGAAGTAACGCAAGGCATTGCGCAAGGCGAGTTTCTTCTCCTCTGCCGTGAGGATATCCTTTCTCTTCGGTGCATGGTTGATGGTAGTGTCATAAGCCTGTGGCTCTGGTAACACGTCAGGAATACCCATGCGGATATCTTTTACAAATTCTTCGTGTGTCATAATAGTTTATGGTATTAGCTGTTAATAACTTTTTCTACAATCTCGATAATCTCTGCCTCTTCCTGCTTAGCCTTGGCTATGAGTTCTTCAGCCTCAGCAATGAGTTTCTCGGCAGTAGCACGGTCTTTCAGGGAAGAAGCATTGATCTTCACGTTCAGACCGGCACCTAATACAGCGGCACGTGCGGCAAGAGCACCTACGCCAGCATCGCTCACACTGTTAGGATTACCCTCTATGGCCATGGCACGACAGATCTCAAACGTCTTGAACGATGCCTGCATGGTATGCAGCGGCACCTGTGTGGCAAAGAGTGTTGCATCTTGGATAGCCTGCGAGCGAAGCTGCTTCTCCTCATCGGTCTTCTTCGGCATGCCAAAGGCAGCCATGATACGGTTAAAAGCATCGGTATCCTCATCTACCAAATGCAGCATTTCGGTCTGCAGCTCCTGACCCTTGTCGGCCCAGTTGCTGAACTTCTCCCATTGGTCATCCCAACCAGCCTTATGACTGGAGAGGTTGGCCACCATCGTACCCAAGGCAGCTGCCAGGGCACCCATATAGGCAGAAATCGTGCCACCGCCGGGAGCCGCACTCTCACGGGAAGTCTCCTTAGAGAAGTCTTTTACCGTAAGATCAATCAATTTGTTTCTCTTCTCTTTATCCTCCAACAGGAACTCAATGACCTTCTCACGAGGGTTGAATGGTTTGAGATCATCCAATCCCATGGAGTGAACAGCGATATTGATGATATCCTCCTCTGGGATACCGGTTGAGCGCTGCTGTTTACGGAGGAAATATTTACCTGCCTCGATAAGTGTCCGTTTGGGCATCAATCCGACCACCTCTGTGCCGGTTACGCGTATTCCTCTGTTCTGCGCACAGCGACAAACCTCGTCGAAGGCTACATGCAATGGGGTGACATTGATATTCGTGATATTCATGGAAACCTGTGCGATGCCATACTCATCAATGAACCAGCCGATAGCCTTGGTACACTTCAAAGTACCCGGGCGCATAATGACATTACCCTGCTCATCTTTCTTGGGTTTGCCCACGATAGGATTACCCTCACGTACCGGACGCCCCTTCTCACGCACATCAAAGGCGATGGCATTGGCACGACGGGTAGAGGTAGTGTTCAGGTTGAAGTTGACTGCCAACAGGAAGTCACGAGCGCCAACAGCCGTACAACCTGTACGTGCCACCTGCTCATCCCAAGGACGGGCACCGAAGTCGGGTTTCTCTGCCTCAACGGTCATACGCTCTGCCAGTCCCTCACACTCGCCCTTCCTGCAGATGGCCAGGTTTTGGCGCTCCTCTGTATAGGCAGCGGCCTCATAGCAATAGCAAGGAACAGCTAATTCGTTGGCAATACGCTCAGCCAACTTACGTGCCAGTGCGGCACATTCCTCCAAGGTGATGCCCTCTACAGGGATCAACGGCAGCACATCGGTAGCTCCCATACGGGGATGGGCTCCGTGATGCTGACGCATATCTATCAGTTGTGCCGCTTTCTTAACAGCCTGATATGCAGCCTCTACCACATCCTCAGGACTGCCTACGAAAGTGACTACGGTGCGGTTGGTAGCTTCTCCTGGATCAACATCCAGCAGTTCCACACCCTTTACTTTTGTTATCTCACTTGTTATCTGGTTAATAACATCCATGTTGTGCCCCTCACTGAAATTGGGGACACACTCTACGAGTTGTCTTTTCATATTTGTATATTAAGGTAATTTTTAGTTGATAATTATCGAAACGCCCCAAAGAAATGCTAAGGGGTGTTTACAGTATTTGTATGTGGGTAAAAACAGAAGAGACTATGGATAGCGAACGCATCCAAGACTTCTCACAATAACAGAAAAATGTAAAGGTCCCATACAAATAATCGTTCGATAGATTTCGACGGCAAATATAGCATATTTATTTGATTATTACAAATATAATAATCTGAAAAATCATTAAATCACAAATAACCCGACTTATTCTTGGATTATTCATGAAAAACATTTATTTTTGCCTTGATATACCATTGTGTTAACAACATCATCAATGAAAGATAAGGAACCTATGAAAAAAATCATATTATCACTGGTAGCAGCACTTGTGCTTATCGGGTGCGCCACCACCATGGAGAATGGCGTGAAGATGACGAAGGCAGAGAGGAGAGCTCAGCAGATAGCGACGGTTAGAGAGGGGTTGGACAACCGATATTACTCCGTGGAGATCGACATGATGCACCCGCAGAGATACCCCAGCAAACAGGTAAGCTTCGGCTACTCACTGACCATCCACGGCGACAGCATCTACTCTTATCTTCCTTATTTAGGAAGGGCTTACCGTGTGCCATACGGGGGCGGTAAGGCATTGCACTTTGAGGCTTTGATCGACGACTACAGGGAGGGATACCTGAAAGACAACCTGCGTAGGATTGAGATTCTCACCCACAATGAGGAGGACAGATATCTGTATGTGGTAGAGGTATTCGAGACAGGAAGTGCTTCTGTCTATGTGAGTTGTGAGAACCGTGAGCACATCCATTACACAGGCGATATCGACATGGATCACAAACGGCCAAGTGATAAATTACGTTAATTCTTTCCGACCATATTAATATTATCGTTATCTTTGCAGTCTAAATGAAAAAAGACTGGCAAACGGTCGTTTATTATTAAGAATCAAATATAAAAGAATAACGATGAAGAATCTATTGAAAATGATGCTGCTGTTTATGGCACTCTTAGGTGCACAGCAGATGAATGCACAGACGAAAGATGTCATGACAAAGAATAGCGACGGCACATATGTCGTCAATACGAAGACGCTCACCCCGAAGGTGATCGGTTACCGTGGCACCACCCCACTGAACATCTATATCAAGAACGATAAGGTGGAGAAGATAGAGATGCAAAAGAATCAGGAAACCCCTAAGTATCTCACACTGATCAAGAAAGACCTGTTGGGTAAGTGGAATGGCAAGAAGGTAAGCAAGGCAGTCAAGATGAAGGTCGATGCTGTTACTGGTGCTACCATGACGAGTGACGCGGTAAAAGAAAACGTCAAGAAAGGTTTGGAGTATTATCAGAAGAACAAGTAGTTGTATCTACTTGATCTTTTAAATGGTATGATAAATATAATAAGGTGGGCTTCAGTCCACCTTATTTGTTATCTGTGAGGTTAGATGGAAACATACCTGTCTTCATCTATCTTAATAAAATGATGTTTTGAAGGAAGGACAATCTGTTACTTTTACCTATTTCCTCCAGAAATATTTGCGTAATTCAGAAATATTTATTTAATTTGTTTGGGAATAATAAATTATTAAGCAAATTAAGCATGAGACATTTATTTATAGTTCTTTGTCTGCTGCTCATGGCTCCTGCTCTCTGCCACGCCCAGGGCAGTGTGGGCTACAGCTACGATGCCGCAGGCAACCGCATCAGCCGCACGATTATACTGAGCAGGAACATGGCGAAGCGGCAGAGCGCCAAGGCCATGGAAACCAGGGAATATACCGACAGGATATCCCTCGGTGAGATGCGCCTCTCGCCCAATCCCACACAGGGACTCGTCAAGGTTAGCATCACGGGCATGAGCAACGACAGCACGTCAGTGGCCTATACCTACAACCCGTACGGATGGGTAACGCAGGAGACGCGCTCGATTGCCGGGGAGAGTGACATCGTCTTCAACTATTCGTATGACAGCTAGATCAAATCGGGACGGTTCTGAAATGATCTGTTCTGGATATTAGACAACTTACACGACTCACGGGTATCAGCTATGGAATTATTAATCGTTTAAAACATAAGAATAATAAGGATAGAATATGAAGAAATTGTTGACTATTATAACAAAACATTCAAGTAGACGACTCTCGGCAAATCCTGAAAACGGATCATTTGAGCACCGTCCCCGTTTGATCCGCATGTGGTGGACAACAACGGCAACGTCGTGCAGGAACTCTCATACGATGCCTGGGGAAGGCTGCGCGATCCTGCGACACAGCAGGTATATGCACAGGACGACATACCTGACCTGTTCCTCGGCCGTGGCTACACCGGTCATGAGCACCTGCCTTGGTTCGGCCTCGTCAACATGAACGCCCGCCTGTATGACCCCACACTCGGCAGGTTCCTCTCACCCGATCCGGAGGTATTGGACATGGAGGACCTGCAGTGTCTTAACCGATACACCTACTGCCTGAATAACCCGCTGGCGTATGTGGATCCCACGGGGGAGACTATATGGGTGACATACGACTGGACCGCCCAACAATATTTTGACCGAAACTACTGGAAAGGATATATTCAGATGAATTGGAACGATAATTTCTGGTGGTGGTTCGGAGAAGATGCATACGGTCATGGAGCTGTTTATTATAACGATGAAACCAATTACTTTATGAAATGGGTGGGTGACACCTTCTACAAGGTACATGGCGAGATGAGCTGGAAAAATACTTCATGGAACACCTATCCCGACTCTTCACAAACAGGTGCTGGTGGATATAGCGGAGGCGGAGGTGGATCCTCACGAGGCAGGACCGGGAATCATAATTCAACACTTAATACGATAAGAACGACAGCCTCTACATTAGGGAGTGTAAATGGAATCACAGAATATCATTATAACAACAATATTAAAACATCTCAAAAAAGCAAAGTTGTACACGAAATAAAGAAGAATCTTAAGAACAATTGTGATATCAAGATTAAAACAAAAACCAGTGATATTTATAATAAGGCTATTCCAAAAGGGTTTAAGGTGGTGTCAAAGGGATTAACTGGCGCATCATTAATAATAGAAGGGGCAGATATTTGGAATAATGGTGTTAAACCATCCAATGCACTCTCTTTAGGCGTTACTGCTATCGGAACTTTTACTTTACTACCTGTTTCATCTACGGTCGCTGCAACCATAGTAGTTGCGACAACACTTTATACAATTGTGGATGCAATTACAGGGGATGTAACAGGGAAATCTATCGGGGATCATATAGATGACTATTATGGATATTAGGGATTCCACCCAAGAATGAATTAGATGATAAAAAAGACAAACATCATTTAAGAATATGAGTATAATAGATTATATAATATATCGTGCATACATGGGGATGTCACACCGTAAAGGAGAATTAAGAGAAATAGGAGCTCATCGATATACATTAGCTGTCTGTGTGTGTCTGTTTTCTCCTCTCGTCTTTATTATATTAACACCATTTAACCTTAAGAATCAAGATGTTAATATAATTATTTCTTTGTTCATTTATATCATCTTTTTTTATTTATTTGAAAAAAAGTATGATGATAAGAAGATAGAGAAAATTATCATCACATTTAAAAAAAAAGGAAGAAACAATTATATTTTAGGAAACACTACCTTTTTAGTCGTTGTTTTTCTTATATCCGTGCTTTTTTTTATCCTCAGTGTGCATTTCATCCATGTCGTAGCAGAAAAATACCAGCTAAATGGTATTTTCTATAGAATTTTTGATTCTTATGTTTAAATAACTAATGACTGGGAATAGTATAGTAGATGAAAAGATAGATTGGAGATACGACTTTTAATGAATTATTATGAGAATAATAGATTATCTTTTTTTTATGGCTTATAGGACTTTTCGTAAAAAGGATTCAGTTGATAGAAGTATTAGGTATTTAACAATTATTGTCAGTTGTTTGTTATGGCCTATTTCTCTTTTAACAGGTGTGCTGTTAAGTAATATGTTTCTTTTAAATGTAACAATAATACCTCCATTGGGATTGTATTTCATTAGTTTCTTCTATTTCAATTATAGATATAATTATAAAGATTCAATGATCAAAATGATTAACAATTACAAAGGAAAAGGAAATTTAAAAATAAATATACTAATAAGTGTTCTTTTATTTATTGCGGGGTGTTTCTTTATTATATCCACAATTTGGGTTAGAAGAATTTGTGATTATTATAATTTGGCCCCCCGTTGCGAGGGATTTGCAATCCCTCGCAAATAAATATGAAGCATTTGTAATGCGTAGAATATGAATAATGATATGAGATCTATTTCAAGCCATGCTAAAACCATGAGGGGGGGCGGGATTGCAAATCCCTATACTCAGCACATCGGGATAACATATCATGATGAACAGAAAAAATGAATCACAGAACCGTCCCACTGATCCCCAGTATCCCAATATGGTATGGGAAACTTTTTTAGAATTATATTGAATAACAGCGATGGATAATAAAGAATTAATAAAGATATTTAATAAAGCTATTTCAGATATAGGCTTTAAGAAAAAGAGAAACAATGTATGGTATCGGAAAGGGGAATATGTCACCGAAGGAGTTTACCTCCAGAAATCGATGTTTGGAAACCATTATTACTTTCGTTATGGTTATGTAATTAACGAGCTGGATTTGGATGGCTATTTCTGTCATATTGATTACAAGCCCGCATTTTTGTTACGCGAATATTCTTTGATAGAAAAATTATTTAATCTTGAAGTTGATATCAGTGATATTGACAGAGATTTACAATTAAAGAAAATCATAAAATCTAATTTACAGTCATCGAATTTGGACGTTCCGAATTCAAAAGAAGATTTGACCGAAAAAATATTTATTCTCAATTTGTATGTTGATGCTAAAGTTATGAAACACTTGAATATTGGTCGTAAAGATGATAAATATTATAGGCTGTGAAAACAAGGGACTTCCCGTCCCGTTCATCGGGATATGTCATCCCGATGTCAGTAATGGCGGATATGCTATCCGCAAATAACTTGAATAGTAGGAACATATATAATGTAAAACGGCAATAGACATGGAGCTGCAAACGTTTATAATAAGAAACTATTTGCGGATCACAGATCCTTATATTCATTACCGGCGGATGACATATCCGCCGGAACGGGGCTGAAGCCGGGGAATCCCACAGGGGTAAGACAAGGAATGAGACAATTAGATAAATATGTAGACAGATTCAATTTAGAACGTCCACTAAATAATGGTAGAAAATGGGAAGGTGTATTGGATTTGTATTAATTTAAATAAAAAATGGATAATAGAAAATTTATAGCGTGCTTCAGTAAGGCTGTTTTACAGATGGGCTTTAAAGAGGTTAAGAGATTAAATCTTTGGATTAGAAAGGGGAATGAAGTATCTGAGACGATATTTCTGCAAAAATCAATCTATGGAAATCTATATTTATTTAATTATGGAGGAGTAATTAATAATATGATAAAAGATAATATGTCACATGTGCAAGAACACTTTTATCTATTATCTGAGGGATCTGATGAAGATAATAAAATACTATTTGACTTTCTACATTTGGAAGACAATACTATATCAGATGAAAAAAGGATATCTGGGTTGATGAAGCTTTTCAGTGGTCCTTATGTTGTTTCCTACAAGAATCATTTTACATCAGAAGATGAAGTGAGACATTATATCATTGATAAAAACATTGTTGTTTCAAGAGAAGTTCTGGATTACCTTAATATATCATGATAAAAAAATCACAGTTGCAGTGCTTGATATTACTCCGCTGCGAGGGATTTGCAATTCCTCGCAAATGAATATGAGCATTTGTAATGTGTAGAATATGAATAATGATATGAGATCCATTTCAAGCCATGCTAAAACCATGAGGGGGGGGCGGGATTGCAAATCCCTATACTCAGCACATCGGGATAACATATCATGATGAACAGAAAAAATGAATCACAGAACCGTCCCACTGATCCCATACTTTCTCCCCTTTGAATGGTGGAAGACGTTGGGAGGGAGTTATAGAACTATATTAAAGATGGATAATAAGTTGTTTATAAAGGTTTTTTCAGAGGCTGTTCAGACCTTAGGTTTTTCTAAGCAGCGAAATAATGTATGGATAAGGAAAGGAGAAATCGTATCAGAATGTATTTACCTTCAGAAATCGGTTTATTCAAATAGTTATTATTTTAGGTATAATGGAATACTTAATAATCTGAATATCCTAAATAGGAGTTATAATAAAAACTACGGTCATTTCCACCTGCATAAATGTATTACGAATGAAAATCGTAGTGTTTTATTAAAGGTTTTGGATTTAGATTATCAGATCTCTGATGAAAAGAGAAAAGCGTTGATAAATGAATTATTCTGCTATCCTAATGTAGTTCCTATTAATAATCAATTTCAAGAGGAGACAGAAGTGCGTAATTATATCATAAGTGAGAATATTATTGTTTTTGTTGACGTATTAAAATACTTAAATATATCAAGATAGCCTCGCAAATGATTATGATGCATTTATAATGCGTAGAATATGAATAATGATATGAGATCCATTTCAAGCCATGCTCATTCCATGAAGGGGTCGGGATTGCAAATCCCTATGCTCAACACATCAGGATAGCATATCCCGATGAACAGACAGAGGTGGAGAAGGGATCACTTGGGACTTTTTCCCGATCCACTTGGGACTTTCTCTCTATCCAGTTGGGACTTTTCCCCGATTCGCGTGGGACTTTTTCCCTGTCCACGTGGGACTTTTGAAACTGTTGACTTAAGTCGACAGATTTGCTGACTATAGTCGGCAATGTTGCTGACATAAGTCGGCAGACCTGCTGACATAAGTCAGCAAGAGAGCAAACAGTACTTAAAGAATCCTACGGGATAGGTTTTTTATACACTTTTCACCATATTTGTCATCCAGGTGTCGGTAATCTTTTGATTGGAAGAAATAAATAAAAAAGTGATGAGCCAGAATGTTTTTCTGGCTCTTTTTTTGCTTTTTTCATCATATTTTTCTATCTTTGGCTTCATTATCAATTTAACCTCATTATGATGAAAGAAACAATAACTGCCCTTCTCCTGTTTCTCTTCCTGTCCCCGTTGTATGCACAACAGAAAGATACTGTCGTTTCCGTTGGTTATGCCACAAGGGATGCGGGATCGTTCACAGGCTCTGTCAAGAAGATTGACGAGCGGCAAATGAATAATAAAGATCAGGCAACTACAGCCATGGATGCCATTCGAGGACGTGTGGCTGGTATGCAGGTGGAGCGTAACGGCACCAATGCCTTAAGCGCTGTACGTCTGCGTGGTACCACCTCTCTCACAGGCAGTAACGACCCACTGATTATCGTAGATGGTGTGATGGGAGATCTTTCTTTACTGTCGAGTGTCTATCCTACTGACATCGAGAGTTTTACCATCTTGAAAGATGCTTCCGAGACCTCCCAGTATGGTTCTCGCGGAGCTGCCGGCGTAATAGAGGTAAAGACCCTCGGTGGTAAGCCCGGACAGATGCGGGTGAACTATAACAGTTCATTTGGCATTTCCTCTGTATATAAGACCCTGAACATGATGAATGCCGAGCAATATCGCAGCTATGGTCGTCAGCAGGACATCAATATCATCGACATGGGGTATCAGACCGATTTCCAAAAACTCATCCAACGGACCGGATTGACACAGCAACACCATCTTGCATTCACGGGAGGCACGGAGCAGTCGAACTACCGTGTGGCATTGGGATATATCAATCATGAGACGGTCATCAAAGGAAGGGGCGACCGCACCTTTATGTCGAACATGAATATGACACAGATGATGTTCGACGGATTCCTCCGCGTGGACCTCGGCATGTTCAGTTCTACCGGCAAACAACGTAGGATCTTCGATGAGCAGAAACTGTTTTACTCAGCAGCAGCATGGAATCCTACCTTTCCCAACCATAAAAACAGTAGTGGCGGATGGGACGGTTATGCCTCAGCCAGTCAGATAAACAACCCCCAGGCACTGCTCGAAGAGAAAGACCACTCGGAGAACTCACATATCAGCACCCATGCCAAGCTCACCTTCAACCTGTTGCCCTCCCTGAAGCTGATGCTCTTCGGTGCCTATTCCTATGATGTGGATCAGCAGATGCAGTATCTGCCCACCTCTGTATGGAACAAAGGACAAGCTTATAGGAGTACCGCTAAACATGAGAATATTCTGGCCAATGCCATTCTCTCTTATAACAAGAAGATGGATGTACATGCTTTCGGGCTGACGGCACTCGCCGAGATACAAAAAGACACTTACAACGGTTATCACACCACTGTAACAAACTTCGCAACAGACTTGTTGGGATATAATAATCTCTCTGCAGGGGCTTTGCGGCCGTGGAGCGGAACAGGTTCGCTCTACGAACAACCGAAGATGACCTCGTTTATGGGTAGTGCCAACTACACCCTCGCCGACAAATATCTCTTTTCGTTTACTGCCCGTGCCGACGGCTCCAGTAAGTTCGGCAATAACCATAAATGGGGATTCTTCCCAGCCGTGTCGGGTGCGTGGGTCATCAGTAAAGAACCGTTCATGCAGACACAAGAGGTTATCAATGAGCTGAAACTGAATGTGGGATACGGCTTATCGGGTAATCAGGCAGGTATCGACAGCTACACCACCCTCGCCCTTGTCAGTCCCAACGGTTTCGTGCCGGTCGGCAATGGTAATATCGTATCGTTTACCACACTGAAAAACATCAATCCTGACTTAAAATGGGAAGTCAGCAAAACCATCAATATCGGACTGGACGCACAACTGCTGCACCAGCGGTTGCTTTTCTCTGTCAACTACTATAACACGAAGGTTACAGACATGCTCTATCCCTACTCCGTGAGCACTCCGCCTTTCACCTATACCACGCTTCTCGCAAACATGGGTTCTATGAGAAACAGTGGATTGGAGTTCTCCATAGGAGGCACACCGTTAGTGAAGAAAGATATGGAACTGACCATCAACGGGAATATCTCATTCCAGAGGAACCGTCTCCTCTCTCTCAGCGGGGAATACAACGGCACATATCTCGAGATAGCTCAATACTCAGCTATCGCTAAGCTCAACGGTGCCGGTTTTCACGGTGGTAACAACGACGTTACCTACCAAGTGGTGGGACAACCCCTGGGTATGTTCTTCCTCCCGAAAGCAAACGGTCTGATCAGCGATGGGACAGGTGGCTATACCTACAATGTCGCAGATCTTGACAATGATAAGATCGTTGATACCACAAACGACCGGTATCTCTGCGGACAGGCTATGCCGAAGATGCTGATCGGCTCAAATATTTCTTTCCGTTATAAAGAGTTTGATATCTCCATGCAGGTGAACGGTGCTTTCGGGCATAAGATCTATAACGGCACCTCATTAGCCTATATGAACGTCACCTCGTTCCCTCTGTATAACATCATGGAGGAAGCACCACAGCAAAATATCAAGGACCAGACCGTCACCGACTATTGGTTAGAGAGCGGTGACTACGTGAATATTGACTATATCACCCTTGGATGGCGGGTGCCACTGCGCAAGAACAGGATTGTACAGGCCATGCGCCTCTCCATGACGATGAATAACGTCGCTACCTTCACAGGATACAGCGGACTGACACCGATGATCAACAGTTCTAACGTCAACGGCACACTGGGGCTCGACGACAAATATTCCTATCCCCTCTTCCATACCTATACCTTAGGGCTTAGTCTCACTTTCTAATTAACTGTCAAACATCAATGATTATGAAAAGGAAGAATCACACCATATATTTTATAGGAAGGACATGTATCACGGTTCTGCTCGTTGGTTGTATCTCAGCGATAACCGGTTGTGACAAGTTCCTGGAGGAAGATCCCAAAGGGTCACTGTCCGAGGATGAGGCATACAGCACACAAGAGGCCTTGATAAACAATACTGTCCTCTCCATCTACAACTACATTGGAGGCAATACCGCCTCACAAGGACTGCAAGGAACAGAACGGGGTGTCTATGACCTCAACACCCTCACTACCGACGAAGCGATCATGCCTACGAGAGGAGGCGACTGGTACGATGGCGGTTACTGGCAGACACTGTTCCGACATACCTGGGTGGCAGGGACAGCATCGCTCAAAGACACCTGGGATTATCTCTTCAAGGTGGTGATGCTCTGTAATGAGTATCTGGAAAGGATCGAGATCTTTCAAAAGACACATACCGAGGCTATCCTTGACAGTTATATCGCTGAGTTGCGGGCGGTACGTGCCATGTATTATTTCTACCTGATGGATCTCTTCGGCAGAGTGCCTATCATCGAGCGCACTGGATCAGCAACCGACCAGACACCTCTTTCCTCACGTAGCAAAACCTTCCATTATATCATCAAAGAACTACAGGATGCATTGCCCCTACTCTCTTCCGAACACAGCAACTCCTTTGGTACTTACTATGGAAGGATGACACAACCGGTTGTTTATTTTCTCTTGGCTAAGTTGGCACTGAATGCGGAAGTGTATATGGATGACAACTGGACGGATGCCACCCGTCCCACAGGAGGATCCATCTTCTTTACCGTTGACGGGCAATCCCTCAATGCCTGGCAAACAGTCATCGCATACTGTGATAAGATAGAGGCAGCCGGCTATATCCTGTCGCCTGACTTCAGCGATAATTTCTGTCCTACCAATGAGAGTTCCAATGAGAATATTTTCACGATTCCCATGGATCCCACTCTTTATAACAACTGGTATTGCTACTTCTTCCGCAGTCGTCATTACTGCCATGGTGCTGCTCTGGGAGGTGCTTCCGAGAATGGAACGAGCGCTACTGTTGAAGTGCTCAAAGCCTTCGGTTACGGTACGGAAAACCAAGATCCACGCTTTGACATGACTTTCTATGCCGGCTTGGTAAAAGAAAACGGACAACAGATCTATGAGGATGACGGGCATACCCCCTTGGTATATCACCCTTGGGAGGTAGCACTGGATGTGACGGGCAGCCCTTATGAAAAGACAGCCGGCGCCCGGCTGCACAAGTATGCCAATGACCCTAATGCCAATGCCGATGGACGAAACTGTAATAACGACATCGTACTCTTCCGCTTCGCTGATGTCTTGCTGATGCGGGCAGAGGCTTTTGTTCGTGATGGTAATAACGGGGATGTAGATCTGTATCGCGTACGCAGAAGAGTGGAGATGCCACAACGCATCGCCACGCTCTCCACAATCCAGGAAGAACGGATCCTGGAATTATCACAGGAAGGATGGCGGCGTAACGACATGATCCGTTTCGGTACCTATACCCAATCCTATACAGACCATCCACAGTCTTCCAACGACCAGAAAGGTTACACCATTGTTTTCCCCATTCCAGGCGATCTCTTGACGATGAATCCCTCTTGGACACAGAATCCGGGATATTAATACAGTACTATTAGGATAGTCCTATCCACTGCATTTTTAATAGATTCATTAATGAAGCACCTCATTAGAGCGTTAAAAAGCGCAAAGTACTTGTTAATTAGACAAAAAATACGTATCTTTACACTCTGTTGGTTCAGCCACAGTATAAAATGACGATGACACGGCAATCATTTGAAGACTACCTTTCTGTCAACAGCAAGGTCATAGAAGAGATACGGCAGTCGGCCTGGGATCTGCACAACAGTGTGGGGCAGACATATGGCGACAGGCTGCCCTACGGTCATCATCTGGATATGGTTGTCAGTGAGCTTCGACGCTATGCTCATCTTGTAGTGACCCATGAAGAAGACGTGCTGCCATTGTTTTTCAGTGGTTATTACCACGACAGCATAGAGGATGCCCGTCTGACATACAACGACTTACTTCGGATAGCCAAGCAATGGATGAATGACGAGCAGGCTCGTATGGCTACGGAGATTGTCTATGCACTGACCAACGACAAGGGACGTACCCGTGAAGAACGGGCTGGTGAGCACTATTATGAGGGTATCCGTCAAACACCCTACGCACCGCTGGTCAAACTCTGCGATCGTATAGCTAATGTTTCTCAATCTTGTGCCTCTAATGATGCCACGAATCAACGGATGAGAAAGGTATACAGTCAGGAGATGGCTCATTTCCTGAAGGGTATCGATGAACAAAGCGATGATCTGCGCTTCACGCTCCCGAAAGAGGCTGTCGAGCGACTGAATAACTATATAAAGGAATGACGATGGGTAATCTATTGGACAGACACAGTAGGATGCTTTTGGAACAGTATCATGAGCAGCTGCAGCAACTTGAAGTTCTGGAGCGGCAGGTCCAGCAGATGCTTGAAAAGATGCTCCGCGAACAGGATATCACGCTCAATGCCTTTGAGCATCGTATCAAGACAGAGTCATCGCTTATTGACAAGCTACAGCGTAAAGGACAGAAGTATCAGGACATCAGTCAGATTACCGACTTGGTAGGATTCCGCTTGGTGACATTCTTTACCGATGAGGTGGACCGGGTGGCAGCATTTGTCAGTCAGTTGTTCCGCATCGACTGGAAGGATTCCGTCGATAAGCGTAAGAGTCATTCTGTGAATAGCTTCGGCTATAACTCACTGCACTATATCTGTTATCTGCGAGAAGGCGACCTGGCGGATATTCCGTTTGAGATACAGATGCGCACGGCCCTGCAACACGTATGGTCTGCCATCAAGCATGATTTCGGTTATAAAGGTCCGATGCGCTTGCCTGCAGAATATGAACGGCAGTTCGGACGTCTGGCAGGAATGCTGGAACTTGTTGACGATGAGTTCAGTCGTTTGCGCACCACGATGAATAAGTACCGGCAGGGGTTACAACAGTTGGTGGAGTCAGGACATCTCGATGAGGTGCCACTCAACAGCGAGACATGGGAGGAGTACCTCCAGACAAATCCCTTCGAGCGGCTGAATCAACGCATAGCGGCAGTCAATCAGGCTGAGCTCGTTCCCGTATCACTGTTGCCTTTCTGTAAGATCCTCGAGGACTTCGGATTGGAGACATTAGGTGATGTAGATGCCTTTATCAGCAATAATAGCGAGGATGCTTATCAGTTGGCAGTGGCAGGACTTGCTGTCACTGGCATCGACATCATCTCCGAGTATGTAGGAGTGCAAAACCTCTGCCTCGTCCATATCCTGAAGAATGGTGGTGGGCGGAAAGCTGTCAAAGCTTATTATGATGCCATCTACGGTGAGAAGGATGATAACATCCACCTGGCTGACAAAATCATGAGACAGGCTGTCAAACTGCCGTTTATGGAATAAACAAAGTGTAAATATCAACAAAATAATTAACAATAAAACAAGATCGATATGAACAAGAACGAGAAATTTGTCATCACCATCAATCGTGAATTAGGAAGTGGTGGCCGCACTGTAGGCCGCAAGTTGGCAGAAAAGCTGGGCGTAGAGTTCTACGACAAAGCACTTATCAAGGCCCTGACAGAGAAGTATCATCTCAGTGTTGAGGAAGTAGAAAAACTGAAAGGTCGCAGTCACTCATGGTGGGCTGAATTCAAGCATAAGGTATCCCTCAGCGACCTCTGGATTGGAGATGCTGCCAAATACTATAAGGTTACACCAGGTGAAGAGCCCGATCTGTTGACCACCGACGATATGTTTAATACAGAAATGGAGATTCTGAAAGGTATCACAGAAGAGGAGTCGTGCGTTATTGCTGGCCGTTCCGGCTTCTACGTATTCCGTGATCATCCCAACCATCTGAGCATCCTCATTCAAGCCTCTATGCCTTTCCGCATTGAGCGTGTGTCTCGTAAGCAGAAGATGACCGAAGAAGAGGCTAAGAAAACGATTGAGAAGGTTGACAAGATGCGTGAAAACTATGTAAAGTACTACACGAAATCCTCACGTTATGACACGCGTAACTACGACCTCGTGATCTCCGCCGACGGCAAGACTGAGGATGAGATCGTGGATCTTATCTTGAAGTTCATCGGATAACTTCGAAGATATTCAAACAAACAATTGCCTAACTTACGGTTTTCCAGGTACCACTGACTGGCAATTAAAAACCGGGGTATTGACAGCGGTCAACACCCCGGTTACTTTTATGTTAGACTAAAAAGATCTTTCTTAGAAGTCCATGTGATCGAGTTCATCAGAGAAACCCTTCGGCTCACGCTGTGCAGCAGGATCATGATACTCCTCACGGTCACGACGCTGCTCAGGACGTGGACGACGCTCACCACGCTCATTACCATTGCGATTGTTACGACGCTCACCGCGCTCACCACGGTCGCCTCTCTCAGGACGCTCCGGACGTGGACGACGCTCACGCTCTACATAACCTTCCGGTTTCGGAATCAACACACGGTGAGAGAGCTTATACTTACCAGTCTTCGGATCAATCTCCAGCAACTTCACGGTAATCTTATCACCTTCCTTCAAGCCAGCATCCTCAACAGTCTCCAGACGTTTCCAGTCGATCTCTGAGATATGCAGCAAACCATCCTTACCCGGCATGATCTCTACGAAACATCCGTAAGGCATCACGCTACGGATGGTACCCTCGTAAACCTCACCTACCTCAGGAATAGCTACGATAGCCTTGATCTTACGAACAGCCTGCTCGATGCTATCCTTATCAGGAGCACTTACCTGGACCTTACCGACACCGTCGATCTCATCGATGGTAATGGTAGCACCTGTCTCCTCCTGCATCTGCTGGATAATCTTTCCACCAGGACCGATAACAGCACCGATAAACTCCTTCGGAATATCAAAAGCCTCGATACGTGGTACCTGTGGCTTGAGCTCTGCGCGAGGCTCAGCGATGGTCTCGGTGAGTTTACCAAGGATATACTCACGACCGGCCTTTGCCTGCATCAATGCCTTCTCAAGAATATCGAATGACAGACCGTCACACTTGATATCCATCTGTGTAGCGGTAAGACCATCCTTCGTACCGGTAGTCTTGAAGTCCATATCACCCAGGTGATCCTCATCACCAAGGATATCACTCAACACTGCATACTTATCTTCACCTGGGTTCTTGATCAGTCCCATAGCAATACCGCTGACCGGTTTCTTCATAGGTACACCGGCATCCATCAGTGCCAGAGTACCGGCACATACAGTAGCCATGGAAGAAGAACCGTTGCTCTCCAAGATCTGAGATACCAGACGTACGGTATAGGGGAACTCTGCGGGGATCTGTCCTTTCAAAGCACGCCATGCCAGATGACCATGTCCGATCTCACGACGACCAACACCACGTGAAGCCTTAGCCTCACCGGTACAGAACGGTGGGAAGTTATAGTGCAGCAAGAAACGCATGTAGCTCTTGTCCAATACATCATCTACCAGTTTCTCATCCAACTTTGTACCGAGTGTACAAGTGGTCAGTGACTGTGTCTCGCCACGGGTGAAGATACTGCTTCCATGAGGCATGGGCAGTGGAGAAACCTCACACCAGATAGGACGGATCTCATCGGTCTTACGACCATCGAGACGCTTACCCTCATCAAGGATACAACGACGCATAGCGTCACGCTCCACATCATGATAGTAACGGTCGATCATCGCCTCATACTCTTCCTTTGAAATCTCAGAGTCGTCTGCTATCTCATGCTCAGCAAAATACTTCTCCTTAAAGTCGGCAACGATCTGCTCGAAAGCCTCGGCACGTGCCTGCTTCTCAAGTGCCTGACCGGTCACCTCATAAGCACGGCTGTAGCACTCCTGGTTAACCAAGGTGCGCAACTCCTCGTCGTTCACCTCATGGTCGTACTCACGCTTCACGTCAGTACCCAGCTCCTTAGACAACTCCTCCTGTAACTCACACATCGGCTTGATGGCATCCATGGCTGCTTTCAGAGCACCCAGCAGATCCTGCTCGGATACTTCATTCATCTCACCTTCCACCATCATGATATTGTCTTTGGAAGCACCAACCATGATATCCATATCTGCATCCTTCATCTGCTCGAAGGTCGGATTAATCACATACTCACCGTTGATACGTGCCACGCGAACCTCAGAGATAGGGCACTCGAACGGGATGTCAGAGCATGCCAAAGCGGCAGAAGCGGCAAAACCGGCCAAAGCATCAGGCTGGTCAACACCGTCGGCAGAGAAAAGCATCACATTCACATACACCTCAGCATGATAGTTAGAGGGGAAGAGGGGGCGTAATACGCGGTCAACCAAACGTGAGGTAAGGATCTCATTATCGGAAGCCTTGCCTTCTCTCTTGGTAAAACCACCAGGGAAACGTCCTGCGGCTGCATACTGTTCTCTGTAATCCACCTGTAACGGCATGAAATCTGTTCCGGGAACTGCATCTTTTGCGGCACAAACAGTAGCGAGTAATACGGTATTGTTCATTGTCAGCATCACCGACCCGTCGGCCTGCTTTGCCACTTTCCCGGTCTCAATTGTGATGGTTCTTCCATCAGGCAATTGAACTGTCTTGTTAATTACGTTCATCTAAAAATCTTATTGTTATCTTATAACATCAAAAAAAATCGTGCAAAGATACCTATTTAAATAGAAATAAACGAAGGAAAGAGCATAAATCATCAATTTATTTTAGTTTTTTAGGGTAACTGACAACGTATATCGGATTTTTTACCTAACTTTGCGAGCGCAATGGCGAAGAAGGCCCTCCTGCCCTTTAAACTGTAAATAATAAAACAAAATAACAATGAAAAAGCTATCAAGCATCATTTTCCCTGTCGCTGTCGTCACAGTTCTTGTGCTGACATTCAGTGCATGCAGCAAAGAGAAGTTCCATATCAACGGAGCTATCAGCAATGCTAATGAAAAGACATTATATTTTGAAAACATGAGTCTCGACGGTCCTGTCATCGTTGACTCTGTAAAACTCAATGAAGAGGGTGCTTTCTCTTTTGCAGAAGAGAAACCCGGAGCACCAGAGTTCTATCGTCTGCGCATTGAGAACCAGATCATCAACCTGAGTGTAGACTCCACCGAGACGATCACCGTGAAGGGTGCCTACCCTACCATGGCTGTGCAGTATACCGTGGAAGGTTCTGAGAACTGTAACAAGATCAAGGAACTCGCACTCAAGCAGATTGCATTGCAGCAGCAGGTGATAGCTATTCAGCAGAATACCTCCTTGGGTTATGAGGCTACCGGCGACAGCATCAACCGTGTGGTAGAACGCTATAAAGATGATATCAAGCGTAACTATATCTTCAAGGAGCCGATGAAGGCATCATCTTATTTTGCCTTGTTCCAGGCACTGGGTAACCAACTGATCTTCAACCCCCGTGCAAACAAAGACGATATCAAGGTGTTTGCTGCTGTGGCAACTAGTTGGGATACGTATTATCCTGAGGCTGTACGTGGTGAGAACCTGCATAATATCGCGTTGGAAGGAATGAAAAACCAACGTATCATCGATTATCGCAATAACATGCAGATCGATGCCAGCAAGGTGAACGTCACCAATATCCTTGACATTGTATTACCCGACAACAAAGGTGTAACACGTAAGTTAACGGATCTTGCCGGCAAGGTGGTTTTGCTTGACTTCCATATCTTTGCAACCAAAGACTCCCCCGCACGTATCATGAAACTGCGTGAGATATATAACAAATACCATGCACAAGGTTTGGAGATCTATCAGGTTTCCCTCGACCCCGATGAGCATTTCTGGAAACAGCAGACAGCAGCTCTGCCTTGGATCAGTGTATGGGATCCCCAGGGTGTACAGTCACAGTTGTTAGTAACCTACAACATACAGAAGATCCCCACCTTCTTCCTTGTCAACCGCAACAATGTGCTGCATAAGCGCGATGACCAGATGAAGGATCTCGACAAAGAGATTCAGAGTCTGCTGTGATGGTTGATGGTTTAAAGTTTAGAGTTTAGGGTTTAGAGTTTAGGGTTTAAATTAGGGATAGGTCTGCAACGCGGCCCTATCCCTAATAATTTTAGGTAATGATATATCAGTTGACCAAGAGCACAGAATGTGCGATAGAACATAGCAAATACTATTCATATTAGGTCAACTCCTATATTATTGCCTAATTCTATTACCTTGTTTTATCAGATAAGGTATTAGAAGCTTTTCAACCAAGCTTTTAAGTCGAGCAGCATTTCTATATGATATCTGAAACCACTGCGGAAGCCCCAGCCATGGCCGCCCGTGGGATAGACATGCAGCGATGCAGGCACATCATGGCGATACAGCTCCAAATAATAATTCACGCCGTTGGCAGGCAGCACACTGTGATCATCATCACTCAAGGCAATCCATGCCCGTGGGGTAACCCTCGATACCTGAATATCACTGCTGTAGTCACGCTCCAGATTCTTCTTCGGTTCTTTACCCAGGAAGTTATCATGCGATCCCCGATGCGTGATATCCGGCATCATCGTGATCACCGGATAGAAGAGTATCTGGAAATTCGGTTTGGCGTCTTTCTCTGCATGCGTGGCTATGGTAGAAGCCAGATGTCCACCGGCAGAAGAACCCATAATACCGATATCATTAGGGTTGATATGCCAGTTGCCGGAGTTGCGGCGTACCAGTCGGATAGCTTCCTCAGCATCCGAGACGGGTACCTTATAATTGCCATGAGGCATACGATATTTCAACACGATCACCGCAATACCCTCCTGATTGAAAAAAGTAGCCCAGTCATACCCCTCATGCTCCATCGCTAAATGTTGATAGCCGCCACCCGGACAGATCACCACAGCCCTGCCCGTTGCTTCCTTCGCATTCGGGAGAAACACCCTCACACGAGCCGTATCACTGTGATCCTCACTCTTCACCTGTGGCTTCTTCGGCCATAAGTCAACATCAAACGGCTTCTGTGCCATCACTACAGTGCTGAAACAAATCATCAGCATCATTACCCAAGCATATCTTTTCATATTTTAATTATTTCTTTCTTGCAAAGATACAGATAAGTGAGTGAAATGCAAAAGAAAACTGATTTTATTTTCTTTTCCGAACGAGAGTATCTTTCGTCTGTCATCGAAGATAAGCCCTTTTATTCCTCATCTTGAACAAACCCGATCTTTCTTCTTGGCCTTTTTATTGAATCCTTAGACTGTAATTCTGCAAGTACAATACTAATGGCATCTAATTGAGCTCTCATAGATTCATTAATATCATTTTGATCATGCAGAATATCCTCAATATACAATTTCAAGCTTTCATAATCATTACGAAGTGAAACTATGTCATTTTTTAATTCTGTAGGAGACACTTTCGTTGTCATACAACGAAAAGCAGTAAAAGCACGCATTATATTGATATTAACTTGTATAGCTAATGGAGATCGGAGTACACTACTTAGCATAGCCACACCATTTTCCGTAAAGGCATAAGGGCATTTGCGTAAGCCCATAATGATAGAATTGGATGTCACAAATTGTGACTTCCAATCTGTAGCATCTTCACCATTTACTCTATTCACCAGTAGAGATGTTCTTAACAATTCCAGTTCTCCTTTTGTTAGTTGGAACATGAAGTCTTCAGGAAAACGCTCTATATTTCTCTTTACTGCCTGGTTAAGGACCTTTGTCTGTACACTATACATTGATGCCAGATCAAAATCAAGCATCACTCGCTGATTACGCATTACATAAATCTTATTCTGAATAAATTCAAGTTCGTTTTTCATAATAGTAGCTTCTTTTATTGCGTACAAAGATAAAGTAAAATAATGATATATCAAACAGCGGATGATAATTATATGAAATTTCTTTTAGCATACTTGTTTTTTTTGCTACCTTTGTACCCTATACTGATATAACCATGCATCCATTAGAGAAATTCAGATATTGTCCTTGTTGCGGCTCCGAAGGATTTCTGGTGGCAACAGAAAAGAGTAAGCAATGCGCTGCATGCGGCTTTGAACTGTTTATGAACCCCAGTGCGGCAGTGGCTGCCTTGATCACCAACGAACGAGGGGAGTTGCTCGTTTGCCGACGGGCAAAAGAACCGGCTAAGGGAACTCTCGATTTACCCGGTGGTTTTTGCGATATCGGTGAGACGGTAGAGGAGGCGATACGTAGGGAAGTGATGGAAGAGACGCATATCTCCCTTGCCGAGATCAACTATCTCTTCTCATTACCTAACAGTTATATGTATAGCGGATTGCCCATCCCTACCCTCGACATGTTCTTTGAAAGCACCGTCTCTGTGTTGACTGATATCCATGCGGATGATGATGCCATAGAACTGCTATGGATGCGGAAAGAGGATATCAATCCCGATGAATTCGGTCTTGACAGCATCCGTAAGGCTGTCTCCCTCTGGAAAAGGTGACCTTTGAGCAAGGAAAAGGTGGCCTTTACACAAGGAAAAGGTGATAGACTCTCCGACTTTTAATCACTAATACTCGACTAATTAAGTATTGATTAGTGGACTTTTATGTACTAATAGTCGACTAATCTGGTATCGATTAGTCGACTACTAATGGTCAATACTCACCACATAGGGTATGTCTGTAGGGAAGGGAATCATTCGGGGACAGGTATCCGAAGGGGCCCTGTCCCCAGAATAGACTCTTGAAATTGGGGACAGGGCCGCAAGCAGACCTGTCCCCAGCTCAAGATATCCCCAGTAAAGAGAAATTACTTCTTAACAACTTTCTTGCCGTTCTGGATCACCACACCCTTATAGTTCTCACTCACGCGCTGTCCGGCGAGGTTGTAGATAGGTCCATCGAGTTTCTCTGCAGATACGGATGTAATACTTGCAGGATCAGTCTCATCGAAGAAGAAACCGGAAATACCGAAAGAGTTTTTATTGCCCAACAAGTAATAATTTACATCTTTCTTTACCTGCCATGTAACGTAGGCAAAAAAAGCCTGGTTAATATTGGTGTCCCCTTCTGCAAAAACAAGTTCATAATTGTCATTGATCTCCCATTTTAAGCAAGTAGCCGGTTTACTTTCTCCTTCACCGACCTCACCATGGAACTCATATGTATTGTTATTACGGAATCCCTGAATCGTCAAATCACGGATAGCACTAAAATTAGTTCCGTCAACTACAAATACAGTTCTACCTGCTTGGTTCTTATTAACCCAGATACCAGCTGTGATGTAGCCGTCTTTCGATGGAGTGAACATACAGTAGAATCCCTTGGCAGGAGCCTTACCGCAGTCAGGTGTCCATGGAGTCTCTATCACACGGCGTGTCTCTGGATTATTATCAGTTACTTCAAAAAACTCCAAATAGCCGATACCACCACTGCCGTTCTTCGCCTTCAGATACTTGGTGAAGGTTGGGAAACCCTCCACACCCTTCAGAGCCTGACCACCATCATTACCTGCCATCTGTAAACCATTACTGGGTCTTTCAGCAGCATCACCTGTATCAGGAGTGGAAACCACCTTCAGTTTAACGCTGGTAGTACCTGTTTCCATGATCCAACTGGTCATCTCTATTTTACTTGCTTTAGCAATTATTGAAGACCAATCACCAGACGTCTGACATTCATCTCGTGTTCCAGCAGGAAAAACAAAAATAGATGGATCGACCTTTAATAAATTATCATCTGCGACTTTTGTTGGATTATCCAATGTTGTGGTAATCAGCGCCTGTATATCATCCGTATTCGGATCCCAGATCTCACGCTGAGCACTGGCACTCATTGTTACAAATGCCACACAAATAAGAGTAAAGATTTTCTTCATAAGCTTATAAATTTTATTTATTTAAAGGATTCGATTAGTAATACTATAGACTATCTATACGAGATAAAACTGAGAGAAAAGTAACCCTCATGATAACAGATTAGTAACAC
>JAEEGL015147535.1_pt1 | contig 25384 bp, 18 predicted proteins | sample 9134231 | NCBI WGS metagenome assembly JAEEGL01 (sample SAMN16246548, study PRJNA631951) | gut metagenome | biome: gut microbiome; feature: rumen; material: fiber-attached | host: Bos | place: Iran: Karaj | collected 2018-10
ATTTCTTTTTCTACTGCAGCTGCATCTGCGCCTTCCTCAAGAACAACGAAGCACTCTCTTGTGTGCTTGTCTCTTGTTGTAAGCTCAGGATTCTTGCCGCTTCTAACAGCTTCCAAAGCGCTCTCTACAGGAATAGTATACTGCTTGGCATTCTTAACGCCCTTTACGCGGCGGATTGCATCTGAATGTCCCTGTGATACACCCTTGCCCCAGAATGTGTAGTCATTTCCGTCGGGAAGGATAGCGTTTGAATATACCCTTGCAAGAGAGAACATTCCTGGATCCCATCCGCATGAAATAACTGCAACCTTGCCAGCTTCCTTAGCAGCTGCGTCAACATTTGCAAAGTGCTCAGGGATTCTTGCATGTGTATCAAAGCTGTCTACTACATTAAACATTTTTGCGAACTCAGGAGTCTGTACCGGAAGGTCAGTAGCGCTTCCTCCGCAAAGGATCATGACATCGATCTTATCCTTCCAATCAGCAACTTCTGAAACAGAAACAACAGGAACACCTGCTGTCTTTATTGTTAGTGAAGAAGGGTCTCTTCTTGTGAAAACAGCTACAAGCTCCATATCAGGGGCTGCTGCCACAGCAAGTTCAACGCCTTTTCCAAGGTTACCATAACCTAAAATACCTATTCTTGTGCTCATATACATCCTCCTTTTTCGAACTTTCGAAAAAGATTATACCACAGATTGGTCTTGCACAATCTATTTTTTTGCAATACATATGTCAAAAAATATTAAACCTTGAGTCCCTGCATCTTCTCTATTATCTTCTCCACATCCTCAAGGAGCTGCTTCTCGGCTTTGGCAGGATTATTGTCCTTCTTGTACTTGTAAACAAATGCCGGTACTCCCGCGCTGTGGAACTGCATATTACCTTTGTAGGATGACACAAAGCCAGGAATCTTTCCTGAATCTATCTTGGCGCTTGGGCTTATCTTTATCTCGATTATGCCATTGCCGCCTTTTATCTCCAGGATATAAAGCTCATGCGCTCTCGCACGCAAAAGAGAAATCCTGAGGAGGTTGATAGCAGTCTCAGGGACCTCTCCAAATCTGTCCAAAAGCTCATCCTTCATCTCATCGGATTCGCCCTGATTCTCTATGCTGGCTATACGCTTATAGATTTCCAGCTTCTGCTCTTCGTTCATAATATAAGTGTCAGGAATAAATGCACTTACATCAAGATCGATCGAGGTATTGATATCATCAAGCGTGTAATCCTGAGTTTCTCCTAGGTCAGAGCTCTTCTTATGTCTGACCGCTTCGCCGAGCATCTTACAATACAGATCATATCCAACGGCCTGCATGTGTCCGGACTGCTTTCTTCCGAGAAGGCTTCCTGCACCTCGTATCTCAAGATCTCGCATGGCAATCTTAAAGCCGCTTCCAAGATCAGTAAATTCGCGGATTGCAGAAAGTCTCTTTTCCGCAATTTCTTTTAACATCTTATCCTTCTTGTACATAAGGAAGGCATAAGCTGTCCTGTTGGAACGACCAACGCGGCCTCTTAACTGGTACAGCTGGGAAAGTCCCATCTTGTCAGAGTCATGAATGATCATGGTATTAACATTAGGGATATCAAGGCCTGTCTCAATAATTGTAGTCGAAACAAGGACATCAATCGTACCGTCAATGAAATCGTACATGATCCTCTCAAGTTCTGATTCCTTCATCTGTCCGTGGGCAAAAGCAACATTTGCTTCTGGCACAAGCTTCTGGATCTGCGCAGCCACGTCAGCTATCGTATTGACCCTGTTGTAAACGTAGTAAACCTGACCATGCCTTGCAAGCTCTCTGGAAATAGCCTCGCGGACCATCTCGTCATTGTACTCGCAAACGAACGTCTGAATAGGAAGTCTGTCGTTGGGCGCCTCCTCCAAAACACTCATCTCCCTGATGCCAACAAGCGACATATGGAGCGTCCTTGGGATAGGAGTCGCTGAAAGAGTGAGCACATCAATGTTTTCCTTGAGTGTCTTTATCTTTTCCTTGTGAGTTACACCAAAACGCTGCTCCTCATCTACGATAAGGAGCCCCAGATCCTTATACTGCACGTCCTTTGAGAGAAGTCTGTGGGTTCCGATCACGATATCCACAAGTCCCTTCTTCAGATCCACAATAGTCTTTTTCTGCTCCGATGGGCTCCTGAACCTGGATAAAAGATCTACTCTCACCGGGAAATCGCGCATTCTTTCAGAGAAAGTATTGTAATGCTGCTGGGCAAGTATAGTTGTGGGAACGAGAACTGCAACCTGCTTGCCGTCCTGAACAGCCTTAAACGCTGCCCTTATGGCAATCTCGGTCTTACCAAAACCAACATCTCCGCAGACAAGTCTGTCCATGATTATGCTGGATTCCATATCACGCTTGGTATCTTCGATGGCTGTCAGCTGATCCTCAGTCTCCTGATATGGGAACGCATCCTCAAACTCCTGCTGCCATACAGTGTCACTGCTAAACTGGTAGCCCTTCTGCTCCTGCCTCTTGGCATAGAGTTCAACAAGGTCCTGCGCCACCTCTTCCACGGCAGCCTTAACCTTGCTCTTAGTACGGCTCCATTCAACACTTCCAAGCTTGTTGAGCTTGGGCTTGTGAGTAGTCTCATCATCGCCACCCGAAGCGTATTTCTGGATCACGCCAAGTCCTGTAGCAAGAACGTAGAGATTTCCTCCATCGCCGTACTCAATCTTGATGTAATCCCTTATAACATGGTCACTCTCAATCTTTTCAATACCGCGATAGATACCAAGACCGTGATCCTCATGAACCACATAGTCGCCTATCTTAAGGTCTGAAAAGCTCGAAATCTTCTCGCCTTTATACTCGCTCTTTTTCTTTTTGCGCTTCTTGGTATGTTCGGTAAAGATATCGCTCTCTGCGATAACTGCGAACTTGATCTCCGGATACTCAAAGCCTTTCAGTATCCTTCCGTAATAGGTCATTATCTCGCCGGGCTTAAGGATTCTTCCCGGGTCTTCACTGTAAAATGCTGTGACGAGGTTGTCCCTTAAGTCATCAACAATTCTTTTTGCTCTGGTCCTCGAACCTGAAAGAATAAGCACTCTGTAGCCATTCTTAGAATAGTTTTTGAGGTCTCCTATCAAGGACTCAAAGCTGTTATTGTAAGGCGCGATACTTCTTGCCCTTATATCAAAGCTCTTTTCCGGGGCAAAAAGATTCTGGCTCTTAGGCATCTGAAGTGCTGAAATAAGGACTCTTCTTCCGTTGCCCATTCTGGCAATGACATTGTCTATGGAGTACAGAATGTCCATCTGTCCCGGCAAAACATAGCCCTTCTCAGCTCTGTGGGTCATGCTCTCCTTAAACTCTGTTTCAACAGCCCATGCATGCTCCTGAACTCTCTGCGGCTCGTCGATAAAAATGCAGCTCTTTCCCTTAGGGAACATCTCCTGCATAGTTACCGTATCATCATAAAAATATCTGATATAGCTCTCAAGGTTTACCAGAGTCTTTAGCTCAAAGAGCTGTTCCTTAAGTTCCTCAGTCTGAGTCTTAAGCTGATGAGCCTCCTTGGTCTTAAACTCAGATCTCAGCTGTCCCACAATTTTGTCAGTATCTTCCTGAATCCTAGCAAAGCCCTCTTCAAGCCTCTTTTCATCAAGAATAATCTCAGATGCAGGATATATCTCAATGGACTCAAGCTTTTCCAGTGATCTCTGTGAAAGAATATCAAAGCTTCTGATGGACTGAATCTCATCACCCCACAGCTCGATTCTGTATGGATTCTCTTCAGTGAGGTCAAAGACGTCCACAATATCACCACGGATAGAAAACTCTCCCGGCCCCTCTACCTGATAATTTCTGATGTATCCCATGGTAGTGAGCCTTTTGGCGATCTCAATCTCATCAATTGGCTTGTGTCTGTCGATTTCTAAGATATTCTCTTTTATGATCTCCGGCCTTATCTGTGGAACCATGAGCGCAGAAAAAGTCGTGACAACAGTCACGGGCCTTCCCTCGATAAGCCTTCTCATGGTGCGAATGCGCTGACGAACAATATCATTGCTGTGAACATCTGCCTGGTAAAAGATAAGGTCCTTGGCAGGATAAACAGTGACATTCCTGTCATAAAACTTGTAGTCCTCATAGATCTCTTTTGCCCTAAGATCAGAATATGTAACGATGATCCTGTATTTAAAATCCGCTCCGAGCCCATCTATAAAATGGAGCTTCTGAGAATCTACACATCCTGTGACTTCAGCGCATGCAAATGGTTTTTCCAAGTATTCATTTATTTTTTCAAATTGCTCCAGCTCATGAAGAGGAGTTGTTATCGCTCTCATTTTTTATTCCCGTTAAACTTATTCATGGCGCTGTCCACACCGTTCTCCATAATCTCTACAACGGCCTCGGCAGCTCTGTTTATGCCTTCTTTGATTGCAGTCTCGTCTTCGCCCTGGAAGTGTCCGAGAACCCAATCGACCATATCATATTCCTTGGGCTTCTTGCCTACACCCACTCTGACACGGCTGAACTCGCTGTGACCGAGCTGGGCAATTATGTTCTTCAGACCATTGTGGCCACCGGCGCTTCCCTTGGGACGAATCCTTAAGTTACCAACCTCAAGTTCCACATCATCCGAGATAACAATGAGCTCCTCTTTGCTGTCCACCTTGAAGTAATCGCACAGCGGTCTGATTGCCTCACCACTGAGATTCATGTAAGTAAGAGGTTTTACAAGAATGACTCTCTCGTTGCCAATCCTTCCTTTTCCATAGGCAGCTTTAAACTTTGTCTCCGTAAGCTCTATGTTATATTTATCTGAAAGGGCATCAATTGTCGCAAAGCCCACATTGTGTCTGGTATTAAAATACTTCTTTTCAGGATTACCAAGTCCCGCTATTATATACATCTTTCCTGTTTCCTCTTCCTTCTTTTTACCAAATATCTTTTCCAAAAACCCCAGCAATTTTTCTCTCCCTTGTCTTTCTGTCCTGCCTTTCCCCGAACCGGCAGACACGAAAATAGAGGGGCTTAGATATCTAAGCCCCCTGTTATTAATTGTTATTACATTGGTCAGTTAAAACAAAATCCATATTAGAATGCAGCTACGCTCTGCTCCTCTGCAGGTACTTCGCCCTCTTCCTCTGCTGCCTTTTCATAAGCTTCAAGAATGGTGTCCTGCAAAACCTTTCGCATATCAGAGTTGATTGGATGTGCAATATCTCTGTACTCTCCATCGCTGGATTTCTTACTAGGCATCGCGATGAACAATCCCCTTTCACCTTCGATGACCTTGATATCGTGAACTACAAACTCGTTCTCGAAAGTAACTGATACCACAGCACGCATTTTGCCCTGCTTTGCAACTCTTCTTACTCTAACATCTGTAATCTTCATTTTAAAACCCCCTCTTGGTTAAAATTTGAAGTTGCTAACAAATTTTAGTGATAATTATCTATGTTTGAATGATATCTTAAATGGAATTTCAGAAACACGCATTTACTGCGGGTTTCGTGAGAATATGATATTCAGATCGCCAAATTTCGCCCCCGCAATCTTCGCAACATTCGAATATCATCAAATCATGTAACGCTCGTTGTTCTCTACAACAACTTTAATTCCATTTTCTTCCTTGTAGTAGGAATTAGCCTGGATAGTACCGTGGCTCTCCACGATACAGTTCTCAATATGAGAATTATCTCCAATGTAAACGTCATTCAAAATGATCGAATTCTTGATGTAACAGTTATTTCCTACAAAAGCCCCCTTGAAAATAACTGAATCTTCAATCGTACCATTTATGATACAGCCACTGGATATAAGACTGTTCTTAACGTTGACTCCAACATTATACTTGGCAGGCGGAAGATCTACAACCTTGGTGTAAATACCTGGATATTCACGGAAGAAATACTGTCTTACCTCAGGCTTCAAGAAATCCATGTTGGTTCTGTAGTAATCCTCAACGCTTGCGATGTTAGCCCAGTACTCTTTGATCTTGTAGCCGTAGATACGCTTCATATCCTTGTATCTTACAAGAATATCCCTCACGAAGTCATATCTCTCTTCAGCCTGAGCTCTCTCGATCAGCTCTATGAGCTGTCTGCGCCTGATTACGTAGATACCACAGGAAATCGTATTGGACCTTGATACTACAGGTTTTTCCTCGAACTCCTCAATCCTGCACTCTTCGTTCATGCGGATGGTTCCAAATCTCTCTGTATCGATATCCGCCGGCATATCCTTACATACAACCGTAATGTCTGACTGCTTCTGAATGTGATACTCAAGAAGTTTGGCGTAATCCATCTTGTATACGCAGTCTCCTGAAGCAATGATCACGTATGGTTCATGACAGCTTCTCAAAAACTCAAGGTTCTGCGCAATGGCATCCGCTGTTCCTCTGTACCAGAGGTTTCCCGACGCTTTAACCGCGGGAGTAAAAACATAAAGGCCACCCTGTTTTCTTCCGAAGTCCCACCATTTGGAAGAACTAAGGTGTGTATTAAGACTACCTGCATTATACTGTGTGAATACGGCAACTGTCTGAATGTGTGAGTTGGTCATGTTACTGAGTGCAAAGTCTATACTTCTGTAAAAACCTGCCACAGGCATGGCACACACCGCTCTTCTCTTTGAGAGCTCCTGCATCCTGCTACTGCTACCGCCTGCTAAAATTATGCCAATCGCTCTCATGTCAATCACCTGCCTTATCAAATGTTCTGCCACTCTCAAGGATTCCATCCGGATAATCCTCAGGAGTAGTCACACCGGAAATCATTGTATTCTTACCAACTTTTATATTGTCAGGAATAACTGATTTCTCACCGATAGTGCAGAGACCTTCACAGTAGATGCCTGGCTTGGTCTCATTTTCTTTTTCCTCGAAAGCACCAAGAGTTACATTATTACCAATTGTTACCTTCTCAGCAATGATGGACTTCTCTATGGTACAGCCTTCACCGATCTGTGTCTGGTTCATGATAATGGAATGGCTGACCACTGTATCTTTTCCGATCTTAACACCGGGACCGATAACAGAGTTATAAACCTTACCATAAATCTCACATCCCTCGCCTACAATACTGCGCTCGATTGCGCTCTCAGGTCCGAGATACTGAGGCGGCTGAACATCACTGGCTGTATAAATCTTCCAATATTCTTCATAGAGGTTGAACTCAGGAACAATATCAATAAGTTCCATATTAGCTTCCCAATAGGAAGTAAGAGTTCCAACATCCTTCCAGTATCCATCAAACTCGTATGCAAAAAGTGACTGACCCTGCTCCTTGCAATACGGAATGATATGCTTACCAAAGTCAAGACCAGCCTGATCTTTATTCTTGATAAGCGCTTCCTTAAGAGTCTTCCAGGAAAAGATATAAATACCCATGGAAGCAAGATTGCTGCGAGGATGCTCAGGTTTTTCCTCAAAGTCTATGATGCGCTTGTTCTGGTCAGTGATCATGATACCAAATCTGCTGGCCTCCTCCATAGGAACAGGCATAACGGCAATAGTAGCATCAGCTCCACTTGACTTATGAAAATCAAGCATCGTTTCATAATCCATCTTATAAATGTGGTCACCGGAAAGGATGAGCACATAATCAGGATTATAATTTTCCATATACTCAAGGTTTTGGTAAATAGCATTGGCAGTACCGGTATACCACTCACTGTTGGAGCTCTTCTCGTATGGAGGAAGAACTGTTACACCTCCGAAGTTACGGTCGAGATCCCACGGGATACCAATTCCAATGTGAGAATTAAGTCTGAGTGGTCTGTACTGTGTTAAGACACCTACAGTGTCCACTCCTGAGTTAATACAATTGCTCAGAGGAAAGTCGATAATACGGTATTTTCCCCCGAATGAGACAGCTGGCTTGGCCATCTTGGCCGTCAGCACGCCCAATCTGCTGCCCTGGCCCCCTGCCAAAAGCATGGCGATCATTTCTTTTTTTATCATGTTCCACCTCGTTGCTTTCTGATACACCAAGCATATCAAAAGATATGCCACAGAAAACCGCTTTATCTTTATTAATAAAGTATAGCATTAATAATTGATTTGTGTTGTGTATCTATAAATAATTTTATACATGATATATAGTTTTTTCTAGCGACACTTTTGTCATATTCTTTTGACATAATATTAAATAAGTTCTAGAATATAATCCGTCAAAAAAGAAATTAATTCATTTTAAATCGAGGATAAAAAATGTATAAGATTGATTTTAAGAAGCCTGTCCATGTTTATTTCATGGGAATTGGCGGAATTTCAATGAGCGGATTGGCAAAAATCCTTATTGAAGAGGGTTTCACTATTTCAGGTTCTGATTCAAAAGAATCTCCTATCACAAAGGCTCTTGAAGAACAGGGCGTTAAGATTTTTTATGGTCAGAAAGCCGAGAACATTTCTGCTTCCGAAAAAATAGATGTTGTAGTTTATACTGCAGCAGTTCATCCTGACAATCCTGAGTTCATCGCAGTTAAGGATGCAGGCATCCCAATGCTCACAAGAGCTGAGCTCCTTGGCCAGATCATGAAAGAATATGATCTTCCAGTTGCTATCAGCGGAACTCACGGTAAGACTACTACAACTTCTATGCTTTCCAAGATTCTTCTTGAGGCTGACACCGATCCCACTCTTTCAATAGGTGGAATCTTCAAGGATATAGGCGGCAACATCAGAGTTGGTAAGTCAGAGTATTTTGTAACAGAAGCCTGTGAATATACCAACAGCTTCCTTAGTTTCTTCCCTAAGATCAGTGTTATTTCCAATATCGATGCCGATCACCTCGATTTCTTCAAGGATATTGATGATATAAGGCACTCTTTCAAAAAGTTTGCAAAGCTTCTTCCCGATGACGGGACACTTGTTATAAACGGTGATATCGACAATGTAGATGAGATTACAGATGGACTTACATGTACAGTATTGACCTATGGTTCCAAGGACTCTTTTGACTTCTATCCATCAGATATTACTTATGATGAGAATGGAAATCCTTCCTTTAAGGCTCACCTTAAAAATAGAGAAGTCCTTGATATAAAGCTTGCTGTTCCGGGTATCCACAATGTATATAACGCTCTGGCAGCTACCGCTGTTGCAAGCATCCTTGGCATCGATAAGGAGCACATCACTTCAGCGCTTTCACTTTTCGGAGGCACCAGCAGACGTTTTGAACACAAGGGTGAGATTTCAGGTGTAACAATAATTGATGATTACGCTCATCACCCAACTGAGATAAAAGCTACGCTCACAGCTGCACAGAATTATCCTCACAATAAGATCTGGTGTGTATTCCAGCCTCACACCTACACCAGAACAAAAGCTCTTTTAAATGAGTTTGCAGATGCACTCTCACTTGCTGACCATGTTGTTCTCGCAGATATTTATGCCGCAAGAGAGACTGACAATTTGGGTATCAGTTCAAGAACTCTCATGGAAAAAATCAAAGAACTTGGACATGAGTGTAATTATTTTCCAACAATTTCAGGATTTGGTGAAATTGAAAAATTTCTTTTGCAAAATTGCACTAAAGGAGATTTGTTGATAACCATGGGAGCGGGAGATGTAGTTGAAATTGGGGATGAACTGCTCGGAAGGTAAACTTTTCCACATATCCACTTTTTTAACCACAATTTTCTAAACACCTTCGGTGGATAACAGCCAACCATTTTCCACTTAAACCTTTAAGTTGGAAACCTAGATGGATTGGCTGTTTTTTTATATTTATTTAATAATTTATCCACATTTTCCACATTGTCCACAAGAACGAACGCAGGTTTTCCACCCTCTCCGCCTGAAAAATACTTCGTCACTTTTTCCATATCATTTCAAAAATCGCCATGCTATAATTCCAATTGTTCGGAGGGAACGGATTTTGATAAAGGCACGAATCAGCTAAACTCCTGGCTATTCGCGTTATTATCTAAATCCATTCAGACGATTTACGTTTACCTCTGAGCCGCAACTAATTAACACGAGGTGACTATATCTATGATGGGGAGAGTAACTATCAGCAATAATTTGGGGGAGGATTCTACTTATGTTTCCAATATCTTTATTGATGAATACATGCAGGACGCCAATGATGCACAGATTAAGATTTACCTCTTTTTACTGCGTATGATGAGTGCGAATTTGCCTACAAGCGTTCCTGATCTTGCGGACAAATTCAATCACACTGAAAAAGACGTTATACGTGCCCTTAAATACTGGGAAAAAAAAGGACTTATCAGCCTTGAGTATGACAGCGCGCAGAATCTGTCCAGCATTCACATGGAAGAGATCAGCAGTCTCAGAAAGTTTGGCAGACGCAAGGATGATAACATGCTCAAGGCTCTCCCTTCTAATAGGGAAGTAGCATCTGTTGCCAAGGAAGATTCCATAGAACAGATTGCTTCACCTGCAAAGCCAAACTATACAGCAGCTCAGCTTCGCGCCTTCAAGCAGACCGAGGGCAGCGGACTTATGTTTATAGCCGAGCAGTACTATGGAAGACCACTCAATCCTGTTGAGATGTCTACCATATATTACATACACGATGAGTTAAAGTTTAGTGATGAACTTTTGGACTATCTGATGCAGTATTGCGTCGATAATCATAAATCTGATTTCAGATACATGGAGAAAGTTGCCATCAATTGGAATCAGCAAGGCATCAAAACACCAAAACAGGCCCGTGCGGAAAGTTTCAAGCATGATGGGGATATCATTGCAATAATGAAAGCGCTCGGTATGGAAAGCACTCCCACCGATAAGGAAGGCACATTTATAAGTGCCTGGAAGGGAGAGTTGGGTATGTCGATGGAGATTATTATGGAAGCCTGCGACAGGACCGTTTTGGCAACACAGAAGAATCGCTTGAAATATTGTGACAGCATTCTTCGTAGCTGGCATGAAAAAGGGGTAACATCTAGGGAGGATATTGCCAGACTTGATGCAACTCACACCGCAGACCTTCGTAAAAAGAAGGAAGGGGCTTCCGTATCATCCATCACTTCTAAAGCTCGCTCGAACGGATCATATATCCGTTCTAACGAAAGCCAGAACCGCTTCACTCAGTTCCAGCAGAATACATATAATTTTGCTGAGCTCGAAAAAAAGCTTCTGGACAATTAAAAACTCCCACATTGTGATTGGGGAATCATAATGTAGGAAACACAAAGTTTTGACCCTGTACTTTGGCTTGGTGGCGGCATTAGCTGTTACTTATGCCCTCCTCAATCCACGTACAGGGTCATAATTATGACAAGGAGAACATCATGGCATTAACTAACGCTCAATATGACGCAATAATGCATGAGTACGAAGAAAAGCGCTCTCTTCACAGACAGGAACTTGAAGAGAGACAGCGCTATGTATATGAAAATGTTCCGGGATACAAGGAGCTGGAGGATGCTACCGCCAGCGCAAGCGTAGCTTTCGGTAAAAGACTCCTCTCTGGCGAGAAACTTGACCGAAATGCACTTAAAAGTGAACTCAAAGAATTAGCAAGACAAAAGCTTACTCTTTTAACTGAGGCAGGCTTCTCTTCTGATTATCTTGATATGGGCTACACCTGCCAGGACTGCCAGGATACCGGCTATATTGGCAATGAAAAATGTCACTGCTTCAGACAAAAGATCATAGAATCTCTCTACGATAAATCCAATCTCAAAATGTTAACGAAAACTTCTAACTTCAAGCGCATGTCCGACAAGTACTACACTGGGGATGATCTTGTTAAGTTCCATAGCGCAGTCCACACTTGTGAAGATTTCATTAATAATTTTGACTCCGACTACCAAAATCTTTTCATTTATGGTACAGTGGGTACTGGCAAAACATTCCTCTCTATATGTGTAGCGAATGAATTGCTTAAAAAGAGCCATTCTGTCATGTATTTCAGTGCATCAGGTTTATTTAAGACTATTTCACAGTACATATTTGATGCTAAAATGAAATCAGAGCAGCGAAGCTTTTATGATGATCTTTATAACTGCGAGCTTCTTGTTATCGATGATCTGGGAACAGAATCTGTTAACAGTCTTACTTTGACAGAACTATTCTCACTCCTCAACGAAAGAGACTCTCGCAAGAAATCAACGATCATCACCAGTAATCTTTCTCTTGAGAACTTGCACAACATTTATTCTGAAAGGATTTTTTCCAGAATCACAAGCAATTATAAGCTTCTGAAATTATCCGGTCAGGATATTCGTAAAATAAAAAAGATTTCTAAAAAAGAAAGCGAGGAGCAGCATTAATATGCCAAGAAGAGAAGAGAAACGTAATCTGGAGACGATACCTGTTGGTTCTCTGGGAATCATCCCATTAAAGGGTGTCAGATCTCTTGCTGAAAAGGTAGATTACTATCTCGTAAAATGGAGAGCAGAAAGAGAAAACGAGCACAAAGGAAGCCTTGCTTTTACCGGCTACGAAAGACCTTCTTATATCCTTGATGCTGAGGTTCCAAGATTTGGTACCGGCGAAGCAAAAGGTGTTATCAAGACATCTGTACGTGGAGATGACCTCTATCTTCTCGTAGATGTATGTAACTATTCTCAGACCTATTCTCTCTTTGGTCAGGAAAACCACATGTCTCCTGATGATCATTATCAGGATCTCAAAAGAATTATAGCTGCCGTTGGTGGAAAGGCCCGCAGAATCACTGTTATCATGCCTTTCCTATATGAATCCAGACAGCACAAGAGAAGCTCAAGGGAGTCACTCGACTGTGCTATCGCTCTTCAGGAACTTGTCAGCATGGGCGTAGACAATATCATTACTTTTGACGCTCACGATCCAAGAGTTCAGAATGCTATTCCGCTCAACGGTTTTGAGACCGTTCGCACAACATATCAGTTTATCAAAGCATTACTCAGAAATGTTTGGGATCTTAAGATTGATTCCGACCACATGATGGTAATAAGCCCTGACGAGGGCGGCATGGGCAGAGCAATCTACCTTGCCAGCGTTCTTGGCCTCGATGTAGGTATGTTCTACAAGAGACGTGACTACACTACAGTAATTGACGGACGTAACCCTATCGTATCACACGAATTCCTCGGAACAAGTGTTGAGGGTAAATCTGTTATCATCGTTGATGATATGATTTCTTCAGGTGAAAGCCTTCTTGATGTTGCTAAAGCCCTTAAGGACCGCAAAGCTGCAAGAATTTATGCTTTCTCAACCTTTGGTCTTTTCACAAACGGACTTGAGGAATTTGATAAAGCCTATGAAGAAGGTCTTATCGACAGAGTTCTTACTACAAACCTTATCTACCAGACTCCTGAACTCCTTTCAAGAGAATGGTATATCAGCTGTGATATGAGTAAGTATATTGCTTACCTTATCGATACACTTAACCATGACGCTTCTATCAGCGATCTGCTTAATCCTGTGGAGCGTATCAACAGCATTATCGAGCGCTATAACAGCGGCGAGCTCCGTGCCAGCATTGAGGCTGAGAAGAAGGTGTAATAGAACGGCCGCAGATGGGTACCAGAAAAATTTGTTTTGCTCACTTCGTCTGCGCGGTGATTTACTAAAATTCAAAATCGTAGGAGTGCTTCCTTTCATGTTATTCATAACAGTCAGCACTCCTACGATTTTTTATTTTGTAAATCATCCTGCTCGTCCAAATGATTCGCAAACCAAATTTAGTTCTTATACTCTCCTGCGGCCTGGTTATTTCAAACCCTCTAAGCCCGCCTCATGTTGGCGTCGCTCTTCTGTTTTGGTGAGGGAGGTAGGTTATCATTCACTCTTGAGTTTGAGCGAGATTTGCTGTGGCAAATTGCGTTGATGATTTAGATATGGTTATGAAATATGTCGCTACTAAGATGAGGTCGGCGAGGATCCAGGCGGAGATTTCGCCATAGTATATTCCGCTGTAGCCGATGAATCTGGTTAGGATCAGCGCGCAGAGGACTCGCATGATCAGCTGTCCGAAGCTCGAGATCATCGGGATAAAGGTGTTGCCAAGGCCCTGGAGCGATGCTCTCATGATGTAGAGGATGTACAGTAACGGGTAAAAGATGCCAAGGATGAGAAGATACTTCTGACCATAGCTAAATATCTCTTCCGAAACAGTATCAGCATCCACAAATAACTTCATGAATTCTGTACCAAAGAATATCATTATGAATGAACAGATAAGAGCTGTTGCAACTCCCATGATAACACTTATTCTGACACCGCTTCTGATACGGTCTTTTTCCCCTGCGCCATAGTTCTGCGATACATACGCTACTACTGCCATCGCATAGGATGAAGCTGCGATTTCTAAAAGCGCATATATCTTACCAGCTATTGTATAGCCTGTAAGGAATGCTATCTCAAACTGATTGACACATCTGATGACAATAAGTCCGCCGATAGCTGTGATCACGCTCTGAAGCGCCATAGGAAGTCCTATAACTAAGAGCTTTTTTATTACATCCAAGCTATTTTCCTTCGCAGTCTCAGATGTATTTACAATTCTCTCTGATGTATCATTTAAGTCTCTTTCAGAAACTCCTTCTAAATCATAGGCTGACTTCTCACTCGTAAGCACATTTAAAGATAACTGCCTCACATGATATCCACAGATTATCATGACCGCGCACTCAGATAGAATTGTTCCAAGAGCAGCACCTGCAATTCCCATCTTGAACAGGCAGATGAATACAAGATCAAGAATGATATTGCAAATGGAGGATACTGTCATTGCAACAAGCGGTATGCGACTATTTCCCCTGCTTCTTAGGACAGCAGCAAAAAACTGATAGAATACCAGAAACGGAGTCCCGGCAAATATTATGATCACGTATGTTTTTGCGAAGCTGAAGGCTTCTTCTTTTGTTCCAATCAGTCTGAGCAATGTACCGGATAAAAGGAGAAGTGCTGCCACAAATACTATTGAAATGGCAACACACAGAAGTCTTGCTTTTTTATAGTAGACGCCAAAAGATTTCTCATCTTTTTCGCCAAACTTCTTTCCAAGAATAACAGAAAAGCCCTGAATCTGGCCAATCAAGAATCCGTTCACTAAAAAAATGAGCCAGTCAGTTCCTCCGATCGCTGCCAGCCCAAGTGAACCAATCTTCTTACCAATGATGATGCTGTCCACAACTGTGTATAGCTGCTGAAAAATAAATGCATGACCATATTAAGTGGTTCATAGCATCTATATACTCATGGCTCAAAAAAGCCCCTGATATCCATAAGCGTATCAACTTTTGCATACAGCTTTTTCGACAGCTCTTCATCAGGCTGCGTAAGGTCGGGAACCATGATGACATTACAGCCCGCAAGATACGCACTGGTACAGCCGTTAGGCGAATCCTCAACAGCAAAGGTCTGTGATGGCGAAAGCTCAAGCTGCTCACAGGCGTATGCGTAAATATCAGGAGCGGGCTTCCCAAGTTTTACCATATCAGAGCAGATTATCCTGTCAAAGCAGTCAAACAAACCGAGCTTTAAAAGATATCCCTTTGTTCGCTCGTAGTCGTTGGCTGTTGCGATACATGTGAGAATACCATGCTCGCGGAGCCAGACGAGTATCTCTTTTGCGCCTGGCTTAAGTGGAATTCCCTGTTCTTTGATCATGTCGACTACAATCGTTTTTCTGTACTCTCTCACTTCATTGTAGTCAAAATCCTGTCCAAACCACTCCTTAAACTTTTCAGGAGCATAAGGTCTTCCCAAAGAACGAAGCTCCAGCGGCATCCACGGCTCGCAAGTATAGCCGAAGTGCGCAAGAGCCTCCGGCCATGCTTTCTGATAGAATTTTTCTGTATCTGTCAGTGTTCCATCCAGGTCAAAAATAACTGCCTTTATCTCATTATTCATCTAAAGCTCCCCGAACCGCCAAAAAACATCACAATTCATAATACTCAGCGTTAATGTACTTGGTATCGTCTTCAAATGGTGACGGATGCGAATTAACATCTTCATCCGGTGTTCCGCCTCCAAAGAGACTTCCAAAAAATGATTTTACACTATCCGTTCCAATTAATGCAACGTCTCTGGACACTGAGCTCACTGCAGCTTTCTGTTCGCTTGAGCAGGTTACCTTAGCGCAGTCTCTTACCCTAAGTCTCTGTCTGATAAGTTCTGAAGGAATGTCTTTTTCGATTCGCAAAAGTGCACAGTCTCTGACAAGAAGACCTCCTGCAGCAGCCTCGAGTGTTGCTCTGTCCAAATGGGCAATGGCCATATCCTCCATAGTCTTCCCCTGAGTCACAGTCAGTTTATCGCACTTGGCATTGATTGCACTGAGCTTTTCCGCGCAGCCTGCATCTGTTGTGATCTCGCCTTCAACAATCAGCGACTGAATTCTATTTATTGCCTCAATATTTCCTCCTGAAATATGCGCATCTCCGATGATGAAAAGATTGTCACCATGGGTATTGATAAACTGCTCATCGATTTCATTGTGATCGGATACAATAACCTTGCAGTTGTCCGGAATCTCAACGATTGCTGCTTCAATATTAAAAAGCGGAAGTGCCTTTTCGATATGGCTCTTTCTTATATAAATCTTGTCAGATGAAAACCTTACGTTCTTCTCAGCAAGTTTTCCAAAATCAGTCTCGTCATCTGCATCGTATATGAAGCTCGCCGCAAAATATCCTGAATTCTCAGGAGCTCTAAGCGGAAAATATTTGTCCAGCCTGTACTGATTATCCATCAGGACATAATCATCCGGGTACGATTTTGTAATTCCATTCATGGAAAGACCAGGAAATGGAAGGATGGCTGCAATGCTCTTTGGGCAAAGAATAATTCCATTTACTGAAATTCTGCTGAACTTCTTCAAAACATCCTGTGCACCAGGCGCAATCTTGAGCATTCCATTCACAGTTATCGCTGTTCCCTCGGAAACTACTGAATCAGGTGAAATCTCATAAACTCCATTGATGTTCTGATTCTTATTGCCCGGATCCTCGCTAAGGTCCTTAGTTCTCACTTCCTCTGCCTTAATATTAAATGGCAGTCTGTTGAGAATTTCCTTACTCCTGTCATCCACAAGAAGCTGCTCAGTATAAATCTTTATCTGTTCAAACTCCTTGTAATTATTTTCGTTGATTCTTCTAGCATCGCAGGTCTCACAATTAATCCTTAGTTTCATATACCCCTCCTACTTTTTCTCAGTACATACTGATATTGTTTTCCCCACACAAGACTATTTGTTTAAAAGCGCTTTCTGAATATATAACGTTTGAAAAAGGAAAAGTGTTGAAAAAATTTTCGATTTAAAGCAAAAATAATGAAAAAGGCGAAGTGCATCTTATACACTTCGCCTACATTTTTAATCCTTACCATCTCCATAGAAACATCCTGTGATCAGTGTCTCTCATCTTCGTTTTCAAATCTCTCACAGAATCTTGCTGAGAAAGATGGCTCTACTCCGGCACTTGTAAGATGGCTGGTATCTCCAATCCTGAGTGTTCTAAAGGTTGCAATTCCCTTCTGTCTCTCTTCCGTAACGACTTCAGTCACTGATGTAGGCGCCATAGCAAGCATCTGAAGCGGAACAAAAGGTGAAACATTCCAAAGTCGCGATAGCAGCACCGAAGTTATACCAAAGTGGCAAAAGAAAGCTATCGTTTTGCTATTCCCCTCTTTTACCTTGTAGATATCTCCATCGCGCTCATAGCCATAGTCTGCAAGCAGTTTGTCAAAAGACTCTATGATATGATCATACTTTTCTAACATATCGCTGCACTTTACAAGCTCGGATTCTCTGAAGGCATTTCTGTCAAAAAGCTCCGGATGACTTCCAAAATATGAAGGCAAAATATCCCATATGATTCTCTTTTTATACCTGCCGGTCTTCTCATCGAGCCAAAGCTCATTCGCAAAAGCTTTGCTTGCACTCTCTGAGATATTGGGGTCAAATTCTGCCGGAAATTCCCTAAGCCAGTCAAGTGTCACAGCATCTTTTGACTTCGTAACCTTTGAACTTGCTATAGCTGAACAACCTGAGACATCTGTACCTGCAATTTGCTCAGGTTCCGCGAACTTTCTTCCAAGCGCCCTCAGCGAATACTCTGCCGTATCTCTTGCTCTTCCAAGAGGCGAAACATAAATATCGTCAATTTCAAAATCTCCAATGACATCAGATAGCAGCTTAGCTTCTATCTTGCCCTGCTCAGTCAGGGTATCATTGGCATAGTCCGGATCACCATGTCTTATAAATAATAGTCTCATTACAACTCCCGCAAAAACTTCTTTCTGACATTACTTCAAAAACACAAGTCTTTAGAATCCGAGATTATCGTTTACAAGAATTACATGAATCCTATCCTTATGTCTTGAATATCTAGTAATCAGGAACTGGCAGCAAATAGTATCAGGAGACTTACAATCCATGCATGCACCTGTCTTAGAGCAAGGAGTATTAAGTCCAAAGCGCTGAGCATTGATAGGAGCAGCCACATTTCTGGCTCTCTTCATGGCACCGTCGAGATCATCGCAGACCTTGTTCATTCCAACAATGAAGATTACCTTCTTAGGTCCCTGCGCGATCATGGAAACTCTGTTGGAATTTCCGTCAATATTTACCATAACACCGTCATTTGTGATGGCATTTGCACTTGCAAGGAAGAAATCAGCATCATAGGACTCAAGCATTACCGCTCTCTTATCTGTTGCAGCATCTCTGTCGATGAATTTATAATTTCCGCTCTTAACTGCTTCAACAAGTCCAATCTCATGTGCGCTCATAGCTCCGCCCATGGCAATACTGCTGCCCTCAGGAATAAGTTCAAGTGCCTTTTTAAGAGCCTCTTCCTTAGTCGCAGCATAGTAGCCGGACATATTTCTGGACTCAAGTCCTTTGATAACAGTCTGTGCCAACAGTTCGTTTCTCTTAGTAATGTTCTCGTTCATGTCTTATCCTCCTGCCTTAGTATGTTTAGATTCCCTTGAAGCTCATTACAAAAGTTAGTTTCTTATCGTTAGGAAGCAGGAACTCAGGATGAGTCTTTGCACCCCAGGAGTCATCTCCTGCAATTCCCATCTGCATTAAGCTGCAGCGAACTACAGTCTTATTCACACGTGGAAGCTCATAAGGGTGATCTGCTGCCTCAAGCTCATCAGGAGTATATGGGATTGCACTGAAGTTCATGGTCTCAGGCGCTTCAAAGAGAATTCCTCTTCCCCTGTTGTCAGTGATCTTAGCCCATCTTACACCTGTTCTGTTTCCGGTCTCCTGCGGACGAATATACTTCTCCATCATATCCTCTACCTTTGAAGAATAGATTCCAAGTTTTGCGCCCTTATTCCTGTCCACATAGTTCTCGCGAGGCCCATTTCCATAATATGTAACATTATTAAAGTCAGCATTCCACTTAAAGAGCATTCCAAACTCAGGCATTGGAGGAAGTCCCTTAACGGGCTCATATTCCTCTTTTATCCAAACTCTTCCGTCTCCTGTGACATTATAGGTTACAAGCACTGAAGATGCGGGATTTGTAGGAAGATAAACCTTGAATGTAAGGCTTACGCTGCACTCGTCCTGCTCAATGATCGGATAAACAGACCTGTCTCCCCAGTCACCATTCTTGTAATCTATGCTCTCTTCGATGATAGGAGCTGTAATGGAATAAAGACTTGCAATCTTCCACTGCGCATATCTGGAAGGCATTCTGTTTCCCTTGTCGTTATCTACAGGTGCTCTCCAGAAGTTAGGCTTTGGCATTGACTCAATAAGTTCTCTGCCACCGTATCTATAGGAAACTATATTTCCCATGTCTCTGTTAAAAAGAACTGAGAAATGATTTCCCTTTACGCCAATATTGTAATCGCCCTTTATTACTTTAATAGGGCTGCAGCATACATAAGTTGAAGCAGATGTCCTGAATACACCCTGACCATAGGCAACTTCATGTCCTCGAGATGCCCAGCTTGTGTCTTCTCTTAATCTGAAAGAAACTGTAACTGCATATTCATCGAGAGGGAATGGTCCGTTCTCGTCGTATGCACTGGCGCCAACAACAGACATCTTTTCTCTTATTGCCTCAGGCAGCTCATACTCTTTTTCAGAGAGTGGCTCAACATTTGTAGCCATTCTCTTTTCGCAGACTTTTTTGCCATCTCTTTCAAGGATCACAAAACAGTCATATTCTTCAGTATTGGTGAAAAGACTGTTATTAACTACCTTAACCTTGTCCTTCTCAACAATCACCTTGATGCTCTGGTAGTTGAACTTAACCTCCTGCATCTTGGCATAAGGATTTCTCTCACCATCCACAATTCCGTTTCCGCTGAAATTGTAGTCGGTAGGTCTCTCACCATGGTCTCCGCCATAAGCCTGGTAGTCCTCACCGAAGCGGTTCTTTTCCCTGATTGTCTGGTCAACATAGTCCCAGATAAATCCGCCCTGATAACGAGGCTCTCTTTCAGCAAGGTCAGTATATTTGAACATTCCGCCGCAGGAATTTGCCATTGCATGAGTATACTCACAGCAAATATAAGGCTTGTCAGTGTGCTCCTTCAAGAACTTCTCAATGCTCTCAACAGAAGGATACATCTGGCTTTCCATATCACTTGTGTCATTGTAGGTTCTGTCATGGCAGATTCCCTCATAGTGAACAAGCCTGTCCGGATCAAGCTTTCTAAAGAGATTACTCATCTCGAAAGGCACTTTTCCACCGTGTGACTCATTTCCTATAGACCAGATAAGGACTGATGGATGGTTTTTATCGAGCTGATATGTGCTGTTGATCCTGTCAAGCATCACTGCCATGCAATTATCTCTGCTGCCCGGTATCGCATACGGAATAGCCGGCTCATTTCCAAGATGTGACCAGCTTCCGTGTGTTTCCATATTGTTTTCAGCGATCATATAAAGACCATAAATGTCGCAGAGCTCATAAATATATGCAGAGTTCTGATAGTGGCTCGTTCTGATGGCATTTATGTTATTCTGCTTCATAGTGATGATATCCTTCAAGGTCTCCTCTTTGGATACCACACGTCCCTTCTCACAGGAAAACTCATGGCGGTTCACACCTCTAAAGACAATGCGTCTTCCGTTGATATGCATGATGCCATCTTTCATCTCAAAGCGTCTGAAGCCAACATTCTGGCAGATAACTTCTGTTATCTCGCCTTCGCAGTCCTTAACCTTTAATACAAGCTGATAGAGCTGAGGATCTTCTGCGCTCCAAAGCATCGGGCTTACAACCTTCTCAGTTATAACCACCTCATCCTTGTTATCAACACTTCCCTTTACCACAGGGTGATTATTTCTTAAAAGAACGTAATCTGTAGTGCCGCACTCTTTTGCCTTAATTGTGAGCTCAAAATCAGCCACTGTCATATCCTCGTTCAAAAGAGTCCTGACTTTAAAGTCATCTATGTGTGCCTTAGGCACAAGCTTTAAATATACATCTCTGTAAATTCCAGAAAATCTGAAGAAGTCCTGATCCTCCATCCAGCTAGATGAAGTCCACTTTACATTCAAAAGCGCAAGCTTGTTCATTCCTTTTTTCACAAAAGGAGTGAGGTCAAATTCTGATGGTGTAAAAGTATCTTCGCTGTATCCAACATATTCGCCGTTGAGCCAGAGCGCATATCCGCTCTCTACGCCTTCAAATACGATATGAATCTCCTGGCCGTTCCAGCTGTCAGGAAGATTGAAATATTTAACATAGCTACCAACCGGATTAAACTCCTCAGGAAACTCGCCAAGTTCAATTTTCTCATGTCCATCCCATGGATACTGAACATTTATATATGCCGGAATGTCATAGCCTTCCATCTGCATATGGGCAGGTACATGAATATCATCCCAGAAATTGCAGTCATAGTCTTCACTTTCAAATCCCGGGATTACAGCCCTGTAATTTTTTGCGTAATGAAACTTCCACAATCCATTTAAAGAGATGTTCAAAGAAGAGCTCTTTTCTCTAAGCTCATCTTCAGTAGCATAGGCAACAAAATCCGCATGGGCAGGAAGGACATTGTCCTTGAAAACCTCAGGATTTTTTACCATATCCAGACTAAAATTCTTCATTAATCTTCCTCCATTAAATAGGTCAAAAAGTGGTTGCCGTTTTCCTCAAAGAATTTCTCGGAATCGTTCATTCCGTATTTATAAACTGTACCTGTAGTCGGATTCATAAGCACAGTATTTAAACTGTTAAAGCCTATTACCAGCACTGCGCTGCCATCATTTAACATCGCCATAACCGGAATGTCCTTATTTACATAATATAGCATTGAGGATAAAGAACATCCATCCATATCAAGAATATCTGCTTCAGGGAGCGAACTCTCAAGTATCTGATTTACAGTATTCCCCGATTCAAGAAGTGCTTCCACATTTCTGTTGATGCCCTCAAAGCTGAGCATAAGCTCAAGGCAAACAGCCACGGAATCTTTTTCCGTCATGTTTTCGTAGTTCTCAGCAGCTCTTGTTATAGCCATTATCTGATTAGAATTCAAAAGATTGCCTTTATACCAGACATATCTGTTGCTGTCGCTTACAACTGTCGCCGGCGCCTGATATGCCTTTTTCACCGCAAGCGCAGGATCTGTATATATGCCTTCTATGCCCATAAGTCCATAAGCATAATAGAAAGGCTTCTCCTTATTATCTCTCTGCGACGAGATTGCCACATTCCTGTCTCCTTCGAAAAGAGTCTGCGCAGGAGTGAGCACTCTGAGCTGCTTTGTTTTGATCTCGCTCTTAGTTGTTATCTGAACAATTTTCTCATAAATATCTACAGAGACAGTACCTGTTACATTGCTTCCGCTCTCAGGCTTTAAGGTACTCATGATCTGATCATCATAGGTGCTGACATATTTTCCGGTCTCAGCATCCTTTGTAACTCTAGTCATCCTGATCTGATTGTCGCTTATGGAAACAGATGTCACGTAGATTCCCGCAGGATGATAGTTCTCAAGGATATTCCCATCTCCATCCTGAATCTTGATATTGTATATCGCATAGACAGGATTTCCCATCTGATCAAGCTGAACATCTTCCTCATGGATAAGGCCGTAAACCATGTCCTCGCCCATGAATCCAAGAACCATAATGAGGTCTTCCGGATCTGCAGATATCTCGGACCTTGTTCTGGTATTAAGATCCATCATATTGAGGCTCTTTAAGTCACTGCTCTGCCATGCTATCGTGCTCATGGACTCAGAAATCTTGTATTCTCCGGCACCAATGTCATCAACTACAGTGCTGGCAATCCTGTCGATCAGATCAACCGAGTAAATATTCTGATCAAGCATTACGTAAAAGACATCGTTATTGTTAGCGTAGCATATAGTATCTACGTAGTTTACAAGTATCTTGGGATCAACAGTGCTTTCAATAAACGCATGCTCTTCGATTGCATTTATGGTCGCATTATAATCATAGATTGCAATGCCGCTTAGTCCTTCATGCAGGCCTCTGTTCATATACCCGGCAACCGCAAATTCCACGTTGCCAGCTTCATCAACACGAAGTATCTTTATCCTGCAGTCGTCCCATCTTGTTCTGGCATCATCGTTATCTGAATCGTAGAAGCCAAAAAGGTAAGCCAGCTTGTTCTCTGAATTATTGAACATATAAAGCCTGTTCTCTGAGACAAACGCAAATGCGCTTCCACTTGTACTCTCAACTACCTGGATATCCGGCGATGAGATACTAAGTCCGATAGTATTGCTGCTTATTGAATATGAACCTATATCAAAGATATAGTTCATGGTCCTCTCGTAGTTCAAAAGATACATTCTATCCGAAGTGTATCTGACTCTGAAAGCCTCTTTAACATTATAGAGTTTGCTTGACGCTCCCTCTTTTATCCTGACTCTGTAACTTAACAGGTAGCTTCCTGTCTGAGAATGAATATCGGTTACAAAGACCTCTGGTTCCGTATGCTCGATGATATCGAGGTCTCCCCAGGTCACCTGATTTAAACTGCTATGAATATTTACTTTGTTAAAAGTAGTATTATCTCCATCAGAGTTGGACTCAAGATACCTTGAATACTCTGACATAGCCTCTTTATCAAAAGTTGCAGCACTGAAGCTCTTTACAAAAGCAACCTCATCGTCGAGATGATATTTCTCATCTGTATCAGTCCATACTATTCGTGAATAAAACCTGGATGTACCGCTGTCTGTATCCACCAGAAGAACCAGCATGTACTCATTTTTTGAGGTGATAAGATCCTTAAGCTGGAAGCTTCCTGTTATTTTTCCTGCGTTTTCCCTGTAGTTAATTATCGAAGTGCTCTCAACAAGGCCGTTTCCGGAGATATTTCTGACCTCGAATTGAAGGTCTGTCACCGCCTGTCCAAATGTATCTATGGCAAAAGAGATCTCTCTTCCGGTAGCAACCGGCAAAACAGGTCCTCTCATGTGACTTACATCCATCTCTGTAAGGTAGCCATGCAGTGGATTAACATAAGAATTTCCGGATCTGAAGGACACCATAGGAAGCGTTGCTGCCGGCATCTGAGCTGTCATATCCTGATTATCCACGTTGGAAACCTTGCTGATGATCAGTACCGCTACCACAAAGACGATTATCGCGTATAAAATTTTAAGTATGGTAAGTTTAATAGGTCTTTCCCGCATAATTGACTTTCAATTTGAATAATAGTAATATTTTCGTAATACAATTTAAGTAGTTTGCAGTTTTCTCACGGAGGAAGCTATATGAAATATCCAATTTTGTACCGCAAACGCTTTATTCCCGACGAATGCGTCCTATTAAAAAACGACATCATTCTCGAATGCTCCTCTGAGCAGATTGTCACCAAATGGTCCACGATCAAAAAACGCTGTGATCTTGCAAGTGGCTACTCCTGCTACTATCTTGACAGAGGATATAAGATCAGTAAATTCTTAAAAGATGATGGCAGCCTTCTGTGCTGGTACTGCGACATCATCACTCACGAATATAATCCCGAAACTAATACACTTCTGGTTATCGACCTTCTGGCTGATGTTAAGATCTATCCTGATGGCCGAATACGGGTTGTCGATCTCGACGAGCTCTCCGAAGCTTTTGAGCAGCATCTCATCGATGAAACCCTTCTGAAAAAGAGCCTGCTCTCTCTGAACAAGCTCCTTAGTGATCTTTACGAAGGCGGAATCGCTCCGCTTGCTGCGCCTATTGAAGCATATGCTAATTCTTAATCAGAATCTCGCACTTGCTGCGAGATTCGTGAGAACTTGATTCAAGAGTGAGGGGCGATCTTTTGCGCAGCAATACTCCTAATATCGCCCCGAAATTCTACTAAGCCTCAAGGCTTAGTAGAATACGTGGCCTCCAATATTTATTCCAGTGAGCCCCGGAATTGGGGTTCTGAAATAAACGCAGTTACCAACATTTGAATATCCACTCATTGCTTCATCAGCAGCCTGGTAACAGGCTGCTGTTGCTTTTCCTTCAGCAAGTGCCAGCGCCAGTCTTCCACTTGCA
>JAEEGL015661345.1_pt1 | contig 25381 bp, 24 predicted proteins | sample 9134231 | NCBI WGS metagenome assembly JAEEGL01 (sample SAMN16246548, study PRJNA631951) | gut metagenome | biome: gut microbiome; feature: rumen; material: fiber-attached | host: Bos | place: Iran: Karaj | collected 2018-10
CTCGGAAAAGAGTGTGCGCTTTATTCAAAAAAACCCGAAGAAAGTCAGACCGATTATATCAGGACGGCGGTCTGCGGCACTCTTGAAAAAAAGGAAGAGCTTAACGGTTATATAGGCAAGTATTCCGTAGGTTGGAACGTTTCGAGGATATCAAAGGTCTCCAGATCCCTCATCAAGCTTTGCATGTATGAGATCAAATATATGGGTATCCCGGTCGGCGCATCTGTAAATGAGGCGCTTGAACTGGTGAAAAAATACGACAGCGACGAGGCTGTCCCGTTCGTGAACGGCGTCCTCGCCGGTTTTATCAAAAACGAAATAAAAAATGATTGATACCGTTGTCGCTTTTGATACGAGTAATTATAAGACTTCCGCGGCTTTGTACTGCCCGGACACCGGAGAATGGAAAAGTGTCGGAAGATTTCTTGACGTCAAGCTCGGAAGCTTGGGGCTGCGGCAAAACGATGCTCTTTTTATGCATACAAAAGCTTTGCCCCTTGTCGTTTCCGAGCTTGATCTGCGTAATAAGCGCATAATAGGCGCAGCGTATTCGGATAAGCCGAGGGATCTTGAAGATTCCTATATGCCGTGCTTCCTGGCCGGGTCTTCATTTGCAGAAAGCCTGTCGCATTTGCTTGACGTTCCGTGCAGATCCTTTTCACATCAGAAAGGACACATTGCTTCCGCCGCTTTTTCATGTGATAAAATGTCTCTTTTAAAAGCTCCTTTTTTCGCATGGCATTTGTCGGGAGGAACGACCGAGCTTTTACATGTTTTCCCCGAACCGGATAAAGTTTTCAAAACGGAGATCTGCGGAGGGACAGAGGATATTTCGGCAGGTCAGCTTATAGACAGAACGGGCGTCGCTCTGGGGTTTCCTTTCCCTTCGGGGAAATATGTGGAAGAAGCGGCGTTAAGATCTGTTTCGAACGATTATTTCAAGGTTAAAATAAGAAACGGCTTTTTTTCATTGTCCGGGATCGAAAACAAAGTAAAGCAGATGATCGGATCGGGCGTATCTGCGGATAATATCTGTTCTTACGTTCTTAAAACCGTCGCATTTGCAGTTTTCTCCGCAACGTCCCGGATATGCGGCGGCGAGCCGGTCTTATTTTCCGGCGGAGTGTCTGTCTGCTCCGTCATTCAAAAAGCTTTTTCGGATTGTGAAAACGTTTTCTTTGCTCGTAGCGGGCTCGGCGGGGATAACGCCATGGGGGCCGCGCTCCTGTATGCCGAAACGGAGAAAATAATATGAACGCTGTAACCGTAACCGAACTTTCAAATTACATAAAAGCTTTGTTTGACGGGGACGAACGACTGAACTCCGTATGCGTTCGCGGCGAACTGTCAAATTACAAGATCCATTCTACGGGACATCATTATTTTTCTTTAAAGGATGAAGGGGCAGTGATCGATGCCGTGATGTTCAGATCATGTGCCGGCAGACTCAAGTTTGTCCCTCAAAGCGGTATGAAAGTCATCCTTTTCGGTAAAGTCAGCTCTTTCCCGAAAAGCGGAAGATATCAGATCTACGTATCCGATATGCAGCCGGAAGGCGTGGGCGCTCTTTATGCCGCGTTTGAACAGCTCAAGAATAAACTTTACAAAGAAGGGCTTTTTGACAGAAGCATTAAAAAAGAGATCCCGCGTTTCCCGGAAAGGATAGGTCTTGTTACCTCTCCGACCGGGGCTGCGGTACGCGATATGATCCGCATATTGAAAGCGAGGTATCCGCTTGCAAGCGTTACCGTTTGTCCCGTAAAAGTCCAGGGCGAGGGCGCCGCACAGGATATTGCAGATATGCTCGACTACGTCAACTCATATGAACTTTTTGACGTTATAATCTGCGGTAGAGGCGGAGGCTCGATCGAGGATCTTTGGGCGTTTAATGAAGAAGTGTTGGCGCGTGCCGTCGCAAGAAGTAAAATACCTGTGATCTCCGCGGTCGGACATGAGCCCGATATCACCATCTCGGACTACGCGGCGGACAAAAGGGCCGCGACACCGTCAAACGGTGCAGAGCTTGCCGTGCCGGATCGTATGGAACTGAGAGCCGCGCTTTCGGCTTCATTATCAAGAATAATCCACTCCGAGAAAAACATCTTGGAAAAGAAAAAAAGTCTTCTGCTCAAGCTCTCATCGCGTAAAGAAATGTCTTCTCCCATGCAGTATCTTATTGACAGGAGGATGACTCTCTCTGTCTGTGAACAGAAACTCGAGAAGGTCATGCAGAGAATAATCTCAGAGAAGAAAAACAGTTTTGTAAAGGCGGCCGCCACGCTGGATGCAATAAGTCCTCTTAAGCTGATCGGAAGAGGCTATTCCATCGCCGAGAAGGGCGGTAGGGTGATAAGATCCGTTAACAACGTTGACAAGGGAGACAGAATCAAGATCAGGTTGAGCGACGGAAAAATCGGATGTGTCGTTGAGGAAAAGGAGATATAAAAATGGCTGAAAAAAAGTTTTCTTTCGAGAGTTCGGTCAAGAGGATCGAAGAAATAGTCAACACGCTTGAAAAAGGAGACGTCGAGCTTGAAAAAAGCCTTGAGCTTTTTCAGGAGGGCGCGGGGCTGATAAAAAGCTGTTCAAAGGCGCTTGACGATGCAGAACAGAAGCTCCAGCTGCTTGTAAAAGGAGACGAAGGTCCCGAGTTCGAAAAGTTTGAAAACGGTGAGACCGTATGAATATCGTAAATGAAGTTGAAAAAAGAGCAGATAAGATCGAGGAGAATCTGAAAAGGTTACTTCCGGATGTTCCGTACAGACAGAAAAAAGTCGCCGACGCCATGGAATACAGTTTGATGGCAAAAGGAAAAAGGCTTCGTCCGGTCCTTTTTTGCGAGTTCTACAGGCTTTGCGGCGGTAAGAATCAAAATGCCGCGCTTGACTTCGGATGCGCTCTGGAAATGATACATACTTATTCGCTGATACATGACGACCTTCCTTGTATGGACGACGACGATATGCGCCGGGGCAGACCGTCATGTCATGTGGCTTTCGATTACGCTTCGGCTCTTCTTGCGGGCGATGCACTTTTGAATTACGCGTTCGAGACTATGCTCAAAGCCGATTGTTCAGCCGAGCTTAAAATAAAAACGGCTTCTTATATTTCGGAAAAAAGCGGCGTTTTCGGCATGATAGGCGGACAGACCATAGACGTTTGTGAAAACGGCTGTCTTAAGGATACCGCAGAACTCAGGAACATGGTGCTTCTCAAAACAGGCGCCTTGATAAAAGCGGCATGTGCGGGGGGATGTCTTCTTGCCGGCGCGGATGAGAAAACTGTCGGAGCGGCAGAGTCTTTTGCCGAAAAAATAGGAGAGGCTTTCCAGATAAGAGACGACGTGCTCGATGAGATCGGAGACGAAAAAAAGCTCGGCAAAAAAACAGGGAGCGACAGCAAACTTTCCAAAACGACCTATATGTCGCAGTTGGGACTCAAGGCGTGCGAAGATGAAATAAGGCGTCTTTCCGACGAAGCCGGATCGATAATAGACGGATCTTTCAAGGGAGACGCTTTCATCAAGAGACTGACTGAATGGCTCACAGGCAGAGATTTTTGACGTTTTTTTTATCGACCTTAAGAGAAAAGCGTTTTTTTATGTTATAATATGAATAATTAACGCAAGGCAAACGCTTTTATTACTTTGAATTGGTGAAGTGTATGGATGAGGAAAAGATCCTTGCCGATATAAACTCTCCGGAAGATCTGAAAAAAGTTCCGTCGGATAAGCTTCCTGAATTGTGCAGGCAGATCAGAGAGTTCCTGATCGACAAAATATCAAAAACGGGCGGTCATCTTTCTTCAAATCTCGGAGTAGTTGAGATCACCGTGGGGCTGCACAGAGTCTTTTCGTCTCCCGATGATCATATTATGTTTGACGTCGGGCACCAGGCGTATACGCATAAGATACTTACAGGCAGAAAAGATCGTTTTGACACTCTCAGACAAAAAAACGGACTGTCAGGCTTTTTGAATCCGAAGGAAAGCCCTTACGATTGTTTTGTGTCAGGACATGCTTCAAACTCTATTTCGGTTGCCCTCGGACTTGCCCGCGCGGATAAGCTGTGCGGCAGAAAGGCCTATTCCGTCTGCGTAATCGGAGACGGCGCGATGACCGGGGGAATGGCGTATGAAGCTCTTAACGACGCCGGAAGATCGGGACTGCCGATCGTAGTCGTTCTTAACGATAACGAAATGTCCATAAGCAAAAACGTCGGGGCTATGGCAAAGTGGTTTTCAAAGCTCAGGATCAAGCCTGGATACATAAGTCTGAAATCCGATACGAGAAGCTTCCTCCTTCATTTCGGAAAAGTAGGAGAGTGGCTGATAAAGAAGATATCCGATTTTAAGGGAAGAGTTAAAACAAGAGTTTTGCCGGAGAATATGTTCAGCGTCCTGGGATTTTCTTATCTCGGGCCTGCCGACGGAAACAGTATAGAGCAGGTCGTATCCCTTCTCAGTGAGGCGAAACGCTTAAAAAAGCCTGTAGTTATACATTTTAAGACACAAAAAGGAAAAGGTTATCAGTATTCCGAATCTGAACCCTCCGCTTTTCACGGAGTTTCGTCTTTCGATAAGAACTCGGGCAGGATAAACGGGAACGGAAAGGAATCGTTTTCTTCCGTTTTCGGCGAGACGCTTGTTAAGCTTGCGCAGAAAGATACGAAAATATGTGCGGTAACTGCCGCAATGGATGTAGGAACAGGGCTTTCGCAATTCAAAAAGATATATCCTAACAGATTTTTTGACGTAGGGATCGCGGAAGAACATGCGGTGGCAATGTCTGCGGCTATGGCAGCAAAAGGAATGCTTCCCGTTTGCGCCGTTTATTCCACCTTCCTTCAGAGAGCTTACGATCAGCTGCTGCACGATACTGCTCTCAATAATTATCATTTGGTCATGGCTGTAGACAGATCGGGCCCTGTCGGTGCCGACGGACCGACGCATCACGGGCTTTTCGACACCTCTTTTCTTCGGTCTGTCCCGGGAATGGCTGTTTTTGCTCCCTCATCATATGCAGAGCTTTCGGCAGCCGTCAGAAAAGCGCTTTATGAGATCGACGGTCCGGTCGCGATCAAATATCCCAAGGGCGCTGAGAAAAACTTTAAGGATAACACGTTCGATTATGATGCCGTAAGGTTGAAAGAAGGAAAAGACGTTACTCTTATAACCTATGGAATAATGATAAACACCGTTTTGGATATCGCTGATTCACTTTTGGGCAGCGGTATAAGCGTTGAAGTGATCAAGATGAACCGCATTGACAAAACGGACAATGATCTTATCGTCGAGTCCGTTATGAAAACGGGATTTGCCGTAGTCTGTGAGGACTGCATTCGTGCGGGATCGGCGGGAGAAGCGATAGCCGCGATGCTTGCCGAGAAAAAAATCGGCTGCAAGGTCAGACTTTTCAATTTCGGATCATCGTTTGCGGAAGTCGCCTCAGTGGAAGAAATATTTGAAGAACACGGTCTGAACGTTTCAAAGATAGTTAAAGAGATCAAAGGAGAGCTTTGCAAATGAACAGGTTATCCTTATTTCCCAATCCGACGAAAGCATCCGTAAAACAGGTCGTTGAAGGCCTTGCTTCCGAGCTTTCGAAAATGGGCTTTGAGCTTTACATGGATAAGGACTCTCCGTGCGTCCCGGATAATTCGGATCTGATACGTCTTGTGAGTGAAAAAGAGGCGATCGAGCGCAGCGAATGTATGCTCGTGATAGGAGGGGACGGAACGATCCTCTATCCCGCGTCAAAGGCGGCGGAAGCAAAAAAGCCCGTAGTCGGTATAAACTTCGGGAATCTCGGATACTTGTCGGAAATCGAGATCAATGAGATAAGAGCGCTTGAAGCATTGAAAAACGACAAATATATCCTGGATGAGCGAATGATGCTCAATGCGGAAATATTCAACGAAGAAGGACAGCTCGTTTATTCTCAAAACCTTCTCAACGAGGCCGCATTACTGAGAGCTATCCTTACGAGGACGATCGATATCACGGTCGAAGTAAACGGCCGAAAGACTATCAGCTTTTCGGCGGACGGTGTTATCATTTCGACCCCAACTGGTTCCACAGCGTATTCTCTTTCGGCGGGAGGACCTATTCTTGAGCCTTCGTGCAAGTGCATGATAGTTACTCCGGTTTGTCCGCATGCACTCAATATCAGGTCTTTCGTTTTGCCGGACAGTCACGTTATAACCGTTTCGGTCAATGCAAAAGAAACACAGGCGATTTTGTCCGGCGACGGATTTCCTCCGGTCTTTCTTAAGGACGGAGACAGGATATCCGTAAAAAAATCCGAGTTGTCTTTATCGTTGGTAAGGATCAAGGGCTTGGTTTTCTATGAAAAAATGTGTGAAAAACTCTCAAAGGAGATAAAAAGACGATGAAGTTTCAAAGACAGGCCGCCATAATGCATTTGATAAACGAATATGAGATCAAGACGCAGGAGGAACTTTCAGAAAAAGTGCGTAAGGCCGGATTTCCGGCAACACAGGCGACTATCTCGCGCGACATAAAAGAACTGCGTCTCATAAAGGTCACGACCGACGACGGATCAAGTAAATATGCCTCTCCGGATAAGAATACTTCAAGATCTTACATCATGCGCCTGAAAAACGTTTTTAAGGAATCTGTCATAAAGATAGACCGCGCCCAAAACCTTGTCGTCCTTAAAACGATCACCGGAATGGCAAACGCCGCCGCAGCCGCGATGGATGCAATGGAGATAGAAACCGTTGTCGGGACGATCGCCGGTGACGATACGATACTTATTATTCTGCGGGATAATGAGGACGCGAAGAAGTTCTGTGAATTGGCAAAGGATATGCTTTGATAAGGAGAGCGTAAATGCTCAAACATTTGTATATTGAAAATATTGCCATAATAGAAAAGCTTGAAACAGACTTTTATCCGGGGCTTTGTGTCCTTTCGGGTGAAACCGGAGCCGGTAAATCTATAATAATAGATTCGATCAATGCGGTCACCGGCGCGAGAATGAGTCGTGAAATGATAAGAACAAATGAAAAAAGCGCTGTTGTTGCAGCGCTTTTTGAAGATATTTCCGATGAAGCCGTAAGGACGGCGGAAGAAATGGGAATAAGCGTGACCGATAAGACTCTCCTTCTCAAGAGAGAGATTTTTTTATCGGGACATAATATTTGCCATATAAACGGTATTCCGGCGACTTTGCAGATGCTGAGGCAAATAGGCATACTGCTTATAAAGATAAACGGACAGCACGACGGTCTGCATCTTTTGGACGATGCGAACCATATCGATTACCTTGACAGCTTTGCGAAGGTCGACGGACTTCTTTGCAGATATGCAGACGAATACGACGCGCTTCTTACCCTTAACAGAAAGATAAAAGCTTTGTCTCTGAGCGAAAAAGAAAAGGAAGAAAGACTCGCCTTTATTGACAAAAGGCTGAGCGAGCTTGTAAACGCCGATCTTAAGGACGGAGAATGGGAAGATTTAAACGACCTCAGGATCAAGCTCAGAACAGAAGAAAAGCTTGTCGCTTCCGCTTCAAGGGCGTTATCGTTTATCGACGGGGACGATGAAAAAGCAGGAGCATGCGCCGATCTGATGAATGCTTATAAGACGCTTGCGGCAGCAAAGGTCCCGTCCTGTGAAAGAATCGCAGAAACGGCAAACAATATTTTCATTTCGGCAAGCGAGCTTGCGGCTCAGATATCGGAGCTTATAGCAGAAACAGGGTATTCGCAAGAGCTTTCCGATAAAACGGATGAACGGATAAGCCTTTTGAACAATCTTGCGTCAAAATGCTCATGCAGACCGGAGGAGCTTATTTCCGTAAGGGATTCGCTGTGGGAAGAAAAAGAAGCCTTGATGAGGTCGGATGAAAACATCGAACAACTCAAAGAAGACTATTTAAAAAAGCGCACCGTGCTTACAAAGCTCGCCGCCGATCTTCATGAAAAGAGAACAGACGCCGCTGCTGCTCTCAGCAGTCAGATGGAAGAAAAAATGGCATTTTTAAACATGCCGAACGCACGCTTTTACGTTGACATCCGTTCGTTGTCCTCTGAAAAACAGACAAAGTTCACGAAAAAAGGGACCGACACCGTTCAGTTCCTGCTTTCTGCAAATAAAGGAGAAGACTTAAAGCCTCTTTCCAAGGTGGCTTCCGGAGGAGAGCTTTCAAGGATCATGCTTTCGTTTAAGAACGTTTTATCGGAAGAAGACAAGAAAATAACAGCAGTATTTGACGAGGTCGATTCCGGAGTCAGCGGAAAGGCTGCCAGCAGAGTCGCGCGAATGCTTTCGTCGATCGCAAAAAAAAGCCAGGTGTTATGCGTTACACATTTGCCTCAGATAGCCTGCGCCGCGGACGACCAGTATAGGATATCGAAACAAACCGTTTCCGGAAGAACGGTGACTTTGCTGGAACATCTTGACGAAAAAGGAAGGATTAAAGATATAGCGAGACTGATAGGCGGAGAAAACGTAACCGAGTCGACCGAAAAAAGCGCCGAACAGCTCCTTGCAGAATCAAAAAAAATACATAGCTGACATTATTTTTTTAGCGTGTTCTCACTTCTTTTGCAGAAAATATATTCTGTGAAAGGAGCGTGCAAATGAAAAATATTTTTTCAAAGCGCAGTCTTTGTATCACACCGCTCTTGCTGATCACCTTGATATTTGCTTTTGTTTTACCCGTATCGGCAGGGTATTCTGCCGATATAGCGGCGGCAAAGCTGATACCGATCGGAAGGACGACCGGGATAATGCTTTATGCCGACGGTGCGGTAATAACCGGTTTTTCGGAAGGGACGTCGCCTGCGGGATCCTCGGGGCTTTCCGTCGGCGACGTTATTGTTTCCGTTGACGGCTGCAGGGTATATGATAATAGGACTCTGAGCGCTGCGATAACGAACGGCGACGATAGAGAGTTTGATATCGGTGTAATAAGAGGCGGGAACGAAAAGGTCTTTACGGTCAAAGCCGATATCGATGAAAACGGAAGTTATGTCCTCGGCGTTTTTTTGAGAGATACTCTTGCCGGTATCGGAACGATAACGTTCATCGATCCGGAAAGCGGTGAATACGGTGCGTTGGGACACGGTATTTCCGATCCCGACACCGGTTTGGTTTCCATCTTCTCAAAAGGAAGCCTGATACCTTCCGAGGTCATATCGGTAAGAAAAGGAGCAGAGGGTGAACCCGGAGAGCTTTTAGGCTCCTTTGAAATGTCCGAAGAGCAGGGAAGCATTGAGAAAAATACGGAAAGCGGGATATTCGGGACCTTTAAAAGCCCCGATACTTTCTCGGAAAACAATGTTTTTGAAACGGCGCCCCTCAGCGAAGTGTCCGAAGGGAAAGCTTATATCATTACCAATATAAGCGGGACTGATACGGAAAGGTTTGAAATAGAGATCCTGCATGTTTTTAACGACGAATCCAATATGCGTCAGATGATGATCAAAGTAACCGATAAAGAACTTTTGAAAAAAACCGGAGGAATAGTTCAGGGTATGTCGGGTTCGCCGATAATACAAAACGGGAAACTGATAGGAGCAGTTACGCACGTTTTGGTCAATGATCCGACAAAGGGATACGGTATCGGTATAGAAAGCATGCTTGCTGTTTCATGACCCTTTAAAAAGGACAGTCTTTAGGACTGTCCTTTTTTGTAAAATGTAGTTGAAAAAAAAGCGTCGGGGTAGTATAATAAACAAAAAAACGGAGGTGTTATATCATGGTTGTAACAAAGGACAGTATTATAGGCGACGTTCTTGATGCCGATATCGGAACTGCAGAGTTTTTCTTCTCGATAGGAATGCATTGCCTTGGATGCCCCTCTTCACGCGGAGAAAGCATCGAGGCGGCGTGCGAGGTGCACGGCACAGACCCGGAAGAGCTTGTTAAGAAAATTAACGAGTATCTTGCAAGTAAATAAACCGATAAAGACCGGAGCCCTCGCTTCGGTCTTAGTTTAATATTATGGTTTCTTTGACAAAAAGACTTGAAACAGCCGCGATGATGTCTGAAAACGCCGAAAGGATAATAGACGTAGGATGCGACCACGGATACCTTGCGGCGTTTATGCTTATGTCCGGGCGGTCTTCCTTTGCGTACGTTACCGATATAAGATCGGGACCTCTTGAACGGGCTGCGGAAACGATACGAAAAGCCGGCTTGGAAAGCAAGACGGAGCTGAGACTTTGCAGCGGCCTTGATACTTTTAAACCGGAAGACGCGGACACGGTTTTTATATGCGGGATGGGCGGAGAGGTCATCTCCGCTATTTTAGCTGACGCCCCGTGGACTAAGGACGGGCGCCACGATCTGATCTTGCAGCCGATGACCAAGGATGAGTATCTGAGACGTTTTCTTGAAGAAAACGGTTATGGAATAAAAAAAGAAAAGATCGCTGTCGAAAGAAACAGACTGTATACCGTCATCCTTGCGGTAGGAGGCGGAAACGGTTCTTCGCGTAAGAATATGTTTCTGTTTTCCGACTCGATGGTAAACGACGAGCATTTCGGAAAGTATCTTGAGAAAAAAAGGAAGATCTATCACGATATCGCCGAAGCTAAGAAAGCTGCCGGGATCGATAACGATGATGAATTAAAGATAATTGATTTCCTGGAGGAGAAAAATGCCTGTTGACAGCCTTTTCATACAAGGTCTCTGCGCGGAACTGAATGACCGTATCGCAGGGTCGAGGATAGATAAGATATACATGCCTCGCCGCGATCAGGTCATCATGAACCTGCGCTCTGACAGCGGAGCGCAAAGGCTGGTTATTTCCGTGGGGCAATACGCGGCAGTTTGGCTTACAAAAGAAAAATACGAAAATCCTGACGTTCCTCCCATGTTTTGCATGCTTCTTCGTAAACAGCTTTCATCCGGAAGGATCATTTCGGTTTCTCAGCCGGAGCACGAACGTATTGTTGAGATAAGATTGACTGCAAGCGACGAGATGGGCGACGTTTCCGAGAAGAGGCTCGTTTGCGAATATATAGGCAGGCAAAAAAACATCATCGTAGTAAATGCCGGCGGGATAATCACGGCATGTCTGCGAAACGTTTCACCTGAAGATGATAAAAGAGCGATCCTTCCGGGTATGGCATACGTTTTGCCGAGAAAAACGGAAAAACAGCTTTTATTTGACATGAAGCGGGAAACTATCCAATCTATATGCGACCGAATGCCTTTGCTTGATAAAGAAAAGTATTTGTGTGACGAGATCGGAGGAATAACCCTTTCAATGGCGAGAGAGGCTATCGCTTCCGGTGATGCCGCAGAGTGGTTCTTTCATGCCTCGTCCGATCGGCCTGAGCCGTATATTATTTTTGACGCCAACGGGAACGTGGGCGACGTTTCCGCGGTCAAAAGCCTCAGACCGTGCTCCTGCGCGGACGGCTTTTCGGAAGCGCTGGATATGTTTTACGGAGAGAAGAGCAGGTCGGATAATATAAGGGCTTTGAAGTCAAATATGCAGAGAGTGTTTTTGAATGCAAAGAAGAGAACGGAAAAAAGGCTTGCCGAGCAAAAAACGGAGTTGGAAGCAGCACGCGGGAGAGACGCTTTGAAACAAAAAGCGGATCTGATAACGGCGAATATCGGAATAATCAGATCCGGTGAAAAGAAGGTTAAAGTAACCGATTATTTTGATCCGGATATGCCTGAAAAAGTGATAGAGTTGGATGAAACGCTTTCTCCGCAGCAGAATGCGCAGAAGCTTTATAGAAAATATGCAAGGCTGAAAAATGCCGAGATTCATCTTAACGAGCAGATTTCAAAAGGAGAAGAAGAACTCGTATATATAAACTCTCTGTTGTTTTCACTTGATATTGCGGAGAAATCGAGCGAGATCGATCTTGTGAGAGCGGAGGCAAAAACGGGCGGCTTTTTAAAGAACGATCATAAAAAAGAACGAAACCTTCCCGCTTCGCCGAGAAAGTTCAAAACGAAAAACGGTTTTGAGCTTTTATGCGGAAGGAATAACACCGAAAACGATAATCTGACCCATAGGCTCGCCTCAAAAAAAGATATATGGTTCCATGCGCGGGGAGCGGCGGGGAGCCACGTCGTTTTGCTTTGCAGAGACGGAGCGGAAGTGACCGATGAGGATATTGAGGAAGCCGCGGGGCTTGCCGCTTTTTTCAGCGCGGATAAAAACGACAGAGTCCCGGTCGACTATACTTTGATAAAAAACGTAAAAAAACCGAGCGGCGGAAGACCGGGCGAGGTTAATTATTTTGATTATAAAAGCGTTTACGTGAAACCTGTCCTTCCGGCTGAAGAAAAGTAAAAGGAGATCTGATGGATTATTACGGAACACTCGGCCCTTCATGCTCAGATCCGTCTGTGCTCGCAAAAATGATCCGCGCAGGAATGACCGGTATAAGGCTCAATTTGTCTCACGGAAATCTCGAGTCTTTCGGGAAGCAGCTTGACGCTTTGCAAGAAGCTGAGGCTGAGACCTGCGTAAAAATGAAAAAACTTATCGACGTTCAGGGGAGAGAAACGAGAACAGGTACTCCAGAGCGTCCCGTCGTGCTCAAAAACGATCAGATCGTTTATATAGGAAAGGACATACCGCTTGACGATAAAACCGCAGATCAACTCGAAAACGGCATGGTGTGCTTTATAGACGACGGTAAGATCAAAATCGAAGTCATCGAAGGAAGAAAGTGCAAAGTCATAAAAGGCGGATTGCTCCTGCCGAGAAAAAGTTTTGCCGTAAAAGGTAAAGCATTTGATAAAGAAATAATCACGCCTGTGGATGAGATCAACGTTAAGGCGGCTTCAGCGATCGGGATCGGATGTGTGATGCAGCCGTTTGTCAGGTCTGCAGACGATGTTATCGGGTTCAAAAAAAGACTGGCTGAACTGGGCGCCTCACAAATGCGTTTATTTGCCAAGATCGAAGACGGCTGCGGCCTTTCAAACGTAAGCGAAATCGCGGACGCAGCGGATTGCATCGTTTTTGCCCGCGGTGATCTCGGAAACAATATCGATCTCTGGCGGTTGCCCGGAGAACAAAAAAAGGTCGCCGCAGTCTGCAAAGAAAGCGGAAAACCATTTATTGTCGCGACTCAGCTTTTGTCGTCTATGGAGTCGTCTCCCGTCCCTACGAGAGCGGAGCTGAACGATATTTACAATTCTGTTTTGGACGGAGCCGAAGGATTGATGCTCACCGGCGAGACCGCGGCGGGAAAATATCCCGATGAGGCGATGAAGTATCTTGTTTTGGTTGCCGAAGAGGCCGTGAAGGATCTCAGATGAGTTCTTTCACGGCGTTTCTGTTTTCTTCTTCAGCTTTCCGCATCCTCTCGGCAGGTGAAGAATAATCGGACAGAATGGCTTTGTCGATACATCCGCAGAGCCATTCTTTATTTATTTTTTCAAGGTCACAGCAAAGCTCCGACTGCTCGACGTACTCCATAAATCCGTTTACCTTTACATCATAAGACGCAGCAAAGAAAGGAGAGCCTGAAGCTGCCGCGAAAACGAGAGCGTGCAGGCGCATCGCGCAAACGACCCTCATTTTCCCGAAAATGGAAATGACGAGAGAAGCGTCGCCGGGAGGATTGAGTATAAAATAGGGACATTTGAGATAAGAGACGGTTTTCTGTGCCGCCTCAAGATCCCGCGGTGTCTCTATCGGGAGAAAGACGGGTATAAGTCCGTATTTTTCATAGGCGTATTCCGCAGACGCCGCGAAATCCTTGAACTTGTCTATCCTGTTCCACTCCCTAAGTGAAAAGCAGATGTATTTTCCGTCCGGGTCGATGCCGTTTGATCTCATATAATACTCGGCGTCCTTTGCGGGAGAAGGAGCAATGGAAAAAGCAGGATCTGCGGAGAGTATGATCTTCGGTTTCGTTACGCCCATTTTATCAAGATCATCTTTTGAGATCATATCGCGGAGCGCTATCACGTTCACATTATCATTAAGGATCTTTTCCGTGATCTTTCTGTTGATCCTGCGCGAGACGGAACCGATGCCGCAACCGTACATCACAACTTTACAGCCGCGCTTTTTTGCCGCCCGTATAGTGTAAAGATAGAACAGAAGAGAACGGCTTGACGTGGAATCCTGAATAAGGTTTCCGCCGCCGTTGATAAAAATGGAAACTCTTCTCATTGCTTTGAGAAAGGCCGGGACGTTGAAGGTGTAAACTGTATCGATATTGTATGTGAGACTCGTTTTCAAAGGCTGCTTTGTCATCACCGTAACGGGCATCAACGGGTCGACTTTATGCATCGAATCGATTATTGCTTTGAGAATCGACTCGTCCCCGGAGTTTCCGCGGCCGTATGCGCCGCATATAAGAACGCCCTCGCGTTTTTTCTTCTTGCCCTCAAGAACGTGGATCTTCTCATATATATCGAGCTGGGTCTTCGCCATGCTTTCTACAGAATACAAAGAAGAGGCTTTTTCATAAAGAAGGTGTGCAAAGCTTTTGCGTTTTGCCGTGTCAAGAGAAAGATCGAGAATATATGAAGCAAAAGTGTCTGCATCTCCCGGCGTGAAGATATATCCGTTTTTTCCGTTATCTATCAGCCTGCTCATTCCGCCGACGTCGGAGGTGATAACGGCACAGCCTTCTCTGATGCCCTCAAGAACAGAGTAGGGGAATGATTCAGATATCGAACACAGAACGTCTATGTCGCAGACGGTAAAAAAGCGCGGGACGTCGGTCACCCATCCGAGAAAAGCGGTGCTTTTTTCGATCCCGAGAGACCGTGTCATCTCCTTCAGTCTGTCGGCTTCCTCTCCGTCTCCGCCTATAAGGAGCTTGAGTTTCGGATTAGAGTCGTGTGCTTTTTTAAAGGCACGAAGAAGCGTGGGAATGTCTTTTACCGGATTAAGGCGTGCGGGGATCCCGACTATAACGTCGTCGGATGAGTATTCGAGTCCGAATGCTTCGACGTATTCTTTTTTGTTTGCAGGCGCTGCTTTTTCGGAAAAATCCACACCGTTATATATAGTCATTATTTTATTGGGTTTAAAACCGCGGCTTATAAGCATCTGCTTGAACGTATCGGATACCGTTACGTAATAATCGAAAAACCTGAGGGCAACGGAGTTAAGTCTGCCCAAAGTATTACGCCTTATGAAGCTGTGCATGTAATCCAGCCTGTAATCGCTGTGAACGGTCGTGACGATCGTCTTTTTGCAGAGGAACTTTATAAGAACGGCAGAAAGGTTCGCTTTTGCTCCGTGACAGTGAACGATGTCGGGATCTTCTTTACGGATAAACTTAATAAGACGGATATAGTCCCTCAGGACGAACGAAGAATAAATAGTGGCGGTCTTTATACCGCTTTTCACGGCGCTGTCGGCAAAATCGCCCGAACGGAGACTTACAAGAGTGAGGTCGCATATTTTTGAAAGGTGCGAGCAGAGAGAAATGATATGTGTTTTGGCGCCGCCGCGGTCGCCGCCTCCCGCAATATGGATTATTTTCATTGTTCAGCATCCCGATCATTAATTTTTTCTTAATTATAAACTATTTTTTTTTCAAGGTCAAACGGTAAAAACAATTGACATTGCACCGTGAAAAGATATAATTAAATATAGTGGGTATTTTTGGTTTAAGGAAGGTGTTTTATATGCAGCAAGACGCTATTTCCATTATAAAAGACGCGGAGGAAAGAGCTGATAGAATTATTGCCGAAGCAAAGGAAAAGGCAAGAGCCATAAGCGCCGAAGCGGAAAAAAGCGCAGCCGCCGAAAAAAGCAAGATCATTTCGGAAAGCCGTGCAAAAGCGGCGAACATGGAAAAGGAAGGAATGCTTTTGGGGACGGAAAAAGCCGAACTTATCAAAAATCGGACCAAGACGGAATGTGAGGCAATTGAAAAGACCGCCGGAGCCAATCTGGACAAATCGATTGCTCTTATCATAGAAAGGGTAGTGAACGCCTGATGTCGATCGTAACAATGAAGCGGCTCACGGTCATTGCTCCGAAAGACGAGAGAAGAAAGCTTCTGCGTGCTCTTTACAGATTGGGCTGTGTTGAGATAGAGACTGCTGAAAACGAAGCGTCTGAGACGGAGACCTCCGGGTCGTCGGATTCGAAAACACTCATTCTTTCCGCTCTTTCGGAAGTAAATAAGATCGCTCCGCATAAAAAATCTCTTCTTTCTCCCAAAAGGGAGATATCGGAAGAAGCGCTTTTTTCCGAGGAACAAACGGAAGAGGCAATAAAGGCGGCTTCAGAAGTAAATGAACTCATGAACGCCGTGTCTTCCGCAAAGGATGAAATAGCAAAAGCCGAAAACCACATCAAGACCTTGCAGCCGTGGGAAGCGCTTGAGTATCCTTTGTCCTATGAAGGAACGAAGTCGGTAGCTTTTTTATGCGCCACTCTTCCCGCACAGGTCCAAAAGGAAAAGATAGACGAGGCAGTTTCCGGGTACGCCTGCTCGGTAGATATCCTTTCATCCGATTCCGAACAGCATTATCTGTCTGTCCTGGTCCATAAAAACCAGGAAAACGAATTGATAGATTCTCTTAAACCGCTTGGTTTCGTAAAGATGGCGTTCAAAGAAAACGCGACGCCGCTTGAAGAAATATCGATCCTCAAGGGAAAGATAACCGAGCTGCGCGGCTTGATAGATGAAAATCAAAAGGCAATAGCTTCGTATGCCGACAAAAGAGAGCTTTTTGAAAATGCCTGCGACGCCTGCGCACAGGAAAAAACAAGGGACGATATCCTCTCCGCCGTCGTCAGGACACGCGAGACCGTCGTCCTGAAGGGATGGACGCCGGAAGAATCTTCGGATAAACTTGAAAAGCTTTTGTCCGATTTCGGATGCGCCTGGTCTCTTGACGATCCCGAGGAAGGGGACAACGTTCCGACGGCTCTTAAAAACGGAAAGTTCGTTGCTCCTTTCAATATGATAACCGACATGTACGGTATGCCGGCTTACAACAGCATAGTCGATCCGAATCCGCTCATCACTCCGTTTTATATTGTTTTCTTCGGCTTTATAATGGCGGACCTTGCATACGGACTGATAATTTTCGCGGCTTGTCTTTTGGGACTTAAGCTCATGAAGCCGAAAGGCGGGACGAAGAGCCTTCTTACGATCTTTATGTATTGCGGTCTTTCGTCCGCGATCGCGGGTGCTCTTTTGGGCGGATTCTTTGCGGACGTGATAACGGTATTCTCCGAAACGTTCTTTGATAAAACGGTATCGATGCCCGTCATATGGTTCGATCCTTTGAAAGACCCGATGACGATGCTTATATTCTCTCTCGTTTTAGGCGCCGTTCAGATCCTTTTCTCTATGGGCGTTTCCGGGTATCGTCAGATCAAACGCGGAGATCCGTGGGGCGCGTTTTTCGACGTCGGATCATGGTATCTTATATTCGGAGGTCTGATCGTTTATTTCGCTTTGTCTAAGGTCGGACTTTATATAGCGATCGCCGGTGTTGCCCTCCTTTTGATAATGGGAGGACGCGGGAAAAAGGGTATCGGAAGGATAACTGGAGGTTTCTCCGCTCTATACAGCGTTACGGGTTATTTATCCGACCTTCTTTCCTATTCGAGAATAATGGCCCTTGCTCTTTCCGGCGCGGTCGTCGGTCAGGTCGTCAACAAAATGGGAACCATCGGAGGAAGAAGCATAATCGGATTCATCCTGTTCCTCATCGTCTTCCTTATCGGACATACGTTCAATATCGCAATAAGCGTTTTGGGCGCCTACGTTCATACCAGCAGACTTCAGTACGTTGAGTTCTTCGGCCGATTTTACGAAGGCGGAGGCAGAGCATTCAAACCTTTGAAAAACAATACTATTTTTGTAAATATTAGAGAGGAATGAAAACTATGAGCAGTATTTTCACAAACGGATCTCTTTGGGCAATTCTCGGCGCGGTATGTGCAGTCCTTTTCGCGGGCATGGGCTCGGCGAAGGGCATTCAGCTGGCAGGTAAAGCGGGAAGCGGCGTTCTCAGCGAAGCACCCGAGACCTTCGGCAGAGTCCTGATCTTGCAGGCGCTCCCCGGAACTCAGGGCATTTACGGTCTGCTTGTCGCCTTCCTTATCCTCTTCACCTCCGACGGTATCTTTGATTTTACTCTCTCGCTTGAGAAGGGCTTCGCTTATTTCCTTGCCGCGCTTCCGATCGCCGTCGTCGGCTATTTTTCCGCGATCCATCAGGGAACCGTCGCGGCTGCTGCCATGGGCATCGTTGCCAAGCGTCCGGAAGAGTCGATGAAGGGCGTTATAAGCGCAGGTCTTGTTGAGACCTATGCGGTCCTCGCACTCCTCATCTCGGTCCTTGCAATATTCAATATCTGATCAGGTGCGTATATGAAAGGAATTGACGGAATAACTGATAAGATCATTTCCGAAGCAGAGAGCAAAGCGTCCGAAATAGTCAAAAATGCGGAAATAAAAGCCGAGCAATTTCTTGAAGAACAGAAAGACAACGCGGAAAAAACAGCCGCTGAGATTCTTGCTGAAGGTAAAAATAAGGCTTGCGCGGCGGAAGAAAAGGCAATCAAAACGGCTTCTATGGATTCCAAAAAAGAGATCGCAGCAAAGAAGCAGGAGCTTATCGACAAATCGTTTACCGAAGCCTTTTCAAAAATGCTTACTCTGCCGGAAAAGGATTATAAGGATCTTTTGACTTCGCTTGCTTTATCGGCGTGTAAAGACGGCGAGGGCGGTGAGCTTGTTTTCAATTCAAAAGATGCCTCCGCGCTCGGTAAAGACGTCGTTGATTCTGTAAACGGCCGGCTTTCCGGCAAAAAGGTAGTTTTGTCGTCCGATAATGCCGATATCAAAGGCGGATTGATAGTCAAACGCGGGAGCATCGATATAAATTGCTCTCTCGAAGTCATAGTCAGGATGCTCAGAGAAGAGCTTTCTCTGGATGTCGCAGGCATTCTTTTCGGAAAAGGGGAGTAATCTGATTGCGTAAGATCAAAGACACTGATTATCTGTATATAAGCACCCGTTTGAAGGTGCTTGAGAAAAATATGCTTTCAAGCGACAAATATATCAGGATGATCTCTGCAAAAAGCACGGAAGATGCGTTGAAGGTCCTTATTGAGAACGGATGGAAAGGCATATCCGATAACGTCGCTTTTTCCATTGACGACATCATCTCAAAAAGAAGAAAAGACGTTTTGGACCTGCTTTATACTTATGCCCCTGACAGAAGAATAATAGATTTTTTCAGGATCAAGTTCGATTATCACAATATAAAGGTTTTTGTAAAGTCGCAGGCTCTCGGCGTTTCCGGCGAAGACGCATATTCTGAGGCAGGGACGGTGCCCTCCAAGGTTCTCAAAAACGCGCTTCGTGACAAGAATGAAAACGTTCTTCCCAAGAATATGTTCGATGCTGCCGTCGAGGCTGAAGACGTCCTCGCAAGGACCGGCGATCCTCAGCTTTCGGATATAATCGTAGACAATGCTCAGACGAAGCATATGCAGGAGATCGCGGCGGAAACCAAAAGCGAGTTCCTGAAAGGATACTCCGATCTATACACAGATCTATGCAATCTTCGCGTGGTCATACGCGGCTCTGCTTCGGGAAAAGACAGAAATTACAGAATGAGAGCTTTTTCGTCGGGAGGAAGCATAGACATTACTCCTCTCATCAACGATGACAGCCCGGAAAACATTGAGAAGGTCTTTTTGAGAACGCCCTGTGCCGCCGCCGCGACCACGGGACTAAATGCCATAAACGGAGAGTCCCCGATGTCCGATTTTGATATGGCTTGTGACAGAGCTGTCATGGATTATATCAATAAAGCGAAACTTATACCTTTCGGAGAAGCACAGATAGTCTCCTATCTTATCAAATCCGAAAATGAGCAGACGTCCGTAAGGCTGATCTTGACCTGCAGGGCGCTTGGAATGAAAGATGAACAAATAATGGAAAGGCTGAGAAGAAATGATGCATGATGTTGCCGTTATCGGTGATAAGGAAAGCATACTCGGCTTTAAGGCGTTGGGACTTATAACCGCTGTCGCAGATGACGCCGTAAAGGCAAGGGCGGAGCTTAAAAGACTTGCGGCTGACGGCTGCGCAGTGATTTTTATCACGGAAAGACTTGCTGCTCAGATAACGGACGAGATAAACGAATATAAATCCGTTCCTGACTGTGCAGTAGTTCCGATACCCTCCAAAGAAGGATCCTTGGGTATCGGAGAAATGCAGATGCACCAGGCAGTTGAAAAAGCGGTCGGCGCTGACATTCTCAAAGAAAAGGAGAACTGACTATGGGTACGGGAAAAATCATCAAGGTCGCTGGACCGCTTGTTGTTGCCGGCGGACTTGAACACGCAAATATGTTTGACGTCGTGCATGTCGGCAAGAACAAACTTGTCGGTGAGGTTATAGAAATGCGCGGCGATCGGGCATCCATTCAGGTTTATGAGGAAACCGCAGGAATCGCTCCGGGAGACGTTGTTGAAAGTACGGGAGCCCCGCTGTCCGTTGAGTTGGCGCCCGGTCTTATCAGCATGATATATGACGGTATTCAGCGTCCTCTTGAAAGAATAAGGGAGATCGCCGGAAGCAATATTACGAGAGGCATCCAGATATCTCCGCTTGACAAGGAAAAAAAGTGGGCCTTCAAACCGACCGTTGCTGTCGGCGATAAGGTCGTTCCCGGTGATATCATCGGAACAGTAAGAGAAACGATAGTTGTCGAACACAGGATCATGGTTCCGGACGGCGTTAAAGGAACAGTTAAAGAAATAAAAGAAGGCAGCTTCAATATTACCGAAACGATCGCCGTTGTCGAAGATGAGAACGGTGCGTCGAAAGAGATCGCGATGCTCACACGCTGGCCGGTCCGTATAGAGCGCCCGTACAAGAAAAAACTTTCGCCTACGATACCGTTGATCACGGGTCAAAGAACTATCGATACATTCTTCCCGATAGCAAAAGGCGGTACGGCCGCCATCCCCGGACCTTTCGGATCGGGAAAAACCGTTACTCAGCACCAGCTCGCAAAATGGAGCGACGTTGACATAGTCGTTTACATCGGCTGCGGTGAGCGCGGCAACGAGATGACCGACGTTCTGCGTGAGTTCCCTGAGCTTTTGGACCCGAGGACCGGAGAAAGCCTTATGCAGAGGACTGTCCTTATAGCAAATACGTCCGATATGCCTGTCGCAGCACGTGAAGCCTCTGTTTATACCGGTATCACGATAGCTGAATACTACCGTGATATGGGTTACAGTGTGGCGGTCATTGCCGACTCCACTTCCAGGTGGGCTGAGGCGTTGAGAGAAATGTCGGGAAGACTTGAGGAAATGCCCGGCGAAGAAGGCTATCCCGCATATCTCGCGTCAAGACTTGCACAGTTCTATGAAAGAGCGGGCAGAGTCGTATGCACGGGCAGTGATGACAGAGAAGGGACCCTTTCCGCGATCGGAGCGGTCTCGCCTCCGGGCGGAGATATTTCTGAGCCTGTTTCTCAGGCGACTCTGAGAATAGTTAAAGTGTTCTGGGGCCTTGACAGTGCTCTTGCTTACAGAAGACACTTCCCGGCGATAAACTGGCTGACCTCGTACTCGCTTTATCTTGATATCCTTAAGAACTGGTTTGATAAAGAGGTCAGCGAAGGCTTTATGAATCAGCGCAACCAGGCTATGATCCTTCTCCAGCAGGAGAGTGAGCTTCAGGAGACCGTAAAGCTTGTCGGTATCGATTCCCTCGGCGCTTCCGACAGACTCATAATCGAAACTTCGCAGATGATAAGAGAGGACTTCCTGCAGCAGAACGCAACGAGCGATACGGACAGTTACTGCTCGCTTGACAAACAGTATAAGCTTCTTGATATTATCATGCACTATTATGCGGAAGCCGGTGAAGCGATAAAGAAGGGCGCTGATATGAACAAGGTCTTCGGTATCGATGCCCGCGCGGATATCGGAAGAGCAAAGGATGTTTCTCAGAAAGAATATGAGGAAAAGTTCAATCAGATCAAGATAAAAATAACCGATGAACTCAACTCGCTTGTTCGGGGAGGAGAAACGATATGATTAAAGAATACAGGACCATTAAAGAGGTCGCGGGACCTTTGATGCTTGTCAGCGACGTTTCCGGTGTTGCCTATGACGAACTCGGCGAGATAGAACTGCAGAACGGCGAAGTGCGCAGATGCCGTGTCCTTGAGGTCAACGGTTCAAACGCTCTTGTCCAGCTTTTTGAGAGTTCCGCCGGTATCAACCTTGCAAAATCAAAGGTTCGTTTTCTCGGCAAAGGCATAGAGCTCGGTGTTTCGCAGGAGATGCTCGGCAGAGTTTTTGACGGAATGGGCCGTCCTATCGACGGAGGTCCCGAGATACTTGCCGAAAAGCATCTTGATATGAACGGCACGCCTATGAATCCGGCGGCCAGAGACTATCCCTCCGAGTTTATTCAGACCGGCATTTCGGCTATAGACGGACTTAATACCCTTGTCAGAGGACAGAAGCTCCCCATTTTCTCGGGTTCAGGTCTTCCGCATGCTCAGCTTGCCGCGCAAATAGCAAGACAGGCAAAGGTCCTTGACAGCGGTTCTTCAAAGTTCGCAGTCGTTTTTGCCGCTATCGGTATCACTTTTGAGGAAGCCGATTTCTTCGTGTCTGATTTTACGAGAACGGGTGCAATTGACAGAACAGTCTTGTTCCTAAATCTTGCGAATGACCCTGCGATAGAACGTATCGCAACGCCTCGTATGGCGCTCACCGCGGCTGAATATCTGGCTTTCGAACTGGGGATGCAGGTCCTCGTTATCCTGACGGATATCACCAACTACTGCGAAGCGCTGCGCGAGGTCTCCGCAGCGAGAAAAGAAGTTCCCGGACGTCGCGGGTATCCGGGATACCTTTACACCGACCTTGCGACGCTTTATGAAAGAGCCGGAAGGATTTTAGGCAAGGAAGGATCGATCACGATGATCCCGATCCTTACCATGCCCGAAGATGACAAGACTCATCCTATACCCGATCTTACGGGGTATATAACCGAGGGACAGATCATTATTTCGCGTGATCTTTACAGGAAAGGACTTACTCCTCCCATCGACGTTCTGCCTTCTCTTTCAAGACTTAAAGATAAGGGAATCGGCGTAGGCAAGACAAGAGAAGATCACGGCGGAACGATGAACCAGCTCTTTGCGGCTTATGCAAGAGGAAAAGAAGCCAAGGAACTCATGACGATACTCGGCGAGGCTGCGCTGACCGATATGGATAAACATTATGCCGTTTTTTCCGATGAGTTTGAAAAGAGATACGTTTCGCAGGGATACGATACGAACAGGAGCATCGAGGAAACTCTCAACCTCGGTTGGGAACTGCTTTCGATACTGCCAAAGACGGAGCTTAAACGTATCAAACCGGAGTTTATCGAAAAATACTATCCCGTAAAGTAAGGAGTGGCGCTTATGGCAAGACTTGCCGTTAACCCGACAAGAATGGAAATGACACGCCTTAAAAAACGCCTTAAGACTGCGTCGAGAGGGCATAAGCTTTTGAAAGATAAGCGTGATGAGCTTATGAAAAACTTTTTGGAGGCTGTCAGAAACAATCAAAAGCTGCGCGCCGAGGTCGAAAAAGAACTGCTTTTGGTTTACGGAAGTTTTTCTGCCGCATCTGCTTTGATGTCTGCGGAGATACTTGAGCAAAGCTTCTTGTATCCAAAACAGAAGATCTCGCTCGATATAGGCTACAAAAATATCATGTCGGTCGAAGTACCCGTTTACGGGATACATTATAAAACGGAAGAAAAAGGAAATCTGTATCCTTACGGATTTGCTTCGACTCCGGCAGAACTTGACGATTCCGTCAGAAGACTTGAAAAAGTCATCAATGATCTGTTAAGGCTCGCAGAAGCCGAAAAAGCGGTAATGCTTTTGGCGGATGAGATCGAAAGGACTCGTCGAAGAGTCAACGCACTTGAATACGTTATGATCCCTCAGATAGAGGAAACTATAAAGTATATCAGCATGAAGCTTGACGAAAACGAGCGCGGAAACAATACTCGTCTGATGAAGGTCAAGGATATGATGCTGAAAGAAACGTATAACAACTGATTTTGTCGCGCAAAGCCCGATCATAAAGATCGGGCTTTGCATATTTTTAGCCTTCCGTCAATATATTTTAATATAATTTGACGGGAGGAAACAAAATGAGAGTTCCTTTAAAAGAGAAGATATACTCGTGTGTCACGGTTTTATGTATTCTTATGTGCGGTGCGATGATTGCCGGTATGCTTTTCGGAGGAGAACGGATCAGCGAAGAGCATGTTCCCGCAATGCGTGAGCTTAATGAGGAAAAAGACGCCGCTGCTTTAGATGAGGAGGAGGACTCCGTCTCGGGCGGTCAGATCGCTCTGACCGAAAGCTTTATTAAGGAACAACTCGGCAGATTCCTTTCGGATGATTTCCCGCTTAAAACTCCCGACGTAAGTATCGGTGCGGACGGGATAGTTTCTTTTTCGGGCAACGTCTCAAAAAACGCTCTGAGAGCTTATCTTAAAAAGATGTCTGTCAATACGGGATTAAAGGGATCCGTTGCGCTTTTGCTTTTGCCTAAAAACTTTGATCTGGACGTGTCTTTTCAGCTCAGCGAAAACAGTGACGGCAGTCTTAACGTAAAACCATATTCGCTTTTTGTTTCCGGAAAAAGCATTCCCGTATCTGCTTTTCCGCAAAAGGTGACTGACATAATATCCGGAGCGGTGAACAATATCGTTTCAAGTATCAGTTCCGTGATAAGGTTTTCGGGTTTCGAGGACGGCGCTATTATCTTTCAAAAGGACTGACAGGAAATAGCGGACTAACAAACAAGACAAGACTTGATTGTCTTGTCTTTTGTTTATACTTTTTGCAAGGTCGGAGTAAAGGACTTGCTCGGTCCTGCGGAGCGGAAACCAGGCTCTTTGACGGAGAGAAACGCTTACCTAAAATAATGACATGACTTCGGTGCCCGTTGTCAAGCGGGAATAAACAACGTATAATGAAGACACAGCCGAGGCGCTTGAAAATGCCGCGCGCGAAATGTATGCGGAGCAGGCAGAGAAAACCGAAGCGGCGAACGAGCTGACGGACAACGCCTTCGAGCTTTCGGACGAGGAGATGGCGGAATACGCGGGAGAGCGCGGCAAGGCGGAGGGGGCCGGAAGCGGCGAGGCGTTTTCAAGCGGATTTAAGACGAGCAAAGCGGCATCAAAAGATTTCCAGAAACGCTTTTCGGGATTTGTAAGGACGTCGGGCAGTATAGAATTATCAGATCAAGAAAAGTCTGCAATCCGTAGCAATATAAAAAGCGGAGACGGACACGTTTACAGGAACGGCCTTTCCGGCTACGTTTACAGCAGGTTCGGAACATATCTTTTTGATATTATCGGCAATGATGCAATTGTATTCAGAAAATA
>JAEEGL016261278.1_pt1 | contig 25381 bp, 20 predicted proteins | sample 9134231 | NCBI WGS metagenome assembly JAEEGL01 (sample SAMN16246548, study PRJNA631951) | gut metagenome | biome: gut microbiome; feature: rumen; material: fiber-attached | host: Bos | place: Iran: Karaj | collected 2018-10
CCAGGATCACTTCGAAATCATCAAAATCCTGCGCCGCAACCGAATCCAGACATTCCTGCAGGTACTTTTCGGTATTATAAACAGGTATTATCAAACTAAACAGCACCGTTACTCTCCTCTTATCCTTTATACGATATCAACGAAATTCTTTTCAGTTTTTCCAAACAGGATCAGTCCTATCATGGTTATCACGATTGAAAAGACTACTCCGTATACCATTCCGGGCCAGTAGATATTGCCCGTTCCGGTAAGACAGTATCTGAAAGCCTCAACAAAAGCAGACATCGGGTTGAGATAAACGATACGCTTAAGTATAGGTGAAAGCTGTGAAACGGGATAAAGAACCGGAGATACATACATAAGCCCCTGAACACCGATTCCCGCCACATGTCCCAGATCTCTGTATTTAACTGTCAGTGAGGAGATGATCATTCCCAGGGAAGTTCCCATAAATGAAGACAAAAGCAGAAGCGGTATCATTCCCAAAAGCGCAGGTCCAGTAAAACCCACGTCTCCGCGTATCAGGTAATAGGCCCACACACCGGCACACACAACGAGCTGAATAAGGCACTTCATCATATTCAGCAATCCGTTTGCAACCGGAACAGCCAGTCTGGGAAAATAGACTTTCCCGAATAAATATGCATTTTCCATCAGCACCCTGGTATTACCCAGAAAACAGGAAGCAAACAGAGTCCAGATAATATTACCCGATAAACAGAAAAGGAAATACGGGATCCCGTCGGAATCCATATTCCCGACGTAACCGAATACCAGAGTAAAGATACCTGTATTAAAAACCACACCAAAGATCATCCAGAACGGTCCCAGGACAGTCTGCTTATACTGAACGGAATAATTACGCTTATACAGCATCCATATCAGACTTCGGAACTGCCACAGTTCACGAAGGTTAAAATTCCATAATTTCGGCTTTCCATCAATCTCAACCTGCCACTTGCTATCCATAATTCTCCAATCCTGATCACATCATAATTGTAATTGCATATCGGGAATGTACAGATCATCCCCGGAGATAATCATTATTCCGAAAAGAGCATCTCTTCGATCTCACGGAATCTCTGATCCTGATCGATGATCTTTCTACGTTCAAGAATCTTTTCTTTGTAATGCTTCTGTAACGAGGGATCGTCCAATACCTTTTTCATTCCCTCATATATTCCCTTGACCGAAGGCTCCATGACCAGACCGTATTCGTTATCACCGACCAGCTCTCTGACGCCGGAACAGTCGGTCAAAAGAAGGGGAGTTCCCAGGATAGCAGCCTCCTGGCTCACCAGAGAATATCCCTCGAAGATTGACGTGGACAACAGCCAATCGGCCATTTTCATATATTTCTGAGGATTGCTGCGGAGTCCGATGAATTTAACATTCTGAATGTGAAGTCTGTCCATACTTCTCATAATGCGCTTATATTCATCGCCCCAGTTTTCTTTTCCGCCTATGACCACAACATCAAATTTATACCCATCTTCTTCCAGCATATGAGCAGCTTCCAAAAGAAGATCAAATCCTTTTTGATAGTTGATCCTTCCGACGGCAACGAATAAGGGCCTGTCCGGATCCTTTTCGATGTCGTTAACAGGTTCATTGCCCTGATACTGTATAAAGTCCACATTCAAAGGATTATATTTCACAACATAATTACCGGTATCTCCCAGCACATTGATCAGCGACTTCTTTATATCCTCGGAAACACAGACCACATTGGTATACTTCTCCAAAGCCAGACGCTCGTTCTCAGCACTTCCGTACAGAGATTGAGTATAGTAATGATGATTATAATCTGTATGGCACCATGAGAATTTTCTCTTATTATTGAACTCGGAGATTATCTTGGTGACTTCTCCGTCCTTAAGAGCAATGACCACATCAAAGTCATTATTTGCTTTCAGCTTGTTATAACGGTATCTGCATATTGCTTTCTGAGCCATGCATCTGACATATGCTTTGCTGAATTTGCCCTTGGTTGTTTTCGGCACAGTCTTGTAGATGTATTTTACGTTTTCAGGAAATAACTCATCAAACCTCCTGTGTTTATAGATGGTCATTACGGTGACATCGTATTTGTCATGCCATCTTTCCGCAAAATCCACAAGAAGTTTTTCTACGCCTCCTCCGGCCAGAAGATCATTTACGATAAGGATTTTTTTCATATATGTGCTATCTCTTTCTTAAATGTATTTATGATTTCGTTTTCGATAAATCTATTTAATTGAAATCGTTCGTCAATAAGCTCCGGTACGCTTTAATACAAGCTGGACAGCTGTCTTTATGATGATCTTGAGATCCAGCCACATGCTCCAGTTGTCGATATAGTAGGTGTCGAGTGCGACAACTTCGTCAAAATTCGTGATCTCGCTTCGCCCGCTGGTCTGCCACATTCCGGTAATGCCGGGTTTTATGGACAGTCGTCTCCAGTGCTTGGTGTCATACTTTTCAACTTCATCGACCGTCGGCGGACGTGTTCCGACAAGGCTCATCGATCCGAACAGAACATTAAACAGCTGCGGAAGTTCATCGAGCGAAGTTCTTCTGATGAATTTACCGACCCTCGTGATGCGGGGATCATCCTTGATCTTAAACATATATCCGCCGGAAACTTTGTTCTGTTTTTCAAGCTCCTTCTTTTTCTGTTCGGCATCAACGACCATGCTGCGGAATTTATAGATCTTGAAACGGCGTCCGTTCTTACCGACGCGCTCCTGCTTAAAGATCACAGGCCCCTTCGAATCGAGCTTGATCATGATCGCAACAATGATCATCGGGATTCCGAATATGATTATCCCAAACAGGCTTCCGCCCAGATCCATGATTCGCTTGGCAAACTGTGAATAGACGTTCAGGTCTACGTTGTGATAGGTCAGCGCAGGATACGGTCCTATATTACAGATAGCGCTGCTTGTATGTGAAATATGATAGGGTCTTTCAAGCACACGCGTGATCAATCCCATCTCCAGGCAAAGAGCAACATATTTTTCATAACTGACAGGCTGTGCCCTGTGCTGCATGAAAAAGACCTGATCTATGGAATACTGATGAACAATCTCTTCAAGCTGTTCGATCGTACCCAGATACTGTGTGTCATCGCCTTCCGCAATAACTTCCGATTCCGACAGATAGCCGATCACTTCAACGCTCATACTGTTGTTATGGAGAAAGCGTACAACCTTTGTGTACATTTCTTTCGATCCGACAAAAAGCGTTCTTGATGCGTAGGTCTTCCTTTTCCTTAAAACCTTTCGCATCACGAAAGCGCTGAGCAGCAAAAATGCATATTCAATGATACAGAAGATGACATAAAAGAAGATACTTACCTTGCACTTGCCTACCCAGAAAGCAAGAACAAGAACGAGCCCGTTGGCATAGATAAACGACCAGCTGAGATAGTTCAACCAGCGGTCGAAATAAAAGAACAATGTAGTATCATACAGTCTTCTGTTATTGTTAAATACGATGATAAGGAAGATTGCTGCCGCGTGAAGGACATAATAATCAAGATTTGCGATATACTTGAACTTATAGATGACGGAAGTAACAACAAATGCCAAGGAAGCAAGTATAATATCAGACATAAAATATGCAATATTATAATTGGCATTTTTACTTCGGTTCCTCATTATTCCCCCGCTATAAAACGCACCTTTATCAGAACCATCCCTCCTGATCAGTAATCGTTCTGTATCACAAACGATAGGAAAGAGATGATTCAAACGTGTGTCTAAATATTATATTGCTTTTGGCTGATATCGTCAAATCGGCGACAGATCTGAGATTGCGTTAAATAACGCATGGAATTTAAGCGCAGATCGGTATATTATGTATACTTCCTTATATGCCGAACATCTCTCCGCGGGCATCGAGGAAGGGCACTGGATTGTCTGGATATTCATTATCTACCTCAATAAGTAATATTATTAATCGAATAAAAAACACGAATTTATTATCACGGTTTAAGGAAAAAAATCATCAATGTGATCCTATTTCATATATTCATCCATCAGCTCGGTGATTTTGTCGGTGTCTATCCCCGATATCGCATCGAACATTTTTTTAACGATGGTCTGTTTATTACCGGGATGCGAATAACCCTCCAATTCTTTTCCGCACTCTTCCATTCCGTCCATATCAAGATTATCACAGGCTTCCCTGAGTTTATCGAAGATCTCTTTTATTCTGTCATCCGATATCTCGGACTTATCATCTGAGGCGGAAGGATTCTCCTCCGCAGATCCGTCAAAATACTTCGACAGCCTTACAAGAAGCTTCTGGTACATTGTCATAGCTGTCTCATGATATTTCCTGATCTCATTTTCATCTTCCGCTTTGCCGGCTAACTCAAGTTTTTCGGCTATATCACCGAGATCATATGCACCGATCTGCCTGGAAGTGCTCTTTAACGAATGAGTCTTTATCGCATAATTATGCCAGTCGGATGCAACGTAAGCATTCTCGATCGATGACATGTTTTCTTTGCCGGCCTTGAAGTAATCCTCGACAACCTTTTTGAAAAGCGCTTCGGTACCCAGCCCTTTGATCGCCTTAACGCAGTCAAGGCAGTCATAGATCTGATCGTAGCTTTCTTCTTTTACAGGTTCGGTTTCCTTTTCTTCGTTGATGAGATAGTTGGGAAGCCATTTTATCAGTTTGGCATTAAGCTGATTGACATCGATCGGCTTTGCGATCATATCCACCATTCCCGCCTTAAGGAACAGTTCCTTGCTTCCTTCCATTACATTAGCCGTAAGGGCTATTATCGGTGTATCATCGGCTTCGGGAAGAGTCTGTCTTATCTCACGGGAAGTCTCGACTCCATCCATCTCAGGCATCATATGATCCATAAGTATAAGATCGAAGCGTTCCTCTTTTAGTTTCTCTATTGCTTCCATGCCGCTCTGTGCAATGGAACATTTGACCTCAAGAGGCTCGAGCAGACCGACCGCAATGCTCAGATTGATCGAATTGTCATCGACAATCAGTATCTTCGCATCGGGAGCGGTAAAGTGAACATATTTCGCCTCTCTTGTCTTAAACTTCATCTGTTCTATGGTCTTGCCGTTAAACGCAAGGACCATTGCAAGTGTTGACAAAGGCTTTTTGAGAATTCGGAGATTCTTTCTGTCGCTTCTGAATGTCGAATCAAATTCGCAGAGCATGATACCCGTGACATCTGGATGCTCATCGAGGAAGCTCTGCATTTCTTTTTTATAGTATGTGCTTTCAAAGAAAAGATAATCATGTTTGCCGGTAGGCGAGTATTTCTCAAGTGAAGTGATCAGTTTGCCCTCAAGTCCGAATCTGCTCATTTCGTTCGTAAATTCATCCTGCATGAACGCATTCTCATTCAGGCAGAACACATACTTATTCTCCGCATCATCGACTACAAGATCCCTCTTTTTATTTGAGACCTTCTGAGGAACGGTAAACCAGAAATCACTACCTTTTCCGTATTTGCTGCTGACACCGATCTCACCGCCCATCGCTTCAACAAGTCTCTTGGAGATTGCGAGTCCGAGACCTGTTCCTTCGACATTCCTGTTTCTCTTGCTGTCAACCTGCTGGAAGCTGACAAAAAGCTTCTTAAGATCTTCTTCCTTGATTCCCCGTCCGGTATCCACAATGTGGAATTCGAGTCTGACCTCGTCATCGGAAATATGATGACATGTCAGTTCGATCTTGACAATTCCGTGATCGGTGAACTTGATCGCATTATTTGTAAGATTGATGAGGACCTGTCTTATCCTCATATTATCTCCGATAAGCTCATGAGGAAGCGTAGTATCAACCAGGAATATAAAGTTGATATTTTTCTCGCCGATCCTCGATTCCATGATATATGAAATATCATTTACTTCCGAAAGCGGTTCATACTTTTCGGGAATGATCTCCATCTTCCCCGCTTCGATCTTGGAAAAATCAAGTATGTCATTGATTATTGTCAGAAGATTCTTACCCGAACTCGAGATCTGATCGAGAAGATTTCTTACGCTCGGTGATACATCCTTTTCTCTCTGGGCTATCTCGGCAAGACCGATAACGGCATTCATGGGAGTACGGAGTTCATGGCTCATATTGGCAAGAAAGTCCGTCTTCATCTTAGCCGCTCTTTCCAGCTCATCATTCATTTCTTCCATAATCTTCATCTGCTTTATGGATGCAGTTGAATCATGCATGATATAAACAGTGCCTATTTCATGATTTTCCGGTCCGATAACGGATCTGTTTATCCTGAAATAATAATCCGTATCACCGTTTTTATATATCAGAACATTGTATTTAGGATCCAGAGGGCTGGCAGCCAGACGTTCTTCAAAAACATGAAGATTCTTTATCCCTTCAAGTGATTCTTCCGTAAGGACAACCTTCAGACGGTCATTCAGATGAACAAGCTCGCCGAACTTGTTATAGATTATAAGTCCGTCGGTCATATCATTCGCAAAATCATACAGAACCGTGTCACGGAGTTTGAAATCGGAATAAATAAACAGATAATAATAATCCAAAAAACAGATAAAATTCATAACAATGGTATGGATCCATACGGGCCATTCAAGAATGAACGTAAGAAGTATCATGGCAAGCATGATGCCCTGGAACACACCAAATATGATGTACTTGAACTTGAACTCCTTCGGGACATGATGAAGATAATACATCATAACCATAAAGATAATAAGTGCATTAACCACGCAAAGCCCCAGAAAAACCGGAAGCACAAATGAATGGTACTCGCCTCCGGGTATGCAGGCCACCCACCATTCCCTTCCGAACACGCTGAAGTAATCATATTTTATCCATGAATCTTTGAATGCGGATACGGCAACAAGACCCGTCTGGAATATACAGATCAGGCCCATGACTATATAGCAGTCATAATGCTTTCTAAGGGAATCGGAAACTTCGACCGTCCAGAGTGTGCCAAAGAAGAGCCACGGATAAATAAGGTAATAGGGGATCAGAGCACGCCTCGCCTCTTCAAGGGTATCCGCAGCCAGAATATAAAGACAGAAAATATTTAAGATGATGATCAGGATGGAGGTGAAGATGTATCCTACGTTTTTATGTTTCTCGGTCAGACTAAAGATGACGGTTCCGACACAAACAATCATCAATAATGTAAAAGCCAGATAAAAACCCATGGATTACCTCCCCTGTAAGTTAACCGATGAATTTTTCTATCGTTCCGAGCAATTTCTCCCTGTCGAGAGGCTTGAGAAGATAACCCTGAGGCTTTAATACAAGCGCTTCCTTGATCTTTTCTTTATCGGTGACACCGGTAAGGAAAACGATCGGAGTTGTTTCAAGCTTCGGAATGGTGCGCAGGGTTTTATACGTCGATGGACCGTCCTCACCCGGCATCTCATAATCCAGCAGTATCATATCTGTGTCCTTATTTTCAAGGAACTTATACGCTATCTTTGAACTTATCGCGGTCGCAACATCATAGTCATCGGAAAGCTGTTCCTTGACCACCTTCAGCATAACGGGATCGTCATCGATGATGAGTATGTGTTTACGCCTCTGCTGTTCTTTGAGCTGCTCGAGTTTGAGCTGAAGCTTTACTTCCTCTTCCGCTTTCTTTTCCTTTTCATGCATATAGTCGAGGATGCCTTCTTTTATCCTGTCAATGGATATGGGCTTTTCAAATGTCTCCTCAGCCATATATACGACAGTTTCATTAAATGCCTTGCAATCGTCATGATCTCCACAGATAAACACAAAGATACCTTCTCTTGTAAGTATCCTCTTCATCTCGATGAGAACATTGTATTCATCCCTTGTTTCACCGTTCAGGCAGATTATGAAAATATCGGGTTGGAAAAGATTGATATGATTGACCAGATCTTCATAGCGAAGAGAGGTGGTCAGAAGATTAAAATCATCCGAAAGATGATTAAAGAAATCGTCAATAATGATCTTCTGCTTTCCGGAGATCAGTACACTGTATTTTTTCATAAAAGCCCCCACTTTATAAGAAAAAAATTTGCAAAAACATTTAAAATATTATAACATCGGATACCAATAAATTAAAACCGTATTATTGCGCTTTCCAGCTTGTATTCACCATAGGATCCATGCAGACCGGATCGGCAAGTACTTCGGCAAGTTCCGGTTTCATATTGCCCGACATATCAAACATGGATACATTCTCATAAAAGTCACGGTCGTCATATGTTCCCCAGTTTCTGATATGGGATAGACTGACTCCGTCAAAGCCTTTATCCTTCGCCCATCTTATGAACGCAGGGATTTCGGTGTAATTGGCCTTCTGTACGATCATAATAACCTTTACGGAATCCACCTTATTCAGCCGTCTCAGTTCGGACAGGAAATCCATATTCTTCATGAGACGCTCAAAGCTTCCTCCGCATCTTACCTTCTCATAGGTTTCCTTGCCGGCTGCGTCCACGGAAACCATAAAGCTGATACTCTCATATTTGCCTTGAAGCTTTTCCCACTCTTCTTCGGTAAAAAGAGTGCCGTTGGTCATTATGGTAATGCTGTTCCTCTTTTCACTTCCGCCGTATATCACTCTCTTGTAATTCCCGGAAAGAAATGCCTCTCCTCCTCCGCCGACCAGCAGCTTGTCAGCCTTTTCGAGCCAGCCGGATTCAAACAGGGAATCGATGCAGCAACGTATCTCCGTTTCTTCATTCTCATCGTTTTTCGCATGAATACGTTTTCTGCACGAAGGACAATGTAGATTGCAAACATAGTCATTTGCGACATTGATGTTCAGGGGATGATCGTATTCAGAAACTGATCTTCTTTCCAAAAGCAATGTCTGCTCTTTGTCCCCGGAAAGTTTGCCGCAGAGATTCCTTGAACAGAAGGTATATGTATTATTGATAACGGATAAACGGATGATCTTCGCCAAAGTTGAATTCCAAACCTCGGAAGTTCCGGTCACTCCTATGTTACCGAGGCTGATATCTAGAAAATCGGGACAGTCACAAAGCCTTGTTGTGCCGTTCCTTCCTATCCACAAAGTGTTAAACGGCACATCACAAGAGCAGCTGTTCTGTCTTCTGTCAGAGTAAACAGCTTTCATATACAGTGAAGCCATCGTATGAGCTTTCAGTTCTTCAACGATGATAACCTTGTAAGCCAATTCCGTGTGATCGTTTCTGAACTTTACCGCATCGGAAACAGAGTAAAAACAGATATGATCGTAATCACCGTAATCTTTTCTGTTTGCAAAGATCTGAGGAAATGCCTCGATCAACGCAGGGATCATATAGAGAGCATGAAAGAATCTCTGAACCGCATGGCTGTTATTTGCGGGCAAATGCTTTTCCGTCAGGATATCCCTGTGAGGATCTTCCGGAAGAACTATCCCGTGCTTTGCGGCATATCCGAACATGATTACTTTCAAGCAGCCTATAAGATCACCGGAATGTGCCTTATATGCAATCCCGGAATTTTTCCAATCATCAAGCAGGCAGAAGAAATCCTCCGCAAACAAGAAATCCTTTCCGTACACAAATCCCTTCGCAGAAAGGCTTCTCACCGCATCCTCATGATCATAAGCACAGCAGATATACATTTCATATTCTCTGCCGGGATCATTGCTTTCCGTATCCACAGCATCAAGGCGGACGGCATCTCCCAGCTTCAGCTTATCTTCGAAAATATACCTGAAATCGGAAGAAAGCTTTTCACTGCCTTCTCCCGATTCAATGATCCCATAGGTGATATCATTATTTATTTTTTCAGGATTCCTTAAAATACGCATTACCGTTGGAATTGTTACCATTGTCTATGATATGCATATATACGTACTCTTCATCCCTGCTGCGCTTATACAGATTGCTCATGAATCCGACGGAAGACTTTCCGGCTACAAGTCCGTCGCAGAGGCTGAGCGTATACATATCCCTTGCTATCTCATATCCAAGCAGATAATGATGAAACTTTCGCACACTTTTGCTGAATGCAACGGATTCTTTACCGTTGCTTCTGTACGCATCGGGGAAATATAACACGGGATGATCTGTGACGGTTTCCTTTATCCGTTCACATACCGATGCATCATCCGTAGCAACGAACACCGCATCAAATCTTCCCGTATCCATCGCTTTCACGATCTCTTCTATGGTCTGTCCTTCATCTACAAATACGGGATGTCTGTCAAAACCCTGTTTGTAATCTGTTCCCCTGAAATGAACACCGAGAACTTTACCGCCCCTTTCGGTGACGGAAGCAAGAATGTCGGATGCTTCATTTGTTATTTCCGGCCTGAGCCTCATATAATCTCTGATGACCGGCAGACATAATCCGAATATCTTTTCGTCATGATAGTTTTCAGCTTTGTACGGACTCAGATCATATCTTTTTTTCATAAACCCAAGATGGTGATAATTACCGTAGCAGACATTCAGGGCACTGCTTTCGTCACACGCATCATCCCGGGGGACAAAGTAGTACTCCCAGGGGTTAGATATCTCCTTACACTTTTCCCTGTCATAATAGGCAAATTCACAGGACAGCTTTATCACGGGAGCAAGTCCGTGTTCCTTGGCGAAAAGAAGAAAATAGATCACATAGATAAGGGTTGCGCAAAAGCCGTCATATCCGGTATTTTCTTTTATCACATAAACGATACTGCCGTAATCCGTGCTGCCGTTATGACATATCTCCATAAGATCGGAGTCTCCGTCCAGCTCCGATATCTTCCGTATGTAATTCCTGTCACCTGCGATCACATGCTTAAGTGTTTTGATAAGCAGCCGCAGTCCGGGATGTCTATTCATCTTATCACCCACTGTTTTCCGAGGATCCTGTCGAATTCGGGAGGATCAAAAAGTCCCTGTCCCGCTGTGGTCGTAAATGTCATTTCACCGAAATAAATCCTGCCGTCTGTATTGTAAAGATCGACCCTCACATGCGGAAAGCCTTCGGACAGGGTCTCTGCTATCTCTATCATCTTTTCGTAGTTTTCAGGCTTGGGAGGCTGTGAATCCAGAGGTTTATATTCTTTTCTGTGATATGGCATCAGCTTCCAGTCACGGTCAAGGAAACCCAGTTTTCCGTTATGCGGATCAAGCGAATAATCTTCCATAAGATACGAACAATACACTTTTCCGTCGAAACAGAAAAACTTATAATCCGGAAGATCGTCTTTGTCCGTAAAGAGCAATTCCTCGCATATTATCCTCGGCGTAATACCAAGATACTGATACTCCATGGTCTTTCCAAGGAAACTCTTCTTCATCCATCTGTCGAACTTTTTCCTGCACTCTTCAATATCAAGTTCAGACTTATCTCTCACTATCACATTAGTGGCAAACCCGTGACTTGTCTTCAGGATGAATGAATCCGGCAATTCGTCAAAGCAGATCTCATCAAAGGAATTCCATATCCCGTACCTGGGGATACAGTATTTATCGGTTCCGAGTTTTTCTATGACCCAGTCCCTGACAGCCGCCTTATCGGAAAGCAGGGTGCGCAGCGGATCTCTGTCATTAAGTTTTGACCACATGATCTTTTCGTTATAGGTTTCAGGATTATCTATGTCAGGCTCATATCCGAATCTTCTGGTGAAATCACGGACCAGTTCCTCTCTGAGTTCATCGTAAGGCAGAGCGGCAAAATACCTGCTCTCTTTATCTTCAAGCATTTCGCAGAGCCGCGATCCTTCATCCGATCCGGTAAGTTGTTTTATGCAGTATAAGATCTCATATGAAAAACCAAGCGTCCGTAAAGTACGAATATGCTCGGAAAGATTCATGACCTGCCTCCTTGTTTTGAACGTATCGATCCGGTCATCATTTCTCCACAGTCCAGTTAAGTACCGGAGCACATACGCCGGGGCGCCTTGCGGGCCAGAAAGGTGAATCGCTGAGTCCGCCCTGTATGTTAAGCTTCAGGCAGGGTGAATCTTCTTCCGGGTTTACGAGCCACTGGATATAATGCAGACTTGCGGAGAAGTATATAAAGTACTCTCCTTCGTTCAGGAAATGAGCGGGGATCTCTCCGGTCAGGATGTTTTTACCCTCCGTTACATTGTTGTTCTCGTCATAATCATCCGTAAGATATGACCAGTACATAAGTGTCCCGTCGGCATTATAGATCGCGTAACCGGTAGTGAATGCATGATGAACCTTCTTCATATCCAGTTCGATACGTACAAATGCACCGCCGCCGTTTTCAACGGGCTGTGTCAGTTCATTTCCGTTTTCGTCAACAAGCCTGAAATCGATCAGATCAAAAAACTCATTATTGTAATGCGAAAGATCCATGCTTGTTTTCATATCATAAAGACCGCTCTGATATCTGTTGATACATTTATCGATGTCATCACGGAGAACTATCTTTCCTTTGTCCAGAAGGATGCCGGTATTGCAAAGAGACTTTACGGCATTCATACGGTGACTTACAAAGAGCACGGTCCTTCCCTGCCCTTTGCTGAGGTCATTCATTTTTCCGAGTGCCCTCTTTTGAAACTCCGCATCACCGACTGCAAGCACCTCATCGGCTATCAGTATGTCGCTGTCGAGATTGGCGGCTACCGCAAAAGCAAGACGCACATACATGCCGCTCGAATACCTTTTGACAGGTGTATCTATATATTCATTGATCTCACTGAATGCGATGATCTCATCGATCTTCTCATTTATCTCCGCACGCTTCATTCCGAGGATCGAACCGTTAAGATAAATGTTTTCCCTGCCGGTCATCTCGGGATGAAAACCGGTTCCGACTTCAAGCAGACTTGCAACATCTCCCTTTATTCCGATACGTCCTTTTGTGGGGACTGTAACCCTGCTTATGATCTTGAGGAGCGTTGACTTCCCCGCACCGTTCTTTCCTATTATCCCGACACGTTCGCCCTGCTCTATCTCAAAATCGATATCATCCAGCGCCCAAACGCCTTTCTTATCCCCGACGCTCTCACCTATCTTAAGTGTCTTATCCTCTATTCCGAGCCTGCGTGAGATCCATGATCTTGCATCAGAATAAAACATACCCGTATTTATCTGACCGAGTCTGTAATACTTTCCGATGTTTTCTGCTTTTATAACAATATCATTCATAAACTTTCCTAAATGACATCCACAAATGCTTTTTCGTTCCTGTTAAAAAGAATCAATCCTCCGAAAAGGATAACCAAAGTACAGACCGCGCTGTACAGGATCATTTCCGGAGCCATAACGCCGGTACCGAAGCAGGAATATCTGAAGCATTCAAGTACCGCAGTTATGGGATTGAGGCAGATGAAGGTCCTCAGATTTCCCGACACTTCGGAAAGAGGGTAAACGACCGGTGTCGCGTACATGAACATTGAAAGGAAAAAAGCAAGTGCCATCGCAAGATCACGGTATCTGGTCGTTATCGAAGAAATGATAAGTCCGAGTCCGGTCGCCATAAGTATGAGCCACACGATCACAAGCGGAAGCAAAAGCACCCTGACGGAAATAAAATACCCGTAACCCTTGAACAGATACAGGGCATATATGATCGCAAAAACGAAAAACTGTATCAGGAATTTGATCGATTCCCCGAAGATTATCGCGATTGGCACCGTAAGCCTGGGAAAATAAACTTTTCCGAAGATCTCCTTGTTTGCATAGAAAACCCTGGCCTGACTCGTGAGCAGACTGCTGAAAAATGACCAGAGGATCGTTCCGACGGAATAAAAGAGAACCGGTGGAATATCATCGGTACCTACCGATGCGACATGCCTGAAAACGATGATGAACATGATCGTCGTAAAGATCGGCTGCGCAATATACCAGAGCGGACCGAGAACGGTCTGCTTGTATGTCGCCGCAATATCTCTTTTCACAAAGATACGGATCAGGTCCCTGTACTCATAAACCTGACCGAGATCAAGAGCAAAGGGATTCTTCTTTGCGTCTATCAGCGTATCCCATTTTATGTCTTCAAATTTCATCGGTATTCTTATCGTTTTCCGTTCTTTATCTTTTTCGTTTCGGTTGCCGCCTTATTTACATCTTTTGAAAGCAGCACCCTGTATAAACCTTTGTAGATGTCTTCAAGATGATCTTCATCAATCTCGCAGCTGTGCAGGGTGTTCTCACTCACCTCTGTCACAAATACTTCAAAAGCGTCCTTATCTTCTATCGCAAGGAGCTTAAGCATCACCACATATCCGGCAAGTTTCCTGTACGTATCCGAATATGTATCGTAATATCCTCTCTTCTTAAGCTCATCATGTACCGCACTGAGAGCATATGTACAATCCAGAATGTTCACATCCGCATTCCCGCGAAGGCTTCTCTTATTTCCGACCCTGTAGCCGACAAATTTCCTGTTCATAAACAGGATCCTCTCCGCTTCAACTGCTGTGATACGTGAAAAGAATTCATCATTCGTGTTCTTAAGAGTCTGAAATCTCACGCCGGTCTTCTTAAGAAAATCCGTCTTATAGAATTTATTCCACGGCATACCGTGATCGGCCTGATACAGGCATCCGGATATATCACGAGGAGAGATGACTTTATTCAGGGGCACTTTAAGGGTCTTTGCCGAAAAGTCCGTGCGTATCTTTTTGTCTTCGGAGAACTTATAGTATCCGAACAGCACGATATCCGTATTGTTTTTCTCTGCGGTCTTCACCAGAGTGCGTATCGCATTCCTATGAAGCAGATCATCCGAATCGAAAAAGAAGATATATTCTCCCTTTGCTTCGTCCAACCCAAGGTTTCTTGCCGCGCCGGCGCCTCCGTTTTCACGGGATAAAAGTCTGATCCTGTCATCTGTCAGCGCAAGCCTTTGTATGACCGCGGCACTGTCATCCGTCGAACCGTCATCCACGCAGATGATCTCCAGATTCCCGTACGACTGTACCGTGACGGAACGCAGCGATCCCTCAAGAAATTTTTCCGCGTTAAAAACAGGCATCACTATGCTTACTAACGGTTCATTTACGTTTACAGACATTTTTTACCTTTTCAAGAAGCCATATCGCCCTCTTCATCCTGAGCACGGAAAATATGGCGATCATAAACTCTTCGGGTGAATTACCTTCGGCATCCTTATCCCTTTCGGAATTCCGAAGAAGTATGCCGATGATCTTACGGTATCTCTTATCATCAAGGATCCGGCCTATTACCTCCAGACTATCCCTGTTCATATGTCCTTTGGCGAGATTTCCGAATATGTATGTATATATCCCGTAGAAATAAACCTTGAATATATGGTGTCCGGCGAGCCGCCTTAGACGCTCATCGGAGATCTTTTTGCAAAGTTTTCCGTTTACCGCAAGAAGCCTGCATATCCCGTCATAAGCCCTGTCACGGTACGTCGAAGTCAGCCCGTCTTCATATGCGGAGTATTCATACAATGATTCATTTATCACAGCAATCTTCGGATCGTTATCGAGATAATATCTGATGCAGAAAATGCTGTCCTCGCAAGTCGCCAGTTCTTCATCAAACAAGTGTCTGATCTTATCCCTTACAAAAAGCTTATTCCAAAGGATACAGAGCATATCCTCCCTGATATAGTCGTACAGTCTGTTCCCGCTTTCAAGATCGTTGTAACGGTGAAGCTTTATCTTTCCGTTCCTGATCTCATGATACCCGCACACTGCCATATCGGAATCTTCAGAGATCATTGCGGCACGGAGCTTTTCGAGAAATGTTCTGTCTATACGGTCATCGGCATCAATAAAAGCTGCATATCTTCCGGATGCATATTCCAGTCCCTTATTTCTCGCGGCACTTACTCCGCGGTTTTCGGTATGGATAACACTGATCCTTGCATCTGATGACGCAATTTCATCACACAGCTTACCGCTTCCGTCGGTCGATCCGTCATCTATCAGAAGAAGTTCAAAATCATCAAAGGACTGATCAAGAACCGAGCGAACGGTATCTGAGATATGTCGTTTTTTATTGTATATGGGAATGATGATACTTATCTCAGGCATTTTCTTCTCCGGCCGCTACCGCTTTTTCTTTTTCCGCAAACCATCCGCGCCGCTCGGAGTAAAAACCTGTTCCGAGTATCTTCTTAGCTAAGGATCTTATACCGTAAAGCACTGAGAACTTTATGATCTGCATACGCGGGAAAGGCACTCTTTTAAGTCCGTTTCTTTTTCTCGAGTCGTCAAACTCCTTTTCTCTTTCGAAGATCTGATCGTCACTGGTTCCGCCGAGAAGAAAAACACACAGCGTATCATCGATCTTTTTAAATCTCTTATCACCGGATCCATACATTCTGAGGAACATATCAAAATCCGCGGAAATCTTATATCCGGTATCAAACCGAAAATCCCTTACCGCATCAGTCCTTGTAATGCAAGCCTGATGGCATATGGGATTGCTGTATTTAAAATCCTCTTCCGAACCCGCTCTGAGAAGCTTATATCTTCCGTTTTCCAGATAAACGGCATCACCGTATATCACATCGGCGTCTGCGGATATCACGGATGAAATACGTGTCAGAACATTTTTGTCGAACAATGCATCGCCGGCGTTCATATACATTACCCATTCACCGCGAGCCATGTCTGCAGCCTTGTTCATCGCATCATATATGCCTTCGTCTTTTTCGGAAACTACGCGGAAAGATATATTCTTCTCCCCGAACCTTTCGGCAAAACTTTCGGCGATACCGACAGTCCGGTCGCCCGAGCCGCCGTCTTTGATCAGGTATTCAAATCCGGCGAAATCCTGCTCCAGTATGGAATTGACAGTGTATCCGATTTCCTTTTCGGCATTAAGGCATACGGTTATCACGGTTATCAGTACATTGCTCATTTTTCACCGCCACCTGTCAGATCCTGTTGTAAATGAATGATAGCAGCTTTATTGATACGATCGATATCAGACACGCCGCTTTCGTCTTATGTGTAGCTCTGGGATCAAAAAGCACTTTCCAGCGGTATTCTTTGATAACGCCCAGCGCCTTATCCCTTAACACATCGCCTTCACCGGTTTTATCATTAACGGAATTCAGGTAAACAAAATAAGCATTGTTCAAAAGAAATGCGTTTGACGCTTTCAGAAAGCCCGGATGTTTTTCGTTGCAGATATCTCTTATTCCCTCACAGACTTCTATCACATCCGTAAGATCCGATGTTTTCTTAAGACCTGTAATGCTGTTTTTACGTCTCACGTAATAATACAGACGATCCGGGATAAGAGTGATATGGCCCTCGCATCCGGTAAGATAATCGAAATTAAAGAATGCATCCTCGCAGTAATTGTATTCGCGGAATAGCTTTGCAATATACTCCGTTTTGTAGAGTTTCCCCCAGCATGTGCACCCTTCAGCCCTGCAGTAGAATATGACACGCATAAATTCTTTTACGGATAATTTCCCGCTCTTTGTAAAATCGCGTTCCGTTACCGCTTCGCCTTTTACCTCGTATGAATTGCACATGGCAAGAATGCAGTCATCTTCATCGATAGCTGCAATCAGTTTTTCTACATAATCGGGAGTTATATGATCATCGGAATCGATGAAAGTGATATATTCACCCTTTGCTACCCTGACACCCTGGTTCCTTGTGGCCGACACTCCCTCGTTTTTCTCATGAAGCACAATGACTCTGGGATCCTTTTCCCTGAATTCATCGCAAATAACATCCGACGAATCAACGGATCCGTTATCGACCAGTATGATCTCAAGATTCCGGTAGGTCTGTGAAAGCACAGACTCAACACATCTTTTTAACGTTTTGGCATTGTTATAAACAGGTATGATCGCAGAGACCAATACTTGCATTTGTTCATCCCCCCCGGATGACATTATTACCGGTTCATTTCCGGTTCCTATATAGTACAGCCGCAGGATCCGTCAGGATTCAAACACCGGCCTGAAAGCGATCGCTTCATCTGCAGGCAAAGGCTTACTGAAATAAAAGCCCTGGATCGTATCGGCGCCGAATTCCCTCAGACGGATATACTGCCAGTTTTCTTCGACACCCTCTATCGTCATTTCCTTCTTCAGGTCGTGCACAAGCCTGATAACGTTACCTATGAAGGAATCCTTGCCCTCGACAAGGTAATTGTCGACCAGTGATTTATCAAGCTTTATGACATCAACGGGAATATACGTAAGATAACCCAGCGATGAATATCCTGTTCCGAAATCGTCCATAAGTATCCTGATACCAAGGTCCTTGAGACGTTCAAAAAATTCCCTTGCCTGCGTACTTCTGTCCAGCAGGACGCCTTCGGTTATCTCTATCTCGACATACTGCGGATCGATATTGTACTTCTTCAAAAGTTCAACAAGGAAATCAACATATCCCCTGTCACTGAGCTGGTTGCTCGAATAGTTGATTGAAACCGGAACCAGTCTGCATCCCGCATCACGCCATGCGGCGAGCTGTCTGATAACAAGTTCCGTTGTGATACGTCCTATCTTCCAGATCCAGCCGTTCTTTTCCGCGATTGGAATAAACTGTCCCGGGAATATATCGGGCCTGCTCATACGTATCAGTGCTTCAAAACCGGATACCTCAAGAGTCTTTGCATTGACCTTCGGCTGGTAGACCATATAGAAGTCCTTCTTTTCAAGCGCTTCAACAAGAATGGCTCTGACCATCTTATCTTCCGCAGCCTTCTCCTGCATCTGCTTACTGTAAAAGAAGATCTTGTTCTTCTCCTGATTCTTGGCAACAAGCAGTGCTTCCTCGGCATTTGCGACATGCTCTTCAAGACTCATGACGCCGTCCGAAACCGATATTCCGATGCTGACGGATACCTTAAGGGAAACATTTCCGTTCCTGAGCGGATTTTTGAAAACATCAAGTATCTGCTGAAGATATAAATGCTCCTCCGTCAGCTTATCATCGACAATGAGAAGGAATCTGTCACCGCCATGTCTCGAAAGAAGCCATCCCCTCTTTACTATCAAAACCTTGAGCGCATTGGATACATGCATCAGGATCTGATCCGCGGCTTCACGTCCGTATGTTGCATTGATGTTCTTGAAGCCTTCAATGTCAAGCACGACCGCCGAGTACGATCTCCACTTCTTCACGATGCCGGGGAAGAATTCCATGGCGTAGTGACGGTTATAGACATCGAGCATATCATCATGCCTTGCCTGATAGATAAGGATCTGATGATCGGCTTCGACGGTATTCTTCAGATAATGTACACAGTTATCGCGGTGATTGAATCCGTTAAAGATCGCGATGGCCATATCCTTGCACGTATCGTATCCGCAAGACGAACAGTTGATACACCTCGATTCGGGAGTATCCTTTTCCATCGTAAGGAATATATTATCAAGCTCGGATTCGGTAGGGATACGGACCGCACATTCCTTGGAATGATCGGTGTATCTGCGCATGTAATCTGCCGGGTCGAGATTTTCGAACTGCTTATAGAGCGCAGCAAGCCTTTCATCCGGTGTAAGATTTTTCGATACGGCTGATTCTCCCCTGTCCTTCTTTACGCTTTCGCGTATCTTGAGAAGTGAGAAGAGAGCGTTATCCGTGGATGAGATCTCGGGATCCGTCGCCGTTCCGCACAGACATCCGTTCCTGCAGTTAAGCGCATCTATGAACAGGAAGGGTATTTCCCTGTCCCTGATCTTATCCGCATGCTGCTTAAGGTACTCATACATATGTCTTTCGCCCTCAAGCTGTCTGATGAAAGCGCCGTCCCCGAGGAACCACTTGACGTGATCCTTGAGTCCGCCGGGCATGGGATAAATAGTTCCGAGTCCGTATTCAACCTCATCGGTGACGGGATCGCCGTACAGCTGTTTTTCCCTGACGATCTTCATCAGATGGTTGAAGGTTACATTATATTGTACGAGTCCCTTATTCTCGGGATCGTCTATCTCTATCTTCTTTGCGATACAGGGGCTTAAGAACGCAAAGCGGTCCGTAATGCCCATTTCCTTTCTCGCATATGTAGCCGCACACATAAGCGGGCTCTGTACGGGAAACAGGTTCGGAATAAGCTCGGGAAGATATTTTTCGATATACGTGACAACCGCGGGACAGGGCTGTGATATTCCACAGATAAAGTCGTGTTCCTGCAGATACCTGATGTATCCCCAGGTTGATATATCCGCTCCGAATGCGACATTTATAAAGCGTTTTACTCCCAGCTTTTTAAGGCCTCCGAGTACGCGTTCGTATTCGTCCGGGTAATTCGCCCTGAATGCCGGTGCTATCAGCAGTGAAATAGGCTCACCCTTTGAAAGATCAGCCAGAAATGCCGTCGTATCGTCCCTGTATTCCCTTGCGCAGTGTTCGCAGGCATCAAAACATGCGCCGCAACCGACGCAACGTGACGGATCAACATTTATGCGTGAGCGTCCGTTCTCATCCGCTACGGTCGAAACACATGCCCCCATAGCGCTGCAGACATTGATGCACTTATTGCATCCCACGCAGTTTTCATTTGTGAAGATCAGTCCTTTTGATAATTCCATAAGAAATCACCACTCTCCTATATTTTACCAAAAATACAGGTATGTGCAAAAAAGAGTTGACAACTATATCGTCATCCGATATACTCGGGTTACGATATATCGAAAGCCGTTATATCGTGTATCGATACTATTTAGTCAACTTTCACATAAAAGGGAGGGATGAAGATGCCGCAGCAGGCACTTACGGAAGCAGTCTTCTACATAATGCTCTCATTGCTCAAACCGCTCCACGGATACGGGATAATACAGAATGTTGCCGAATTGTCAAAAGGCAGGGTCAAGCTTGCCCCGGGAACACTTTACGGAGCTCTCAACACCCTGACGGACAAGGGCTGGATCGATGCCCTTCCGGAAAATCCCGAATCACGTAAAAAGGAATACGTGATCACAACTGCAGGTAAAGCCGTTCTCTCTGAGGAATTAAACAGACTGTCGGAACTTGTTGACAACGGCAGGAAATTTATGGAGGAAAGCTGATATGCGTACAACATTTCATAAATTATTCTGGCTATGGCAGCTCCCCAAGGAGGAAGCCTGGATCAACGAGATGGCTGAGCACGGATACGGCCTTGTGAGCGCGGGAAGGGTCACCTACGAATTCGAAGATATCGAGGACGGAAAGTACAGATACAAGGTTCTGTTTTTAAAAGGCAGCTTCAGTTCGGAGAAGAACCGGGAATTCCTGAAATTCATGGAGGAAATGGACGTTCATAATGCAGGCCATGTCTCCTATCCCGGGCACACGGTAATATACCTGAGATATGACAGCTCATTGGAGGATTTCGATGTCTATTCGGACCTCGATTCCAAGATCGAATACGAAAGAACGATGGTAAACTATCTTCTCTTTGCGACGATATTAAACCTTTTTGCATGGGTGCTTAACATGATCATATTCTTCACCAACTGTGCAAGGGGCTACCCTTCCTATATAAGTCTTGCATGCGCACTGAACCTTATACTGGCAGTGTTCCTGATCGTAAATATATTGAAACATACTAACAGGATAAAAGAATACAAAACTGAACGTGAGATACACGAATAAGGAGATAAAAATGCAGAAATTAACAAATCAGGAAAGACTTCGTCCCTGGATGGGATTTGCACTGTTTGGAATTACTATGGCCATATTTCTTACGGTATGCGTATGGATGCAGCAGAACTGGGGAATTGCCGGACTCATACTGACGGAACTTTTGATTGCCGGAATCGCGATCGTATTCTGTCTTATAAGAAAAGTAAAGATAAGTGAAGTTCTGCCGATCAAAAAGATCACGTTAAGGGACTTCGCAGGATGCGTGGTGCTCCTTATCGGCACCTATCTGATCTCGATACTTTCCGTCTTTGTGACCGCATTCCTTTTTCCTTCCTCCGCATCGGAAGCAAGTGAACTCGGAAGCTTTCTTTACGAAAAAGGATTGGGACTGATCCCGCTTCTCCTCATCGTAGCGGTTCTTCCCGGAATCTGTGAGGAAACACTTCACCGGGGAGCTCTGCTTTCCACATTCCGTGGACTCGACAAGGAATGGATCGCAGTGGTATGTGTCGGACTCTTCTTTTCACTTAACCACGTGTCCATCCTCAGAGGACCCTTTACATTTATACTCGGTGCTGTCTTTGCCTATATTGTCATCAAGAAGAACAACATACTTCTGACAATGATCATGCACAGTATGCTCAACTCTTTCTCCGTAATAATTTCATATTTCACTTACAAGAATAATGTGACCGTAAATACAGACATAAACGTGGATATATCGGCACTGGGTATATATACTGCGGCACTGTTCTTCGCTCCCCTGGTCTTCACAGCCGGTATGAAGATCCTGATTCCCGAAGCATCTAAGAAAAAGCATTTTGCGATCGCAGGTATCGTCTCTGCCACAATGCTGATCGTGGGAATCGCACTCGCAGCAATCGGTTCCGGAAATGCTGTCTTCAGCGCCAACGGTCCTCTGAACATGGCTGAAGGTGAAGTAAGATCCTTCGGCAGCATCGGAATTCAGGAAGAAAAGGACTACACCATAGCACTTGTGGTGACAGGTTCCGACGGCAACTTCAGGGTTGAAGTTATCGATGAAAACGATGAGCTGATCTGCGGAGGAAATATGGATGTTTCCAAAATGCAGATATACAATTCCACCGTACATATCGAGGAAGGAAAGGAGATCACGGTAAATCTCATAAGTCTTGAAGGGGACCCGGGTGAAAACGCCCAATACACTCTGATGATAAAATAAATGCATAAAAGAAGGGGACGGTTCCGTTTGGAACCGTCCCCTTTTTTATTACGACTTATAATGCGATGACCACTCCGCCGGGATTTTCATAAGTGGTCGAAAGGCCTCCGGCATTTATTATCTTCACATCTGTAAAACCGAATCTTTCGGTAAGGATCTTTGCGATCTTTATGCAGAGTTCCTTACTTGCGCACTGGGTGATCCTGACTTTGCGTGTCTTATCAAAGTCCTTCTTCTCGATATGGTAAAGCATTCTGTTCACCGCATTGTTAATGCCTATGGACTGATCGATCTGCTTTATCTCCCCGTCAACTCCGATAAGCACGGGCTTAACATTCATCGCGGTTGCAACGAGCGCCTTGACGCCCTTAAGTCTTCCGTTCTTTTTAAATGTCTCGAGATCGTCGAGAACAAATATCGTGTACATCTCATCGCGGAATGCTTCGACCTTCTTTACAATCTCTTCAAAGCTGCATCCCATCTCGGCAAATTCAATGATCTTCTCTGCGATAACATGCTCTCCCGCCGCTGCGGATTTCGAATCGAAGATATGTATCTTTACACCTTCATGTTCATCCTCGAACATATCCTTGGCGACCATTGCGGAATTATACACACCGCTGAGCTTTGATGAAAGCGTAACCACATAGTTATCGCAGTTTTCATTGAAAGCATTATAGAAGTCCTCGGGTGAAGGACATGCGGACTGCGGATAACCGGGATCTGCCTTGATAAGATCTATCCACTCCTGCTGGGTCTTCCTTCCGTCATCCCTGTATTCCACGCCGCCTATGATTATAGACATAGGAACGCGGACAACATTTCCCTTCTTCATCTGCAGCTTTGTGAAATCACAGCAGCTGTCACCAATTACCCTATAAGCCATATTTCCTCCGTTCATCTTCACTTATCAGTGGGGGCGAATTCCATGATCTCGTCATCATCTTCATCCGCACTTACTTCCTCTTCTGATGATCCGATCGCTTTCTTTACCGCATCCGCGATCTTAGCATAAAGGTCCAGGGTGTTCTTGTGTTCGTTTTCAACAAAGCTTATATCCCTGTCCTTGGATGCGATCTCCATCTTTGCGGCAAGATCCGCCAGAGCACCCGCACCGATGGTCCTTGAAGTACTCTTTACCGCATGTACCATTACGGAATAATTATCCCAGTCTCTCTTAGCGTAGTATCCGATAAGTTTTTCACTGTGATCCGGATATTCCGATGCATATTCTTTCAGTATGTCACGGTAGAAATCCTTGTCTCCCTGTGCATATCCGATTCCGGCTTCGGTGTCGATCCCGGCAGCTTTAAGTATCTCATCGAATCCGCGGGAAGCTTTTTCTTCGGCAGTGCTTACTCCTTCATCATCCGTATTTGCGGATGAAACATTCGGGGAATCCGTGATCTTCTCAACCTTATCCTTGGGAAGATATGTGATGAGCATCTTTTCCAGTGCCTTACCCTCGACGGGCTTTGTCAGATAATCGGTAAAGCCTTCCGCCATATATCTTTCCTTGGCACCTCTGATGGCATCCGCGGTAAGACAGATGATCGGCGTATCCTTATTAAGTCCGCTTTCAAGGTCACGGATTATCTTGAGAGTCTGGGTTCCGTCCATACCGGGCATACGCTGATCCAGAAGTATCAGATCGTATCTGACTTCATCCGCAAGTTTGACCGCAGCTTCGCCGCTGGGAGCGGTATCCATTTCCACTCCGGTCTTCTTGAGGAGGTTGACCACGACGATTATGTTCATCCTGGTATCATCGACAACAAGGATCTTTGCCTTCGGTGCGTGGAAGGATTCGTGATAAAGCTCCGCACTTCCCGCATAAAGTGAATGGATCTTGTATTCACCGATGGGCTCGTTATTTTCTATCTTCTGCCACAGGTCAAAGGAGAACACGGATCCCTGACCGTAGGTACTTTTTACGTTAAGCTTACTGTCCATAAGGGAAAGGAGCTTGGTGGCGATCGACATGCCCAGACCTGTTCCCTCTATCGTTCTGTTACGGATGACATCAAGCCTTTCGAAGGATTCAAAAAGCTTATCCATATCGCTTTCCTTGATGCCTATTCCGGTATCGGCAACTTCGAAATAAAGAAGTGCCTTTCCGTCTTTTACTTCTTTGCCCTTTACGGTAAGTGTCACACTTCCTTCGTGGGTGTACTTGACGGCATTGGTAAGAAGGTTCAGAACAACCTGGTTGATACGTGCATCATCACCGTAGTATTCGGAAGGAAGATCCGGATCGATGATGACCTTGAACTGAAGTTTCTTTTCTTCTGCTCTTTCCTGAACCGAATTGACAAGATAAGTGATGAGTGTGCTGAGACTGTAGCGCACGGGAACGATCTCCATCTTGCCGTCTTCTATCTTGGAGAAATCAAGTATGCTGTTTACGAGCTGAAGAAGGTTCTTTCCGGAATTCCTGATATTGCCGGAGTATTCCCTGATACTGTCTTCCGTGGTCTCCCTGAGGATCATCTCATTCATACCGAGGATTGCATTGATCGGAGTCCTGATCTCATGGGACATATCGGCAAGGAAATTACTCTTGGCTTTATTTGCTTCATCTGCAGAAGCTTTCTCAAGTCTGAGCACATCCGCCTCATACTGCTGCTTCTGTCTTGCGGATTTCATCTCCTCGACTTTTTTGCCGTATGCCTGCTCATTCTTGTATCCGATGAAATAGAATATTGTTACGAGTACGAATATTGTAAGTGATACAAGGATATTGACCG
>JAEEGL011989225.1_pt1 | contig 25380 bp, 23 predicted proteins | sample 9134231 | NCBI WGS metagenome assembly JAEEGL01 (sample SAMN16246548, study PRJNA631951) | gut metagenome | biome: gut microbiome; feature: rumen; material: fiber-attached | host: Bos | place: Iran: Karaj | collected 2018-10
TAAAGTATTCATCAATTTCATAAGGATTATAAGCCATTACTAGAGCTGTACTTCTCCTATAAAAACTACGACTCTTTGCTGTAAATAACATTCTATAAAACTCTTTTATTATGTGTTTATCGAAAGGTTTTTGAGCATGTTTTTTTACAAACATATCAATCAAATACTTTTGAATTGGATTAAAGTACTTATTCTTTTTTCTGATTGCTTTATCTTTTTGCTTCTTTTCAGCTTGATAATATTTATCAACTATTGTTAAAAAATTATTAGCATCTTCAAAAGATGTATCATATTTTGTTAAAGTAAAAACTAGTGTTGCTGGATTCTTCGTTTGGTAATCCAATATAACTTCTTCTCCAAATATAATTATCAATAATCTAACAATTGTACACATAAAAGAATTGTACTCTAAAGTGCCTTTATGATCTTTCGTTTTCACATATGTAGAAAACGCATATTCTATTGCTTCATTAATATAAACACTAGAAACATTCATAAAATCACCTACCATATATAAATATTACCACAAAAAGACAAAAAAAAGAACTATTTAAAATAGTCCCCAATTAAATTTACTATTACATAAAACAATAATACCAGCAATGAACACCAAAACAATAATAACAATTAATATTTTAATTATTATTTTCGTAGCTTTCATATCTTCTTTTAAATCATCAAACTCATCATAATCTTCATTCTTAAGTTCTAAAGTATCATTTATGAATGAATTATCTAATTCTTCAAGTTCTTTTTTCTTCTTTTTCTTTTCTTTTTTCTCTTTCTTTTCCTTTTTCTTCTTTTCTTTCTTTATTTCAGTTGTATCCTCAAGAATTGTTCCTTCTTCTGCTTGTTCTATTTCTTGTGTATCTGTCTCTATTTCTTGTGTATCTGTCTCTATTTCTTGAGTATCCATTTCTATTTCTTCAGTATTATCTTCTAATTCCTTACTAATTTCAGAAATTTGTTCTACTTCTTCTAAAGTCAATTGATCTGTTTCAACATCTTCTTCGTCAACAGTTAAAGCACCAGTTTCATCTATTAATTGACCCATTACAATTGTATTGTCATCATCACCTTTTAAGTCACTTAAAAGATCTAGTGGATCCATCTCACCAGTTACTTCTAGATTCTCTTCTTCCTCAATTAACTCTTTAGCATTAATAGTATCAATCAAAGTTTGTAATTCTTCTTCACTAGTAACGCCTGATTTACTTAAATCATCATTTTTAGATTTTTTAACCTTTTTTGTATATTCTTCGATATCTTTTAAAACATCATTTACTTTTCTATGTCTATCTTCTTCATAATCAATTTCTTTTTGTTCTTTAGCTTTAGCTAAAATTACGTTTATATCATATTCTCTTGTTTCATCTAAATTAATCTTAGGTAAATTGATTTCATCAGTGTCGCCAAAACTCTTATTCTTTGGATTTTCATGGTATTTTTCTTCTAATTGTTCTTTAACATCTTCCAAATCTATTTCAGAAGCATCAACATCTAAAACTGTAGAATTACTATTTAAATCAAATCCCTCTATTTCTAAAGAGCTAACTTCTTTATATAGATTTTGATTTTTTTGTAATCTTGATGAAAAAACTGGTTTTTCACTCTTCTCTTCTGAAGACGTGTTTTTTGCTTCTTCAAGTTCAAAATATTTATCCATTCTAGATTGTCTTGTTTCCATAAACAACACTTCCTAATCTATAATAATGATATCATAACTAATGTCCAATTTAAAATATTTTATTTGCTTTTTTACACTATAGTTGTTATCATTTAACTAGGAGGAAATAACATGGTAAAAGTTGATAAAGAAAAATGCATCGGCTGTGGTGCATGCGTAGCAATCGCTCCTGAAACATTCGAATTTGACGAAAACGGATTAAGTAAAGTTATAGATGGCGCAGCTCCTAGTGAAGCTGCTACTGAAGCTATGGGTTCTTGTCCTGTTGGAGCAATAGTAGAAGCAGCAGAAAATGCTGAGGGAGGAGAAGCAAAAGTAGTTGACATCCCTGCAAAACCTGCTGAAGAAGAAAGCGACATGGCTGCATAAAAAAATAAGAGTTTACTCTTATTTTTTTAATGCTTTTAATTTTCTAACTTCATCTTTAGATAATATTCTATAATCTCCAGACTGCATTCCACTAACTGTTAAGAATCCTTCTCTTTCACGATGTAATTTATTAACTGGATGACCTATTTTTTCAAATATTTTCTTAACTATATGGTTTCTTCCTTCAACAATAGTTATTTCAACTTTAGTTCTATTTTTTTCTTCATCCTTTTTCTTTATTTTTACTCTCTTAGGAACTACTTTAACTCCATCAATTTCAATTCCTTCTATAAGTTTATAAATCTCATCAGTATTTAATACACCTTCAACAATAGCTAAATATTGCTTTTCAATTCCATTAGATGGATGCGTTAAAATATTAGTTAAATCTCCATCATTAGTTAGAATTAAAACACCAGTTGTATCATAATCTAATCTACCAACCGGATATATTCTTTCGTTTGTATTTATTAATTCTGTTACAACTTTTCTACCCTTTTCATCTTTTGCACTACAAATATATCCTCTTGGTTTATATAACAAATAATATTCTTTGTTATTATTCTTAGATAATTGTACTCCTTCAACAGTTACATTATCATTATCCTCGACTTTTGTACCCAATTCTGTAACTTTATTACCATTAACGTATACTTTTCCTTGTGTTATTAACTCTTCTGCTTTTCTTCTAGAACAATAACCACTATTAGCTATGTATTTTTGTAAACGTTCCATATGTATCACCTACTTGCTAATTATACTAAAAAACTAAAAAAAGAGAAACTTTTTCTCTTTTATTTATTCAATATATATTTATAAATAATTATGAAAGCAACAGCAATTACCATTACTACTACAGATATTGTACTTATTAGTTTCATTCTCTTTAAACGAGGATTTGCATCATTCATTTCTTCTTCCGCATCAAACTTTAATTGTTCTTTTCTTCCATAAGTTAGTGTTGTATAAACAATATCAGCAATTATAATAACTGCAAAAACATAATAAACTATTTTAACATTACCTATAATACCTTCTCTACCAAAACGAACACATAAATACAATGCTAAACAAATCAATAAAGAAATAACTAAACAAGCAAAAATACTTAGTCTTTTTCTTTTTAAATTAAATCCACAACTACTACATTTTTTAGCATCAACATCATTTTTTTTAGCACATTTAGGACAACTCACATAAGAGACTAGTTTATTATTACATTTAAAACATTTCTTCGTCCCATAAGCATTTTTAAAACCACACTTAGGACATTTTATTTTTTTTGCTTCCATACTATCACTACCATATAAATTATATCAAATATTAATTTAAGATTCTATAATCTCATAAGCAAAGTTAGCTCTATTTAAATCTACATTAACACTTATTCCAGGAACCGTTCCTTTATCAGTATATTGAATCATATCATATTCTATTTCACTAGTTCCATCATATTGAGCTAACCAAAGTTTATATTCACCAAACTCTTCAAGATCCCAAACTCTATTTAAATAACTAATATTACTATAAAGCATACCTCTATATCCATGAGCATCCATATATTCTAAAAACCTTATAGCATTATCGTTAATTCTAGAAGCACTTACTCCTTCCATTCTTTTTTGATTATACAGTTCAAAATCATATACAATTGGATAAGTAACTTCATAATCTTTTATTAAATTTAAAACGAATGAAGCTTCTTCTAAAACCTCTTTTTCATCTCTAGCAGTAGAATAAAAATATATACCAACAGGAATCCCAAGTCTATTAGCTTCACTAATATTATATCTAAACCTCGTATCCTCTTGAACATCATCAATAGTTAAGTTCCTAAATCCACATCTAATCATTACAAAATCAATATCTGAATTCTTAACTTGCTCCCAATCAATATCTTTTTGCCATGAAGAAACATCTATTCCTTTTACTTCTTTTTGTATCTCTCTAACTAGTGTTTTATTATGAATATCTTTATCTCTTTCTTTAATCTCTAATAAAAATGTTTGAAGTTCACTAAATGCTTCATTTTCATATCTTCTTGAATAACCATCTGCAAAAACTAATACTAAAGTAATAGATAAAATAAGACACAACAAAGGAATCACAAAAAATTTGTGCTTCAAAATAAAAGTTCTAATTTTATCAAATTTAGTATTATTCATCTTGCATCTCCCATGCTAAATTATAACAAATAACCTTTATTTTTAATAGATATAATGATAAAATACTTAAGAAGAGGAGTGAAAAAATGAAGAAGACAATTTTAACCGGCATCAGACCTACCGGAAATTTGCATTTAGGTCATTATTTTGGAGCCTGTCAAAATTGGCTTCGCCTACAAAATGATTATGATTTCTATTTAGAAATAGCTGATGTACAAGGTTTAACAGATAATTTTAATAATCCTGAAAAAGTTAGAAAGAATACTGCAGAAATAGCAATGGATTTATTAGCTACTGGAATTGATCCAGAAAAAGTTAATATCTTTGTTCAATCTAGAATTCCAGAAATAGCAGAATTAACTGTATTTTATTCTAACCTAGTAACAGTGGCTAGATTACAAAGAAATCCAACTGTAAAAACAGAAATAGCTCAAAAGAAAGAATTATTTGGTAATGATGGTGAATCAATTACTTATGGGTTCTTAGGTTATCCAGTATCTCAAGCTGCAGATATAACTGCATTTGATGGTGATCTAGTTCCAGTTGGAGAAGATCAAAATCCATTAATCGAACAATGCCGTGAGATAGTTCGTAAGTTTAATTCTATTTATGGTGAAACCCTAAAAGAACCTGAAGCTGCTTTAACTGAAAACAAACGTATTAAAGGTTTAGATGGTAATGAAAAAATGGGAAAATCTCTAGGAAATGCTATTTTCTTAGTAGATGATGAAGAAACAGTATCTAAAAAAATAATGGCTGCTGTAACTGATCCACAAAAGATAAAAAAAGACGACCCTGCAAACCCAGATGTTTGTATGGTTTACTACTATCATAAATTAGTAAACGATAAAGAAGCATGCGAAAATATCTGTAGTGAATGTAAAAAAGGTGCTCGAGGATGTGTTCAATGTAAACGCGAACTAATTGCTAAAATGAATGAATTCTTAGGTGAAATTCAAGCAAAAAGAAAAAAATATGAAGATAATCCTGAGTTACTAAAAGAAATCTTAGACAACGGTACTAAAGCTGCTAAAGCAAAAGCTGAAGACCAAATCAAAAAAGTTAAAAAAGCAATGAAGATAGATTATTAATCTATCTTTTTTTATGAAAAAAGAACAAGTTAATCTTGTTCTTCATCTTCATCATGTCTTTGTGTAATCATTCCTACATCTACACTATTAATTGAATCAAATCTTTTTGTTATCTTCTCTGTCGTTATATTAATATCTTTAATATCCTTAGTAACAGTTTCTATACTTCTAGATAGTTTATCCCATCTTAATCTATATTTTTCAAACTCTTTACTCAATTTATTCAATTCATCATGTATTACTTTAGCATACTTATCTCTTTCAACATTTTTTAAGATCATTTGAATAATTGTTAAAGTGCTCATTAATGTTGTTGGACTAGTAATCCATACTCTCTTTTCAAATGAATACTTTAATAAATCAGGATGATAAGCATTTATCTCAGCAAATATAGCTTCTGCCGGCAAAAACATTATTGCTTCATCAGCAGTTTCACCAGGAATAATATATTTATCATGAATTGCATCAATATGTTTTTTCACATCAACTTTAAATAGTTTTAACGCGGTTTCCCTTTCTCCATTTGATAACTTTTTATCTGTCATCTTTTGGTAGTTTTCTAAAGGAAACTTACTATCAATGCAAATAGTACCTAAAGGTTCAGGTGCATATAAAATTGAATCGGCAATAAAACCATTACTCATCTTATGTTGTATATCATATATATTTAAATTATTATCGCCAAATACAGAAGTTAAAATATAGTTTAAATTTACTTCTCCAAAAATACCCCTAGTTTTTTTATCGGTTAAAACACTTTGTAAATCTACTATTTCAGTAGATAAACTATCAATTTTTTTCTGTGCTTCATCTATTTTTGATAATCTTTCCAAAATATTATTAAACGTTTTATTTGTTTTTTCAAAATTTTGATCAATTCTTTCATTAACTTTTTCATTAATTAATAATAATTTGTTTTCTACATTTTCATTTAACTTGTTAAAATCTTCTGTTAAAAATTTATTAATATCAAATTTAAAATCTGCCAAATCATTATTAAGATTTTTCTCCAAAGCAAATAATCTTTCCACAATATCTTTATCATTATCTTTTTTAAATAAATTTATAATACTTAAAATTATTAAAATAACTAATAAAGCAATTATTACATAATTTATCATTCTCAAAACCTCCCATCCAAATCAAATTTCTTATTAACAAATGTAGCTACCAGGTAAGCACCCAATAACAAAATAACAATCTTAATTAAGTTTAATGGATTATTTAAACAATCAATTAAATTCTTTCCAACATATCCCCAGAATAATACGACAAATAATTTACCAATCAATAAAGCATAAAAGTATTTTTTTACTGAAATTTTAGAAAAAGCTGCTCCCATATTTACAAAAAATGATGGAACAAATGGAATTGAAATTATCAAAACAATTCGCGCAAAACTCATTTTACTAATTGCTTTTGAAAAACTTTTGCCCTTCTTTTTACTTTTTTTATGAAACCATTTAACTATACTTTTTCTAAATAATAAAAAGCAAACTAAACTACCTAAAGTAGTTAATATCCATGATGCTAATATTCCTAATAAAGGACCTAAAGTTAAAATGTTAATTGTAATAAAAACAAATAACGGCAAAAAAGCCAGAGTTCCCTCTAGTATGATTAATAATGAGCTTATTATAGGAGCTAGTATTCCTAAACTAAGCAAAAAGTCATTCAACAATTGATCAAATTGTGCCATATATTCAACCATACACTATCACAATTATATTATAAAATATGCCTTATAATAAAGCAATAAACCTAGATTTTTACTATGTAAACTAAAAAAGAGATGATTATTAATCATCTCCAAAAAAGTCATCAAAGAATTCGTCATCCGAAATAGTATTCTTTCCAATAACTATCTTATTCGGATCAACGTTAACATTTGTCTTTTCCTCAACTGGCTTAACCTCTTCAGTTTTATTAACAACTTCCTTAGGTTTGTCACTAGTAGAATATGTAATTTTTTCTACAGGTTTACTAAATACATTAAACTCTTCAGATTTATTCCTATTTGCTGGATTTCCAACACTAGTAACAATCTTCTTAGTTTCATGTTTAACTTCTTTAATATCTTCTTTCAAATCCTTAACATCATCTTTAATTGTATCAACAATATTAGGAACTTTTTCATAAATATTAAATTCTTTGTCATCATCAACCTTAGTAACAGTTCCACTAGAATAACTAGGAGTTATAATAGAAGCATTTTCCACCTTTGGTAATGGATTATCATAAAAGATATCATCATCAACAGGACTACTAGTAGCAATTGCAATATTTGGTTTTTCCTTAGGTAAACTACTAACATGATTATCATCATAAATATTGTAATTGTTAACTGTAATATTTGGTTTTTCAATATGCTTAATTTCTTTTTCTACTGTTTCTAAAGAAGGCTTTTTCTCTAAAGGAGGTTCTTCATATTTTTCATAAGGCTCACTTAAATGTGACTCTAATATACTTACTCCTCCAACACGAGGTTTGTCTTTTTTAATATTATCAATATCAGCTTTAAGGCTTTCAATATCATTACTTACGTCTTCTTTGACATCTCTAATATCAGCTTTGATATCTTTCTTAATATCTCGAACATCATCCTTAAAGTCATTTTTCATATCAGACATTTCTGTTTTAAAGTCGTCAATATCAGCTTTAAGATTATCTTTATGATCATCAATCTTAGGTAAATCTAAGTCAATATCAACTTTCTCATCTTTAAGTTTCTTTTGTTCTCTTTTTTGTCTTTCTTCTTCGGCGTCTAATTCAGCAATCTTACGATCAATGTCTTTCATCATGGCATCTAGATCAATACCGCCACCTAAGCCTCCGCCTCCGAATAATCCTGATTCACCAGAATTACGTGGAGAAGACATAAAAGGATTAGAAGTATTAAATCCTCCGCCTCCACCCATGAAGTCATTACCTCCACCGAATGGACCACCGCCACCAAATGGACTACTAGAAGGACCTCCAGGATTATCATTTAATGAATTTTTAATCTTTTCGCCTTTTTTCTTTTTAGTAAATTCTTTTACATCGAATAAAGCAATATCTTTCTTATCACGATGAGGATATTCGGCTTCCATCTTTGGATGACCCCAATCCATTTTAAAGTTAGGAGTATAACTAACTTTATAAGGAGATAATCTCCATCTGATTATAATTGCTTGGAATAATTTTAATTTTTGTAAATCTGTAACTGTAACAAGTGGTGTTGATGCAGTTTTATCTTTATCTTTAGACTTAACTTCACCACACATCTTACTTATTTCTTCCAAAGCTGCTAACTCTGTACTAATTAAGTATACTAAATTACCACAGTTACCTTTAATAGTTTCAGCATCTTCATTACCATAAACACTCTTTAATTGAGCAAAGTTTTGAATAATAAATGTAAATCTAATTGAACGAGAACGTGCTGCTGTAACCATTGTTGTAACATCTTTTAATGGCGGCATGTTTGCAAACTCATCTAAAATAAAGTTTGTTCTATATGGTAACTTTCCACCATTTTGTTGTGCTACATCAATTAAGGTTTCATAGCATTGCTTAATGAATATTGTAGCAAGGCCATGGTACGTAGTTTTTTCATCATGAATAACAATAAATACTGCTGTCTTTTCTTTACCAATATCACGCATATCAAAATCACTATATGCTAACATCTCCGATAAATTTTCACGAGACGCAAAAATTCTTATCTTTTGTCTGAATACTGATAAAATACCACCTTTAGTTTCTGATGGGGCATTAATTGTATTTGAAGCAAATACATAAGCATTTGATTGTTCACCTTTTAGTGTAAAATACTCTTTAATATAAGTATTAGCACCCATCTTATCTTCACCAACAGTAGACATATAATTAATTGAATTTAAATTTATCTCTTCTGGATTAGCATCTTCAAATAAACCTAATGCTAAACCTGAGAAGTAATCGGCTGCTGATTTCTCCCAGAATGGATCTCCACTCTTATTATTAGGATCATATAAGATATTAATAGCAACGTCATCTAATAATTCTGTTGATTTATCAAAATTACCATCTTTATAGTATTGATATGGTAATGTTAATGGATTCCATGCATTACCTCTTTGTGGTTCACGGAAGTTTAATACAACTACATTATAACCACGTTGTTTTAAATAATCAGCGGCAGCTCTATGTAACTCACCTTTAGGGTCAGTAATAATCATACTCTCGCCTTTTTTAATTAATAGTTCAACCATCGGTTCAACAACTGTTTGTGATTTACCAGAACCAGTAGAACCTATAACTAAGTTATGGTATTCACCATTATCAACCCACAAGTGTTTTCCATCATTAACTAAAGGAATACCTGCAGCTTTAGTTTCTTGATCTAATGGATTAACCATAACAACATCTTTATCATTTTTAATTTCGCTATCTTTAGACCATCTTGAGTATCCTTTTTCCTCTTTTTCAGACACTTCAAAACCCAAGCCTTTCTTTCTTTCAAAAACATAAGAAGAAACGCTTGTAAATATTAAAACAATTAAAATAACAAATAATACAATAGTAGCTCCTAAATACTTAGTAAGACCAGGTATAGGATTTAATCCTGAAAAAGTACCTGTCGTTCCAAAGGAACTAACATTAGATGTTAAAATAGCACATAAATACAACAAAAATATACCGAAAATACTAAACATAAATAGATCTTTTCCAGATACTCTAAATTTCATGTACTAATCACCCCAAATCTATTAATATTATACTACACAACATAGTAAAAATAAAAGAAGTATTTCCTTTGTTTTACCTAAACTTTCTTAACTCTAAAAGAAATAAATACAACAAATAAGAACAACACAATTGCAATAATCGCAACTATGTAAGGATGCTTAGTTCCTTCTTCTCTTACTTTTTCTACTCTTTTTTCTACTTCACTCTTTTCTTCTTTGGAAGTATTGCTATCTTTTTTTTGATTATTCTTACTTTGTTCCTTTGAATCTTCTTTATTATCTGCATCCTTTTTTTCTTCTTTTTTATCCGAATCATTACCTTTTTTATTATCTGATTCCTGATCATTTACTTTAACACTTTTTCCTTCTTTATCTTCTAACAATAGATAAACTCCTTTTTTAGTGTTTTTATTAAAGATCCAAGTATAAACATTTCCAGAATTATAATCAGCATTATTTTCTAACACTTTATAATCAGTTGTTATATTAATCTTAACTTCGTCTAATTGTGGATAACTATCAAATAATACCATTCCACTTGATTCTGTACTAAAAAGAATAGTCTTTTCATATGAATCATATTGAACCGTAGAAGATTTAAATGTATTTTTAATACTTGTAGAATTCTTAAACTCCCTAAAGTTGTAGTCATACTGATAATAAGCATTAAAAGAACCATTAATTTCTGTACCAGATTGACGATAATACTTAACACCTTTTTCCTCAACATCTGGCATTGTATCAACAATAATTGTATCATCAAATGCTGGAATATATTTTCTATACTGTTGTGCTATATCATCCATAGAAGCATAACCATATGGTGCTTCTTGAATACTAACACGTTCACTAACAATATTATCTTTAATAGTAATATTTACATTAGCAGTACAACCACACAACAAGAAAGATAATAATACTAACAAAAACAATCTTCTTTTCATATTAATCACTTCCCTGCTAATGAATATTTATCATAATATCCATCCATTTTTACTCCCCAATATCCACTACCGCCAGTAAATGGACGACGAGTAAATAATACTCCAGAATTTTTACCACTAGCTTCAGCACAGATATATTGATTACTACTTTCATCTATACCTACAACTAATACAATATGTCCTTCACTCTCTAGTAAATCACCAGGTTCCAAAACAGCACTACTAGAACTTAAAGAAACCCTCTTAGCGCCATCCATAGCTTGGAAATCACCTGCTAAACGAACGCCAACTTGGAAACCACCATTTTTAATAGCCCAAGGAACAAATCCTGAACAATCTAATCCACAAACAGTATAAACATTTCCATAACCAGTATAGTAACATCTAGTTCCATCGTCTTCCACACCACTACCCCAATAACCTAAGGCACCTTGTCTTACACCATCGTGATGTCCACCACTTAGGAAATATGGAACTTTAACATTATAATTATTTCCTAATTCAGCAATTAATGTTACTGCAGCAGCAACAACACCTGCTCTAGTTCCATAACCATTCTTTTTAACATTAGATTCAATTAAACTATTGAATTGTTCTAAACTAGTTCCTTTACTTTCCAAGAATTTATCCAATCTTTCATTTAAAATAGTATCACCATCTGAATTCAATTCATAATTACCGTAATCAATTGTTCCATAGTTACTACAAGTAGCAGAATTAAACTTACTTGAACCATATTTATGTTCTAATATTTCTTGATAGTTCTTACCAGCTCTAGCATCTTCTAACATCGAAACTTGATCAGTAGACTTATAAGATGTTGGCATAACATTACCACTCTCATCTAATAAGACTTTACCTTTAACTTCATTAGCTAAAGCAAGTACTTGTGTTTTTCTCTCTTCTGATAAAGCATGTTTCCAAACGGTACCAGAATTTACCTCTGGAGAATATAAAGAAATAGAACCTCTATCTTGTCTATAAATATCTTTATCATAATCCCAATATACTTGATCAGCTTCACAAGCTCTCATTCTAATTTTTCCAGTTTCAACATTATAACCATAGAAACAATTATCAGGATTATTTGGACACATTCCACTGTTTCTAGTCAAAGCAAAATTTCTAGCAGCAATTATTTGTGCCTTAATACCTTCATCTGGTGAACTTTCTCCTATTTCAGCTAAAGCAACACCTAAAACATATTTCTCAAAATCTATCGTTTCTAAAACAGTATAATTACTTGCAGTTCCATCACAATTAATTAATTCAACTTGAACATTATCTAATTTAACACTGCCAGTAGTAGTTACACCAGAAAGTTCATAAGAACAGTATTTATGATTTCCTTTTGAACCTGTAAAATCCTCACTAGTAATTAACAATAAGAATAACAGGTTTAATAATACTAAAACAATCAATGCAAAAGGATGTCGTAAAAAGAAATTTTTTACGGCATTTGTAAGCATACTCATTCCAGCTGAGCCACGTTCATTTTTATTAGCATCTCTTTCTGAAGGACCTGTATTTTTTCTAGGCATACCCTTCTTTGCAGGTGTCTTTTTTCCACCTGCAGTCTTTTTTGCAGCATCAGCACCTTTAGAAGCAGCTCCCTTGCCTCCGCTCTTCATAGCAGCAGCTTGACCTACTTTATCACTAGCTCCACTTTCACTAAGCCTATTTGACATGTTTTGTAATCTTCTGCCACCAGGTGACATTTTGTTTGCTCTTGTTACTGCTTTTCCAAGCATTTCCGTTGATTTACCGCCTGTAATTTTATCAGCTGCATCAACTGCTGCACCAGCAGCCATTGCATATGGATTTCCAGAAGCTTTTCCTACTTCAGCAAGATTTTTTATATTATTAGCATTATTATCATCTGATCTTTGTTTTTCTTCTTTCTTAGCATCTTCAGGGCTTTTCTCTTGTTCATCATCTTTATTTAGACCTTTTCCCTTATTATTTGCCGGAAGATTACCAACATTATTTCCTTGTAAATTACCATTATTTAAACCTGATTCAGTTCCACCTAAAGAAGGAGACGTATTTCCCCCCTCCGCTAATTCATTTTCTCTAGGCATAGAGTTTCCTTGATAACCGTTACCAGCCGTAGGTACACCTTGAGAAGTATTATTTCTTCTCCCTACACCTTCACCATTTGGTGCTGGTACTGGTTTTTGTGGTTTCTCTTCGTGCTTTTCTTCACTTTTTTCTTTTGCTAAATTATCTTTTTTTTCTAACTCGTTACGACGAGATCTATTCATATTTGATTGATTTGAAGCTAATTGACTACTTCTTTGATGACTTGTATTTCTATTACTATATCCAGGTGCTCCGACAGCTTCAGAAGGTTTAGAAGAAATATTAGGCCTTTCAGACACTCTACTATTCATTGAACCTAAATCAACATTATTTTCATAATGCTCTGGAGCTTTTGGTACTGATTCTTTTAGACTATCAGCTAAAGCTGAAGTATCAACACCAGTCTCATTTACTTTAAATTTTTCTTCCGCCATAAGACTTCACCACTCTATAAAAGTATACCATATCTAGCCCAAATAAAAAAGCCAACAACATGGCTTTTTTACATTCTATAATCCTCCACCAGCTCCAAAAGAGTCTAGTTCTTCTTGAGTACATAATACTCTAATTCTCATACGTCTTGAACCGCATATAAACAAGGCATCTCCTTGATTATAATACTTAATACTATCCATCTCGCTATCATTCAAATCTATCAACAATCCTAAATCTTCAGTAGCTTGCTTTTTCAAGTTCATTACTAAATAATATGAAGCATTATCAAATATCGCTTTACCATGTGTAATAACATTTGGTGCAGCAAAATCTGTAGGTTGTTGAGTAATAATGATAGTTCCTGTGTTGTATTTACGCGCACGTCTTTGAATATTTGCTAAGAACTCAGCACCTAATTCGTTTCTTGTAGATAATAATACGTGAGCTTCATCAACACATAAAACTGTAGTCATATCTTTATCAAGACATAAGCCCCATGCAAACTTCAAAATATTGAAGAATAAGGCATTACGAACATTATCTCCACTATTCATTAATTCTCTAATATTAAATACTATAATATCGCTTTCAATTTTAAGTGTAGTATGTCCAGTAAAATAATATCTTAATTCTTTAGTTAACGGTCTTACTCTTAATTCCAATCTTTCCATTACGTCTCTTTCACGAGTCTTATCTGGCATTGATAACAAACGACCTTTAATAGTTGCATAAACATCATCAAAAGTTGGGAAATCTTCTGATTTCAAAGAATTAAAATCTGTATTTTCATCTATTCTAAATCTCTTGTATGTATCTTGAACAACATCACTAAACATTTCCATAACATCGTCTTCAATACTTGGAGTTAGATATTTCATGAATGCTCTTAATGTTTGTAATGATCTAGTTAAAACTGTATGTGCAAGTCCAGAAGCAATTTCTTCATCATCGGCATCGGATACTATCTCTAATGGGTTTATCATTCCCATTTCTCCACCTTTACCTAAGTCTAAGAAACTACCGCCAACATTACGACACATTTCCTCAAGTTCACCTTCAGGGTCAATACAAACAACTTTATAACCATTTCTAATATGACTTCTAATTAATAATTTTGCAGCAGTAGATTTACCACTACCAGAAGTACCTAGAATAATCATATTAGCATTGTTTCTATTATGTTCTTTTTTTATTTTATATAAGAATTGATTATATAGAATAACACCACCAGAGAAGTCTACACCTAATAATGTAGAATCTCCAACGTCTTTAACACTATCAAATACAAATGGATACATAGCAGCAATTGTAATTGATGGAATCGGAGTACCAATTCTACTTTCAATATCTTGTTTAGGGAATATTGGAATAATAGATTTTAATACTTTTTCTTGTTCAAACATCAATGATATTGCTCTCATACCAAGTGCATCTACATAGCTACGTACTTGCATTTTCTTAAGTTCTAATTCCTCAGGGTTATCTGCAGTAATCATAACATGTAATTGAAAATCAAATATTCTAGCTTGTGTTGCAGCAAGCATTGAAATAAAGTTTTCTAATGATTCATAATCTTGTCTAATTCTTTCTTGAATAGTTTGATCACGTTCAGATTGATAACGCATTTTTAAATCTGCAATTTCTTTATTCAACATGTTTTGCAATGTTGAAAATTCAATAGGGATATGTTTTGCAACAACCTTAACTCCAGCAATATTAGTAAGATTTGCTAAAAATCCTGGAGATATGAACTTTGGATAACTGATAACAGTTAATATTGTTGCATACTTTCCACTGATAATAAACTCAGTAGGTTTAAATTGTAGCCCCTTAGGAGCTATTTCACTCTTTATGTTCATTCTGGTCTCACCGTCCCAAATGTAGTTGTCATTCCCCCATTTAAGAAATTATCAAGTATCATTCTTAAGTCTGCATTTGATACTTGTGTAGAATTTATCAATGCATTTGCTAAACCTGAAACCAAATTATGCAATCTTTTTTGAATTATTTCTGGTTTCTTTTCCTTGAAAAGAATGAAATATTCAGTATCAACTATATTATATTCAGCCCCCATAAAAGCATTAGCTTTATTAATATCTTGCATTAATAATTTTCTAACAGCTCCACTTGTACTCTTTTGATATAAGAGTTGTAACTGTGCTAAATACATATTAATATCAACAGGTCGGTCAGCAACAACTAACCAAAACTCATAATCAATCATATTGTAGAAATTTTGAAGATTAAATATTACATTATCCCTTTCTCCTTGATCTAAAATAAAGATATTTTTAGGAGCAACTTTAATACCTGTAACATAGTATCCATTATCTAATTGAATCATACCATTCATTATATTCTTAATAGGTACCCAATCTTCACTATATTTACTACTTTGTTCAACTGTTACATTACTTTTTTCTATTGTCGCCACTACCTACACACCAACCTTTCCAATAATATTTCTTTCTTCCTGTAAAAAACCTATGTATATTTCCCATAAATGTCATAACATTATGATAATTAGGAACCGGAGCTGTTAAGAAAACAGCAATAATTGCAGGGGTTAAATAACCAATCATAACAGGTAATTTATCGGTTTTAAAGAATACGAGTAATATAATCGTAATTGCGATTCCAATTATGAATATAGCAAAATCAACACCATTAAAATATCCTAATATCAATTGTGATTTTTTAGAGTTTGCAGGAATTAAATAATTATTGTTGTTTCCATTTTCATCCATTTTTTACACCTCTTTTTATTATTTACCTTCTTTTTCACGTTCAAGGTTCTTCTTACGAACATAAGGTTCACTAATAGGAATAGTATTCTTAATTGTCTTACCTGTATCTTTACCTCTATTAATACCTGTATCAATTTTCAAATCAGATCCAGGATGTGATCTCATTAATGCAGTAAGATGAGTACTTATCTCCCCTGGTTTTAATTCTCTTCCAGATGGAACAAAGGCTCCACTTGCATCTTTTGTAAATTCACGATAAGTTTGTTTATCCGTATCAAATTCAAAGTGTCTTTCATAATCACCTTCACCAAATTTAACAGATGTAGCACCTTTAAATTCTTCTTGGTCAATAGCTCCATCAATAGCACCTTTACCAAATGATTGTTCAACCCATTCAGAAACACGTATAGATTTAACTACATTACCATGGGCATCAACCTCAATAGGAATAGTCATGTTGCCATGATTTTGAATTAAATCGGCATTTTCTCGAAGGAAATTATTAACGATACTAACATAATCTGCATCTCCAGCTGCAAGTTTAACTTGAATTTCAGCATCTGCCATCATCTCGTAAATCTTCTTAGCAGCAGATCTCTTATGTTGTAACTCAATACTTTCTTTAGTGAATTCATCTTCAGATTTCTTAGCAATCTTATCGAATTCCTTAACAACAACATCTTCAGCTTCATGCATTTCTCTTTCTGCCATGATTTGTCTTTGTTCAGCAGCAGTATGAGCTGCTTCTGCAGCAGATATTCTAGCAACATCTCCAGAAGCTCTTGCTGCTTCTAAATCGGCAGCTTTTGATCTTAATTCAGCATTTGCAGATTCATATGCAGCCCTCTTAGTTCTATATTCAACTGCATCCGCAGATGTTCCTGATTCTTTACGTTGTCTTAATCCTTCAGCATATGATTCTTGAGTATATCCAGCTTTATATTCTGATACAGTCTCAGCTTCAAGTCTATCCCATTCCTTCTTAGCTGCTTTTAATTCATCTGAACCTTTTGCAGTAATAGTAGATCTAAGTTTATCTTGTAAATCACCAGCTGCACTACCCATTTTAATAGCAGCATCTTCTAAAGATAAGTCGAATGAACCAGTTGCCCAAACATGAATTCTTTTCTTTCTCTCTGCAGCCCAGTTTCCAATTTCTGTATTATCAAAATAATCTTGCTCAAGTTCTTGTAGTTTTTTACGTTCATTAATAAGTTGTTGTTTTAATCTTTCTCTTTCAGCAGGATCAGTTGCTGCTTCATAATCATTTTCAAGTTTAACAACATTTTTACGTTGGTCTTCAATACGACTACTAATGCTATCACGGTTTTCTTTTCTTTGATCTCTAGCTGCTTGTGCATCATCTTGTGCACGAGAAGCCTTACTAGCAACATTTACCATGTCACTCCACTTCTTAGCTTCGGTTTTATCTTCACCAGGACCTAATTGATTCCATCCTGCTCTAAAACCAGCTCCCAAGAAACCACGAGCACCTCTACCTACTCTCTTCCACCAAGGAGTGCCAGCAGGAGCATTTGCAGCGCCATGGAAACCAGAAGTTGCAGCAGCACCTAAAATACCACCAGCAGTAAATGCACCACCATTTGCTAATTTTTCTCTTAATCCTAGCTTCAAATTACCTTTAGGTAATTTCAAAGTCTCCGAAATAATCTCCGGTGCTTGTCGACAAAAGGCAACTAAGCCAAGTATCAAGAGAGCTAATGCAATTACTTTTGTAATGCCATCTAAATCTTTATTACCCCATAACGCTGCCGTTGATGAGAACAATTGCGGTAAGTGGCATATAATATATACAACAACATACACAACCGAAATACGAATAAATACTTCGAGGAATGTATTCTTTATATTCGCGACATAATCATCAAAAATGCTCTTATTAGATGATACTACTTGCATTATTAAAGGTATCGGAGCAATTATTTGCAAATAAGCAAGTTTTGCAGCACGAACACCCATGTCTATACTAAATGAAATAAATGCATACAAGCAGAATCCACCAGCTATAGACGATAAAATAAATGTATAAGTAATTTCACCATCATCAACTAGATTATCTAAAAATGCAACATAAATATTAAAATTATCACCTGCTGCCGTTCGAGAATAAGCTTCTTGTAAAGTTATTTCTTCTCCACCACCAGCAACAGTTTCTGATACATTGTTAGCTGCACCAATACACGTTATTGCAGCAGCTCCAACTGCTAATAAATTAACAACCGGAACTCCTATAAAGAAGGCAGCAGCAGCCGTAAGTCCAGCACAAGCGGCCAGTGACCCTGCGGCGACTAAATAATCTCCAGCTTTCGCCTTAACTTCATCTGGATTTAGTCCACTAGCTTCCGACGGATAAAAGAAAGCCTGCCATAAAGACGTGGCTGTAACCGAACCACCAATTTCCGTCAAATAAGCATTCGGATCAGTACCATCTTCTAAAACTTCATCATTAAAGAATAAATTTCCAAGAATATTACTTTCAAGGATTAATCCTTGAGCTTGATACAATAAATTAAATAATACAGGAGTTAATGCAAGTCCAACAACTGCAATAAGAATTCTCCTAACCAAGTTAGCTCCCAGTTCTTCTTTTAAATGTTTATCGGGATCAACGATAGAACGAAGGATAGAATAAGAAAGTACAAACAGCATTAAAACGCCTACGATTGCGTAGACTTTATTTGCCACTTTCATATAAGCATCTGCTGATAGTAATCTAGCACCTGCTATAGCCATAAAAATGTTATAACACTTACCAATCCAATCATAAATAATTGAATCTAAAGCTAATAGTAAACCTATGGCACCCTTTTCTAAAACTTTTACTATGAACATTTAGTATCCTCCTAAACTAAGTAATTCCGCAAGTTCCATTCCAACCCAACAATGGGAATAAGAAATTAATTAATGTTGGAATAAAGAATAACAAAATTGCAAGTCCAAGACGCTTTAAAGACATTTGAGCAGCCTTTTTTAAAGCTTCTTTATCTTGACTCGCAGCTGCTTTAATAAAATCCATTGTTGATAACACAAGACACAAAATCGGTCCGGCGTACTTCATAATATTAAACAAATCTTGTAAAAATGCAAGAAATTTCCCCTTTGCATCTAATTTTTTACAATCTGTATCAGCTAATTTATACTCAACAACACTTTCTGTATTGATTTCTTTTGCCTCAATTTTTGGCACCAAAAAAAACATACTAAAAACCATCATTAGTAAAATGAACATTTTCTTGTCCATAAAACTCACCTCATATCATAAAAATTATACCACAAAAAAAGTGATATTAAAATAAAATATCACTATTAATTAGTATAATTTGTTAGCAGCCTGACGTAATACACTGTCTACACAATTGTCCGTCATCTGTATTATTAGCAAGTGTAAATGCAAATCCAACAATTGTTGGTACGAAGAATATACAAATACCTGCAATAATTCTAATTAATAACTGTTTTGCTGCTTTCTTTATTTCATCATCTTTACTAGCAACAACTGCTTTTCCTAAATCAATCATACCATAAATAATAACTAATAAAGGAATTACAATTTTAAAAACTCCTAGGATTTTTCCTACTAAGCTCCAAATGTCTTTAGTAGAAGAACAGAAATCAGCTAATAAATACATCATATAATACATCTCCTCATTTCTAATACCATTTTACTTTATAAACAGGGCTTATGTCAAGGTATATTCCATATGCCTGTAAATTGTTTTACTCTTTTACAATTCCAAATAACTTCACTGCTTTATTATCATTTCCAGCAGGTTGATTCTTATCAAATCCTAACATATATAAGAATTCATCCAACACAGTATGCTTCTCTTTCTTTTCGTCTAATGGCTTTATATTAAAGAACACACTACATCCAGCTTCACTCTCAAAATCTCTAACATCATTAGGATCTAATAGACTCTTATTAAGTACAACCTTAACACTTTTCATTTTATTTAGAATAGTGTTATCGGAAGAAATCATTTTATTTAATTTAATCGTAGATGGTTCTACCAAATATATCATCTCTGAGCAATTCATTTCCTCAGGACTATTATTAACATCTACTAATATAACATTATATCCATTACTTGGATTTGAAGTATAAGCCTGTAATTCATTACTTCCAATACTTCTCATTTCAGAATCACCAAAGTATTTAAAATCATCTTTATCTAATTCTAAAGCCAATACAGAATAAAACTCAGATAATTGCTTTCTTAGCATATATATTAAAGTAGTAGCTCCAGCATGTTCAGTTAAATTCTTAATACCGATTACTCTTGTGCCCATCATCATTGGCATTTGTTGCATTGGTTGTTGTTGATTCATCATATTTTGATTAATAAATTGACCTTGCTTTTGCTGATTACCTTGATTACCCATGTTATTTGGTGGCATCATACCCATGTCATTTCCCAACATATGATACTGTGCAACATCTTTATAACTATTAGGATTATTAACTAAATAAACAATATCATCTATATTTCTAGTGAAATTATAAATACCCATTGATACCAATTCAGAACAATACTGTTGCGAATTAACAACCGGGGAATCATCTAACAATAGTATTACTTTAGACATATCAAGACCAAAAGATAACTTTTGGATTTGTGTAATATCTTGATAACCTACAATTGCAGTAATATCCAAGATCATTTTATTAAAGAAAAAGTTTTGAAATTGAGCTATTAAATCTTCAACTTGAAATTCACCATCAATAGTTTTTATTAAATCTATTCTGGTACTCAAATTAGATAACATAGCAGTATATTTATTTGATACAATTACGTTCATAAATTCACCTTTTCTATAATTTAATTTCTATAACCCTGATCTTGATTTGGAGCAAAGTAATCGGAATCTTGAACATCCACTATTGGAGCTGTCTCTCCTTCAACTCTAACAGACAACCAGTTTTGTAAAACTGGGAGTTCCATTTTATAAAATAATCTAACTCTATAAAAATAATTTATATATTTACTAGTATCTGCCAAGTTTGTAGTTTTATTACCACCTGTCATATATACATCATCGGCACCATACCTATATTTAGCAAAGCAATAATAATACTTTTTACCTGGCACTACTTTTTCAAAGCTAACAACCTCTAGCTTATCAACACCCCACATCTCATCGCCTTCAGCATCACAAGTACCCTTAGCTGTATAAGCATTACCTAATAAATACATATTAATTGTTTGAAGAGCAGGTATATTACACTTTAACTCAGTTCCAGGATGTAATATAGAATCACAAGTATATAGTTTTCCATTAAAATTATCAATGCTTTGCCCTTTACTTGCACCACTACCAATAGTCATTCCTTTTTTCATTTCAATTATATGTAAAACTTCATTTTTTATTTTAAACGACTTAGTATAATTAACGGAAATTATTACATAGCACGAAAAAAGAAAGATAAAAATCATTATCATACCTAATAACCAAATATTAGAAATACCAGCTTTCATTCAATCCCCTCTTTTCTATGACCCTAGATTAACTTCAGCACAACCACCTTCACTAGCAAAAGCAGGAACTTCATAGTTAGCTTTTGGTAGGAATAAAGTTGCTGTTTCGCCACGTAGTTCAACTTTAATAACCTCTCTTAGTATTGGCCAATCCAACCTAAAGAAAGTTGCTACTCCATAATAAGCTCTAGGAAGAGTGTTATAACCTAACTCGCCAGTATAAGTAACCATTTTTTTACCACCAGCACCCGTAGCTTTATCAACTCTACAAGAAATTACATGTTTATAAATACAATAATTAGCCTTATCGCCAAATCCTGATGCTTCATCATCGTTTTTAGTCCTTGAAAAAGGATGCCAAGTCTCAGATGATCCTTCTTGATTAGGATTATTAGCTTCTCTTGGACATGAACCTGTAGCAGTATATCCAAGACTATCTAAATATGTATTTATCTCTTGCAAAGTTCCATAATCTCCGCCTGTGACTCCGCCATGTTTTTCAATAATTGCGATTAAATTATCTTTAATTTTATATGTTCTTGTATAATTTGTTGTAACACTAACAAAAGTGGTAAATAAAGCAATCATAACAATTACCAGAGTGTACAACCAAGAACCTCCAATTGCCTCTTTCACTTTTTTACCACCTATCCTCTATAAGGGCATTCAAAATAAGTTTGTGTTACATCATCTGGATTATAACAATCAACCATCCAATTGCTATTAAATCCCGTATCACAAATTGCTTTTGAACAATAAGAATCCTTCTTTAAATTTTGTTTCAAAAACGGCCACACAAAAGTAAAGAAAAGGACCGTAAGCGATGCAACGGCCATAACAGTAATTACAGATCCATTTAATTCACCAATAGCGTTTTTCATTAAGCATCATCCTTTTCTTTATATCCTATGTATCTTTCTTACAATTACGATCGTATAATCTTCCTTGATAAGTTACTGTACATTGGAAATTTGAACAAGTAACAGAACCATCTTTTGCAGTATCACTCTTAATACCATTATCAGTATAATCACCGTGTGAATTAATATTTGAACAAGCTGAACTTAAAGTGATATTAGCTCTAATACGAGGTAATAGGAAAAATGTAAATAACGCAGCTACTGCAGCAATTGCAACAACTGTGATAACAGTCATATTTAATTCTCCTGTTGCTTCCTTCATACAAACATCAAATCCTTTCTACTATACAAATAAAGTATATCATTATTTTTTTTCCTTTTCAATATAAATATTATTTAATAAGTTATTTTTGAAGCGTATTAATTTATTCATCAAACTCTATCTTTTACTTCCATCAAGTACAAAAATCTTTTACTACCGGATACTTCTTCTTTTTTAATAATTTTAAAACTTTTTTTAGCAGATTCTTCAAAATGACCTATATTATATCCTAAAAGATCGTCCTCTTTCATCTGCAATAATTTATCTACCTCAGAATCTTCTTTTGGTACAAATTCAATTATTAAAAACTTACAAATATCTTTATAATTATCAAACAAATCATCAAATGAAAGCTTATTTGCAATATACCAACGATGTATTAAATCTAATGCTAATACACACTTAACATTTACTCTTTCCTTTTTCATATTTAAATCAGTTATTAAAGGTAGCATTCTATCTTTTTTATTACTATGTCTTAAATAGTTTTCCCTAACTGCAAATGAATCTGTATCTAATGCTAAAACATATGCCCCTAAATCTACCGCAATTCTAGAAAAAGTACCATCACTTGCTTTCATATCACAAACAATGTCATCATCTTCCAACTTTACTTTTTTTAAGTAATCTTTAACTAAAGTTTGTTTAGTTTTAAAGTATTTCGAAAAATAATCAATATTATCATCGTAATGACTCTTCATATTCAAATTACTAATCTGTCTTATCAATAATTCAATAATGTTTATTACACTTCTTTTAGTCATTCTAACCTTCGACTTTTTATTATTTTTTATTGATTTATTTGGTAATTTAATATGCTCCCAAGCTATCAAACCACCCCTATGCTTAAGAATATTTGCTGTAAGGTCTAATGGGATACCATCATGATAGTTTTTAATTAAAGAGTTTAAACCAGGATCAACCTTTGCCATTAAAACTAATGGTGCTACAAATTGTTTACAGAATTGATAATAAGCTCCCCATGGTTTACCTTCTTCATACTCCAAAAAGGATAAAGGATTAACAAATATAGGTTTACTACCTACAAATTGAATGTTATACGAACTTACATCGTTCAAATCAAAACCATATTCCAAAGCCATTTTCTCAATTTCTAAAACTAATAATGCTGCATCCTTTAACTCATCAAAACACCATTCATATGGATAACTAACAAAAGGAACTTTATTTATCTTTAAAACAAGTTTATCATTTTTTTCTTCAACTATTTCATGCTGAATTAATAGCTCTCTCTCCCATAAATCTTTAGCTAAATCACTATTATTAAACTTTTTAAAAGTTTCCAAATAAGGTTTATTAATTGTTTTAAACTCTTCTTTAATTTCCATTTTCTTCACCTACTTGTTTAATAGAAATATCTTTTCTAACAAATAAATAATCAGAAACAAAGGATATTTCACCATCTACAGTTTTTTGTTCATATTCTAAAACGTAATTATTATCTGTTTTTAAATAATTAATAAACTTAAACAAATAATTATTAACAACTATATGTGTAAAATTATACTTCTTAACAAATTCTTTATAATAATCATCATTTGCATTAGTTAAATTTAAAGCTTCGCTTAAAATATTTTCTTTTTTATTTAACTTATCATGAAATAATTCCGCTCTTGGATCCATATAAGACTTTAAGCCCATAAATTCCGTATATCCACCATAATCATAATCAGTAAATAAAATAACTTTATCTTTTTCATAATTATCTAAAATATAATCTGTAAGTTCTACAATAGAATCACTTTTAAAATGATAATTTGTATAAAGTATAACGGCCGAATAAACTAAAGTTATTACTAAAAAAACACTTGTAGAGAAAGCAATTCCTCTAAAAAAAGCATTAAAGTATTTATTATTAATCTTTTTAATCTTTAAATCTTTTAATAAATAACTAACAGCATATCCATCATAAAATAAGAATAGTATTGCACATTTATCATGCATAAAAGCAAGTAATGCTGTTCCACATAGTAATAGATAATGTCTAACATCTAACTTATTTTTCTTATAGTAATTACATAACAAAACAGTACCTAATAAAGTAAGAACAACTAACTTACCAGTTCTTCCTTCAATTGTAAGTGGCATCATTTCTGTCACAAGTTCATTAATTTCTGGAATATTATAAGAATTAAAAATAAAAGTTATCGCCTTATATCCATAAGGATTAATAAAACCAACTATCGCCATTCCTATTACTGAAATTAATAATGGCATAAATCTAATTTTATCAATTGTTAAATTCTTTACTCTTATACAATTACACAATATAGGTAACATCAAAACAAACTGTAATAACCACATAGATGCATGCATATTAATCAATAATAATGATAATATTGGTAACCAAATTAATTTCTTATAATTACCTGTTTTTACATATTTTTCCAAACATATTAATTCTAAAATGAAAATAATATAAGTAAATAATTGGGGTCTAAAAACAA
>JAEEGL015760812.1_pt1 | contig 25379 bp, 21 predicted proteins | sample 9134231 | NCBI WGS metagenome assembly JAEEGL01 (sample SAMN16246548, study PRJNA631951) | gut metagenome | biome: gut microbiome; feature: rumen; material: fiber-attached | host: Bos | place: Iran: Karaj | collected 2018-10
ATGCCGACATCGTGGTCTTCGATTTCTGGAAGGAGTACAGGCGCTATAGCAAGATTGACAGCGAGAAGGACTCCTCGATTGCTGATTCGGCTTTGTTCCGCAAGAGGCTGTATACCTATGCTTCATACGGTTATGTGTGGAACAAGTTCTACCGCCGCCCGGTCTGCGAGAATCTTTATTATCCGGACTACTCGATGCACGAGGACATAGTCTTCAATACCCAGGCTCTCTACCGCGCTAAGAAGCTTGTCCATCTGAAACGTCCCCTGTACCACTATAACAGGACCAATCTGTCCAGCGCAACCCGCGTGCCTCAGGCTCTGAGACGCAGCCGTTCCGCCCGCAATATGCTGGACTTCTATCTTCATTTCAAGGATTCGGCCGACTCTCCCTTGACCGGAGTCGAGGATGAAATCATACTCCGGGCTGCCTGGGTGGCCTTTACCAAGGACAGGACGATCTTCAAGGACTATCCTTTCCTGCGCTCTCTGGCCCAGTCTTTCCCTCTCAAAGGCGGACGTTTCGTTTCGCTGCCGGAGCAGCTGCTGCTTAAGCTTTATCTGAAACTGAGTTGACAGAGCCTGTTTATATCGTTTCTGTGGTCAGGGACTACGATATGTATGGTCGTTGTGTCCTGGATAATCCTTATTGCAAAGGACTCAAGGCTGTCGCTTTGGACAACCGGGAGGAGAATCTGTCCATTTCCGTGCGCTACAATCAGTTCCTGGACTTGTGCAGCGAGCCTGCCTGGATCATTTTCTGCCACGAGGACTGGGCTCTCGGCTGCGACATACTGCCTTTGCTTCAAGAACTGGACAAGGGCAGCCTTTACGGCCCCATAGGAGTCTGGATCAAGGAGTGCCGGAATTCCGATTTCCTTGAAGTCCGAGGACGGACGGTGGACGGTCCCAAGGATGGAAGCAAAGCTTTCGTCTACAGGGGGATGAGCCTTGAAGGAAAGGTGGATACGTTTGACTGTCAATGTCTTATAGTCCATAATTCTCTGGTCCGCGAGAAGGGGTTGCGTTTCGACGAGAGACTCTCCTTCGATCTCTATGTCGAGGATTTCTGTGTCTCCGCATTTGAGAACTACGGCATAGAATCCCGCATCCTGCCCCTTGAGTGCCGCCATTATTCTCTCGGAACCATAGGCCAGCGTTTCTACGAATCCCTTTCCTATATGAGAGAGAAATACGCCAATGCCGTAAAACGCCACGCGACCATTGTCGGCCGTCACGAAACTTTCGGGCGGAATTCGGAGAAGCCCATTTATTATCTGCACCGGACTCTCGGAGCCTGGCTGCGTTATTGGATCAAGAAATAATATGCTTCCGGCCCGGTTCAAATATCATTTTTCTGTTTTTCTCAACGGCCATCTGGCCAATCCGCCCTGGTATTCCCGCCTGGAGCGGAGGAGAAAGCGTGGCCGTGCAATCCGTTATGCCGCGGCAAAGTACCTCTCGGCGTATGCCGATATGGTGAAGGATGTTCCTGAGGATGAAGTGCTCAGGGATGAGCCGCGCCGCATCTTTACCCTATGGATGCAGGGGGAAGACAAGGCTCCGGCCCTTGTGCGTGCCTGCCTTGAAAGCATCCGTGCCCATTCGGACTGCGAACTTGTGGTGCTGGACGAAAACAGCCTTTCCGACTGGATTTCTCTTCCGCCGTTCATTATGGACAAGTGGAAAAGCGGAAAGATGAAGGCTGCGCATTTTGCCGACATCTGCCGCATAGAGCTTCTCTACCGTCACGGGGGAGTATGGATGGACGCTACGGATTATCTCCCCGAAATGCTGCCTGAATGGCTCTGGAAGGAGGATTTCTTTGTCTATCGGAGCGGCAGCACGCTTCGCGGAGCCTATGCCTTTATCCAGAACTGCTTTATCCGCGGAGCCAAGGGGGCTTATCTGCTGAAACTGTGGCGTGAGGCGGTATTTTCCTACTGGAAAAAGGAGGACAAGGCTGTGGATTACTTTGTCCATCAGCTTCTTTTCGGCTATGCCGTGCTGGCTAATCGAAGGGCTGCCAGCCTTTTTGCCGCTATGCCTCAGCAAAATCAGGATCCGACGCACCTTCTCTGGCATCAGTATGCCGACAAGCCCTATGACGAAGCCCGTTTCAAAGAGATTTGCTCCGGAGCACTGTTCCAGAAGACTGACTATAAGTCTTCTTCCGCCCGTTCTCCGCTTCCGGGAAGTTTCGCCGACCATCTTCTGAGGCCACGGCGCCGGCGCCTTTTCCTCTTTGCAGCCTTTGATCCTCAGGGAGTTATAAGTGAGACTGCTCTCTACTATCTCAGGGCACTCAAACCCTATGGCGATGTGCGTTTCGTCTCGGACAATCCGCTGCCGGAGGATGAGAAGGCTAAACTGCAGGGGCTTGTCTGCTCGCTTGAAGCCGAGCATCACGGGGAATATGATTTCGGCTCCTACAAACGTGCGTTCAAGGATGCTCCGCTTCAGGATTACGATGTTGTATATCTTCTGAATGATTCCGTCATAGGCCCGATTGGTGACCTCGGATATTGGTTCGGAGAACTCGAGCGCAGCGGGGCGGACGCCTTCGGCCTTGCCTGGCATCCTTCCCGGCGCCACGCCCATCTTCAGTCCTGGTTCATAGGACTCACGCCTTCTGTCTTCCGCAGCGAATGGTTCCGCTCTTTCCTTGAGGGCGTCGCGCCTGCCGGGAGCAAAGAGGAAATCTGTGAAGTTTATGAGACTGGCTTCTGCAAGCTCCTTTTATCCCACGGCTGCAGCATCCATTCTCCCTTCTCGCTTAAGGGGAAATCCATCTACGACGCCCCTCTGAGGCTTGTCCGCGAGTCTTTCCCTTTTATAAAGAAGGCTTCGTTCAAGAGGCACGAGGGCAATATGGGCGCGCAGCTCTCAAGGGTGATGCCGCTTCTCCCCGTCCCTCTTGCCTCGGTCGTCGAGGCCGATTTCGCCCGCCTGGAGGGCGAGGGCTATCTGAAGTGGCTCCTCAGGCGCAATCCTCTCCTTATGGCCGGACGTTATCTTCGCTATCTTAAAAAGAAATTCTAGAGATGGGACGCCTGCTTGTTCATTTCCACGTCTATTACGAGGACCAGATTCCCTGGTTCCTTTCAAAGATGGAGAATATCTGCGGCTGCGAATGGGACCTTGCCGTAAGCTACTCCCATATGGAAGAAGCCTCCCGCGAGCGAATCCTTTCGTTCCGCCCGGATGCGATGATGTTTCAGCTCGAGAATCTGGGCTACGACCTTTGGCCGTTTATCCATATACTGAAAAGCCTGGATATCAGCCGCTACGATTATGTGATGAAACTCCATACCAAGGCGCCTTTCAAAAAGAGGATGAAATGGAGGAGTGTACCAATCAAGGGGAATGTCTGGCGGGACCGGCTAGTAGACGCCCTTTTGGAAAGTCCGGAGACTTTCCGCCGCCTGATTATGCGCTTCGAGCAGGACCCCTCTGCCGGGCTTTTCTGCCAAAGAATCTTCCTTATTACTGCGGAGAGCCCTTTCCCGGAGGATAACGAGGCACTTTCGGAAGAGATGTCACGGATAGGTCTGAGTGTGGAGGACAGGCATTTCTGCGCCGGGACTATGTTTCTTGCGCGTATGGCTCCGTTCGGCTTCATAGTCAAGGCTCCGATCGGCGCCGAAATGTTCAGCAGCGCTTCTGTATCCCACGGCAATGGCTCTCTGGCCCACGTCTATGAGAGGATCCTGTCTTTTGTTGTCTCTGCTTGCGGGCTGTCCCTTATCCCGGTCGATACGGCTGAGCCGCACCGCCTTGAGCGTTTCCTGCTATGGTATCACTACAATGTCTCACCCTTCTTCGAGGGCATTATTTCCCTTACACGGGATCCTGTGACGCGGGTAAAATATCTGACTCTCTTTTGGATCAGGATTCCTTTGGACAAGGGGAAGAAGCTAGAGTAAACTCTATCCCGAACAATCTCAGGTATTTCCCGTTGCCTCTGGCCGGGTCCCGGTAGATTTCGAACATCCAGTGCATCAGCCGGTTGAAGAAGAAGGCCGCGGTGCTTTTGCTGGGATGGCCGTATCGCCGAGTGAGATAGCGCCAACTCTTCTGTATTCCCAGGGATGCTAGGGAACTGTCTCCCGAAAGTGCCTCTGAGGGATTGTAGGGGGTCAGGTTCGTAAAATACAGAGAATCAGTATGGATATATGGATATCCGTTCTTGGTGGCGAAGTATGAGAAGACTATGTCGTCGCTGGGACAGTTCTCCATCACTTCGTCATTTATCCAGTCCAGATACTGCCCGAAATAACGTCGTTTCGTCAGAGAAGCGCAGCCGCAGTGGCAAGCCATATGGAAGGCTATTTCCCTGTTGCCGCTGATGGGGTGGTTCGGATCCTGGCGGTGGATGCGCACGAACTCCTCCAGCATCCCGGAGGGATAGATCCAGTCATCGTCTATGTTGACGATGCAGGCCTCGGGATATTTTTTCAGAGTGGGTATCAGTTTCTTATAGACCTTTGTGTCGGGGACTCGGTTGACTTCTACCTCGTGGCTGTCAAGGTAGGCCTGAATGTCATCAGGTACAATTTCGTTTGTTGCAAGGTTAAGTACTAGCTTGTCCGGTGGAAGTGTCTGGGAGAATATGCTGTCAAGAACATCCGGGATGTTGCGGATGCGGGCTTTCCAGGTGGTCAGGCTTACAATAAGCGGCTCACGGTCAATATGTTTCTCTATTATTTCCCTGAAACGGCGGCAGATGCTCTCCGGACTGAAGATGTCAAGCAGACGGGCCCGGTCTGAATAATCTCCGATTCCTTGCGAGCGCTCCAGTGCCTTGAGGATTTCATCAGCATCGTTGTGGCAGTGAATGATGGACTCGCAGCCGTTCATTATTGTCGATACGGGTGAGTTCGCGCCTGAAATGGCAATGACGGGTATTTCGTAGGGCAGATAGCAGATGGCCTTGCTCGAGAGGAAAACATCGTCGGGGATGTCCGCCGCTATGTCTATAAGGCAGTCAGCTATCGCATAATATGAGTCAATCCGGCTTGTCGGCTCCTTGAAAACGATTTTACCCTTCTCGACAAGGTCCTCGGCGAGATGCTTGTAGTCTTTGACAACTTCTCCGACGAAATACAGAGTCGCATCGGGCTTTTCGCCGAGAAAACTCCTGAATGCAGCGATGAGACCGTCTATTCTCCTCAAACCATAGAGGCTTCCGGCATAGAGGATGTTGAAACCATCGTGCTTTTTAAGGGAAAAATCCGCGGACAGTGGCCTGTATGGCGTGAAAAGATAGTCCCACGAACCCTGGAATTCAGGAAGGACAGTCTTCTGATAAGCCGCCATCAGGGGATTGGACAGGATGAAGAGATCGGCGCCGTTGCAAAGCGGGCGAAGTCCTTCGCTGATTTTACTATGGAGGACACTGTCGCCGCCAAGCCAGGGAAGCGGTGAGGGCATTCCGTCCACGCTGTAGATGAAATATGGCCTCCGGAGTTTCTCACTTATGATTTTTCCGAGATTGAGGGAGGAATAATAACCGTTTGAACAAAGAGTGATGATTGCATCGAAACTGTCTGAAAGAATCTCCTTCTTGTATTTCCGGAACGATTTCTCCGCCCAGCGCTGATCTCGGGGATTAGAGCCATACTTAAGCCATTTTTTCTGTGCCTTGCCCCAATACTCAACTCCTTTATGAAGTTCCAGCAGCCTTAGGTTTTCTGGAATCGAATCCTTGTCGACAGCCTGCGCCAGCAAAGTGATGTCGCTGTACGTTGCAAGAGAGCGGATCAGCAGTTTGAAGACTATGCCGGGCGCCGTCTCCGCAACGTCCAGGGCTATTATCAGATAATGCTTCTTAACCATTGTTTATAATCTCGTCGTAAATCTTGACAAGCGCTTCGCAGTTGCGCTGCCTGTCGTGTCTCTCTAGTGCCGTCTGACGCATCAAGGCGTTGTCGAAAGTGTCGTATGATTCGAAGACCCGGCAGATGCAGCGTCCGAGAGCCTTTGTATCGTTGAAGTCATAGAGCAGTCCCATCTGTTCGTTGGGAATGAGGCTCGGAGTGCCCCCGCGCCTGGATGCGACGCAGGGAACTCCGAGAATCTGGGCCTCGGCCAGAGAGTTGGAACTGTTCTCTATGCTGGAAGGACAGACGAAAACATTGGCTTTCAGGAATTGTTCTTTCATCTCACTTGTTCCCAGCGCCCGGTGAAAAGGATATGCTCGGAAAGATGGTATCTCCTTATCATAGAGGCGATTATACGTCCGTAATTGCTGAGATGCTTTATGCGCCCTTCCGTAATTTTGGCTCCGCCTATATAGACAATCGTATCCGGGTATTTGTCAAGTATTCCCCTCATCGCCTTGAGCAGCTGATGAAGGCCTTTCAAAGGATACGAACCCTGCGAGATGAAGATGCTGTGCCTGCGGCAGTCCTCCCATCTCCAGCATCCCTCGTAGAAGGCATCCCTGAGACTTTCGTTGCAGCTATGATAATCGGCCTCGGGACTGAATCGGAGCGAACAGGCTTTGTCCCATTCTGTCCTGCCTATGAAGTGGCGGACTTGGGAGAGCAGTCTCTTCTCCACCTCGCCGCGGCTGCGGAAGCTTTCCTCTTCTTGCAGGATTCCTTTTTTGAACAGCCTTTTATGGCTTAGAATCGTCCATTTCGAAAGACCGTCGTGATAGTGTTCTGCACATTCGTGGAGGAAGCCCTGAAGAGTCAGGACAGTGGGGATGTCCCCGGCGGCCCTGAGGCAGGACAGGCTGTGGGCGTATTCGCTGCCGTGGATATCGATTATATCCGGCTTGACGGAATCTATCAGCGTTCTGAAAACACTGTCGAGTTCCGGCTTATCTCCGTAGAAAGGTTCACCGGAGCTCTGCAGGCCTGGAAACAGGTGAAAATGGATCCTCTCTCCCTTCAGGGACCTTATCGAAGTAACCGCGGCGGGACAGGCGACGTGCAGTTCAATATCATCCTTTGAGGCCAGAGCCTCGGCCGCAGCGACCAGCCAGCCGCCCGAAGAAGCCAGGTCCATTTTCTTGCCTTCCAGAAGGGCCTTAGCTTCAGGAAAGAGAATATTCGCGGTCCAGAGTACTTTCATCGCCATAATTTATTCACCAAGAATGGATTTTACAAGTCCGGCCCATTTCTCGTCTATCAGTTCAGGGGCATACTGACGCATTGATTCCCGGGCTTTCCTGCCCATTTTCTTCCTTTCTTCTGGCTTTTCGATGAGGCGGATGATTGCCTGGGCAAATTCCTCCGGATTGTCGCAGAGATAACCGTTTACCCCGTCGATGATCATCTCATTGACCCCCGAACAGAAGCGGTAGCCTATGGTGGCAAGCCCCATTGACAAGGTCTCTCCAAGTCCTATGCTGAAGCCCTCCACCCGGGAGGGGAAAACGCTGAAATCATATTCGGACAGGGTCTCCTCAATGCCGCGGGACGATCTTCCCTTCAGGCATATCTGCTCAGTCAGCCCCTTTCCCCGTATGGCTTTCCGAAGGTCCCCGGCATATTCTTCCGGTTCTATGTCTCCGTAAATGTCCACCCGCCAGTCAGGATGCTTTTGCTTGACTGCAACCATAGATTCAATCAGCAGATCGACTCCCTTGAGCGAATCGACTCGGGAGAAATAGACTATTCTCTTGTGCTCGCCTTCATCCTCCGCACGCTCGGGGAACTGTTTGATACCGTTCGCGATTACGTGGACCTCTCCGTCGCGGATATAATCGGGCAGCAGCTCACGGTAGCTTTCAAAGAGGACCTGGGAGCAGGTATTGACGTAAAACGGGCGCAGTTTCTGAGGGAAATCCTCCACTTGCGAGAATAGGAAGTCCGGCCTGGAATGGAACATTATTATCCGCGGAATCTTGTTGAAACGCCGGCCCAGACGCATCTCCAGGCAGTAATGAGGGTAGAAGAATACAATCAGGTCCGGCCTCCATTCCCCGACAAAGCGATTGTAGGCTTTGTCGTAATTCTTTCTTTTGCCGTAGAGGTAGTGGAGATTGACGAAATGTACTCTCTCATCGAGGGACGAGGGCCTGCGCGGGTCCTCGCTGAAGCAGCTTCCCGTCACTTCATAGCCCAGGTCGGAGAGCAGCCGGCAAAAGTGAAAGAACACCGTGATTGAGCCGCCGGCCGTCGACGCGACGTTTGCCTGGGCGACTACTAAAATGCGGCGTGGCTTGTTTTTCCGGAATCTGAATGCAAAACACATAGGCAAGCTTAATAAAGACAAATATAGCGTTTTTTTTCATCTGACGAGTTTTTTTTATATCTTTACAAAAAATAGAACGACAGGATATGACATCGCCCAGGCTTTCCGTACTTATGCCGGTTTACAATACCGAGCCGGAATATCTTTCGCAGGCAATCGACAGTATTTTGTCCCAGAGTTTCACCGAGTTCGAATTTCTGATTTACGACGACGGATCCACCAGGGAGGATACACTAGCCCTTCTGGAGCGTTATGCCGCTTCCGACGACAGGATAAGGCTTATGCACGAGAAGAACGGAGGGGTGGCCCTTGCGAGGAAACGTCTTGTAGAAGAGGCTTCCGCCAAGTTTTGCGCCATTATGGACTCGGATGACATTGCGCATCCCCTGCGTTTTGAAAAGCAGATGGACTTTGTTGAGAAGCATCCTGATGTCGGAATATGCGGGAGCTGGTTCCATCGTTTCCCCTCCGACACTATGGTTTGCCTTCCGACCTTGCCTGGCTATCTGGATTTCCTGCGGGAAAACTGCCTCGGCAACTCTACGGTTATGTTCAACAAGGAGATTCTCTCGCGTTATGGTTTGAATTTCAATGAGAAATGCAGGTATTGCGAGGACTATGAACTTTATGCGAGGGCAGCCCGTCTGGTGAAAATAGTCAATCTTCCGGAAGTTCTTCTAGAGTACAGGGAAAGGCCGGACAGCCTTTGTCACGCAGATCTCGAAGCAATCCATAATGCCGACTGGTATATCCACCGCCGGATGCTTGATTTCCTGACACGGAGGGAAGAGTGGCGCGGGGAGACAAGCTCTCTCGTATCTGAATTGCCTGCCGTCCAACGGCCGCTTCCCAAGACTCTTCCTCTGCAAGGAAAGAAACGTTTCTTCTCCCGTTTCAAGCGTCCGGTCGTAGTGAGACTGATGGGCGGACTTGGAAACCAGATGTTCCAGTATGCCTTCGGCTGCGCTCTGGCCGAACGGCTTGGGCGACGGGTAAAGTTCGACTTGTCCTGGTTTGAGGAAGCTGTGGAAACAATTGTAAATAAAGAGAAAAAAGAGAATTCCGACGGTGTCGTGATGCGGGATTATGCGCTGGACGTATTTTCCGCTCCGGTTCCGCTGGCGGACCGTTCGCTTGTCCGACGCTTGTCCAGGAGGAAGAATGTGGAAACCGTGACGAGTTATCACCGCTTCGATCCCTCGCTTATGGATCACCCTCGTGGTGGCTTGTGGGAGGGTTATTTCCAGAATGAGGGGTATTTTTCATCTCTGAAGCCATATCTGAAAAAGGCCTTTGCCTTTCCGTCCTTCGCCCTCGACGATACTTTCAACCAGACGACCCTTCTTCGAATCCGTCTATATGAGAATTCCGTCTTTGTCCACGTCAGGGGCGGCGATTACAAGAATCTGGGATGGGCTCTCCCGCCGAGCTATTACTTCGATGCCGCCGCATATATGGTCTCGAAACTGGATGATCCCCATTTTTTCATTTTCGGGGAGTACGACGAGGCCGTGGACAAGGCGCTTCGCTCCCATACTTCCAGCCTGGAGTGGGTAGGAGACCACAATTCTCTCCGGAATGAGGACTGGAAGGATATGGCGCTTATGATGCACTGCCGCAACGCCATAGCCGCTAATTCCTCCTTCAGCTGGTGGGCAGCCTGGCTCGGTGAGGCGGAAAGGGGAGTGGTGACGGCTCCTTCACCATTTTTGGACGGTACGGACGAAGGGATTTGCGACTCTTGGGTAAAGATTCCGCGAAAATGATTATCTTTGTTTGATTAATCGCAGCTTATGAAAGGAATAGTACTCGCCGGAGGATCCGGAACAAGGCTTTATCCCATCACCAAGGGAGTTTCCAAGCAGCTTCTGCCGATTTATGACAAGCCGATGGTGTATTATCCCATATCGGTGCTGATGCTTGCTGGCATCCGTGATATCCTGATTATTTCTACTCCTCAGGACCTGCCCGGTTTCCGCCGCCTGCTGGGTGACGGCTCGGACTATGGCGTCCGTTTCGAATATGCCGAGCAGCCCTCGCCGGACGGCCTGGCGCAGGCTTTCATAATCGGCGAGAAGTTCATAGGCGACGACTGTGCCTGCCTTGTGCTTGGGGACAATATCTTCCACGGGGCTGGTTTCGTAGGGCTGCTGAAGGAGGCGGTACGTACGGCGGAGGAGGAGTCCAAGGCTACGGTATTCGGCTACTGGGTCAGCGATCCCGAGCGCTATGGAGTCGCGGAGTTTGACAGGGATGGGAACTGCCTCAGCATTGAGGAGAAGCCGGCTCAGCCCAAGAGCAATTATGCCGTGGTCGGTCTGTATTTCTATCCCAACAAGGTTGTGGACGTGGCAAAGCATATCAAGCCTTCCGCACGCGGGGAATTGGAGATTACCACTGTGAATCAGGAGTTTCTCTCCGCCGGAGAGCTTAAGGTCCAGACTCTCGGCCGCGGCTTTGCCTGGCTGGATACCGGCACCCACGATTCGCTTTCCGAAGCTACGAATTATATCGAGACCATAGAAAAGCGTCAGGGCCTCAAGGTCGCCTGCCTGGAGGGCATAGCCCTTCGCAAGGGATGGATTAGCCCTGCCAAACTTCGTGAAATTGCCGCCCCGATGCTTAAGAACCAGTACGGGCAGTATCTGATGCGTATGGCCGATGAGTTCGAGAAGAATCCTGCGGTCCAGATTGACGAATTCTGATGATAGAAGTTACTGAAACATATATCAAAGGAGTTTTCATCATCGAGCCCAAGGTCTTCGGTGATGAGAGAGGCTATTTCCTGGAATCCTGGTCACAGCGGGATTTCAACGCCGCCGTACGCGAAATAGATTTCGTACAGGATAACGAGAGCAAAAGCCGCTACGGAGTGCTTCGCGGCCTGCATTATCAGAAAGGGGAGCATAGCCAGTCCAAACTTGTCAGGGTCGTCAGCGGCCGGGTTCTTGACGTCGCGGTGGATATCCGTGTCGGTTCTCCGACTTTCGGGAAGCACGTCGCCGTGGAGCTCAGCGGGGAGAATCACCGCCAGTTCTTCATCCCGAAAGGCTTCGCCCACGGTTTCGCGGTGCTCAGCGAGGAGGCCGTCTTCCAGTACAAGTGCGACCGACTCTACGCACCTCAGGCGGAAGGCGCAATCGCCTGGGACGATCCAGCCCTTGGAATAGACTGGAAGATTCCCGCTTCCGACATTATTCTCTCTGAGAAGGACCGCCACCATCCGAGGCTTTCCGAAGTGACGGACTTATTTGACTATAACACAGATTATTACGCCCTATGAAGATACTTGTGACCGGGGCCAACGGGCAGTTGGGGCTTAGCCTTCGCAAGGTGGCTTCTCCGGATAATGTCTGGATTTTTACCGACATTGTTCCGGGAGATGACACCGTATCTCTGGATATCACCGATCCTGAGGCTGTCCGTGAGATGGTCGCAAAGGAGGGGATAGAGGCCATAGTGAACTGCGCCGCCTATACCAACGTCGACGCCGCGGAGGACAACGAGGCGCTCGCGGAACTTCTGAATGCAACGGCGGTAGGATATCTCGCCGCCGCGATGAAGGAGGTCGGAGGTCTTCTCGTCCATATCTCGACCGACTATGTTTTCGGCGCCGAGCCGTATAACACTCCCTGCCGGGAGGAGCAGAAGGGGACTCCTACGGGGGTATATGGGCTTACTAAACTCCACGGCGAGCAGGCCATTCTTCGAAGCGGCGTCCGTCACCTGATTCTGCGCACCGCCTGGCTCTACAGCGAGTATGGGAAAAACTTTGTCAAGACAATGCTCCGCTTGACGGCGGAAAAGCCCACCCTGAAGGTAGTCTTCGACCAGGCCGGGACTCCGACCTATGCCTCTGACCTGGCGCGCGCCATTGTCGATATCCTGCCGCAAGTAGCCGCGGATGAGTCCAAATGCGGTATCTATCACTACAGCAACGAAGGTGTGTGCAGCTGGTATGACTTTACTAAAATGATAGCCGAGTTCTCCGGCCAGCTTTCCTGCGATATCCAGCCCTGCCACAGCGATGAATTCCCGTCAAAGGTCAGGCGTCCTGCCTATTCCGTCCTGGACAAGAGCAAAATCAAGGAGACTTTCGGCATTTCGGTTCCATACTGGACCGATTCTCTTAAACAATGCATAGCTAATTTGAAATCCCAATAATATGAAGCGGACAATCATCATTACCGGCGGCGCCGGATTCATAGGTTCCCACGTGGTCAGGCTGATGGTCAACAAATATCCTGATTACAAGATAATCAATCTTGACAAGTTGACCTATGCGGGCAATCTGGCTAATCTGAAAGATATCGAGGACAAGCCGAATTACCGCTTCGTCAAGATGGATATCTGTGATTTCGAGGGAGTTCTGAAGCTTATGCAGGAGGAGAAGGTGGACGGAATCATCCACCTTGCGGCCGAAAGTCACGTGGACCGTTCCATCAAGGATCCCTTCACCTTCGCCCAGACCAATGTGATGGGTACTCTTTCACTGCTTCAGGCCGCCAAGGCCGCCTGGAACGGAGACTGGGAGGGAAAACGTTTCTACCATATCTCTACCGACGAGGTCTATGGGGCACTCGAAATGACCCATCCCGAGGGAATCGAACCTCCCTTCACGACCAAGGCTTCCAGCGGCGAGCATCACCTTGCCTACGGCGAGAAGTTCTTCACCGAAGAGCTGAAGTACCAGCCTCACAGCCCCTATAGCGCTGCCAAGGCCTCTTCGGACCATTTCGTGCGTGCCTTCCACGACACCTTCGGTCTCCCGACCATAGTGACAAACTGTTCCAACAACTATGGCCCATATCAGTTCCCGGAGAAGCTTATCCCGCTGTTTATCAATAATATACATCATCGCAAGCCTCTCCCTGTCTATGGTAAGGGCGAGAATGTCCGCGACTGGCTCTATGTCGAGGACCACGCCAGGGCGATAGACCTGATTTTCCATAAGGGCAAAATAGCCGAGACATACAATATCGGCGGTTTCAATGAGTGGAAGAATATCGACATCATCAAAGTCCTGATCAATACCGTAGACCGCCTTCTGGGCCGCCCCGAGGGTTCCGATATGGACCTGATTACCTATGTCACCGACCGTGCCGGACACGACCTGCGCTATGCAATTGATTCCAGCAAGCTTCAGAGGGAACTTGGCTGGGAGCCGTCGCTTCAGTTCGAGGAGGGCATCGAGAAGACTGTCCGCTGGTATCTGGACAATCAGGACTGGATGGACAATGTGACTTCCGGCGATTATCTCAAATACTACGAAGATATGTATTCCGGCCGCTAAGGGTCGACCACCAGCATAGCCAGGGTGTCCCGGTTCACGGGATGCCCTGCTTTTATATATACCATAGCCGTACCGCCTTTATGCGGATGGATTACCAGCCCGTGCCCGTCAGGATCTATCTGATAGTCATAGAGTTCTTCTACTCGTATGTCGTCATCATAGGCGAGCGGCTCGATCTCGACCGGAGTCCAGGACGGAGCGATGTCGCACCAGATGTGGTAATCTTCGCTGCTGCTGCAGGTGTTGAAGGCTGCTGGATGAAGTTCAAAGCGTGTCTGTGGCTCGATTCCGCTTTTGTCGACTCTCCAGCTGTCTTCGTTCAGACCGTCTCCTTCAGGGCGGATGCTGACCGTATAATGCGTGTTCCTGCGTACGTCGAAATTGTTGCGGTTTTCTCCGAGATAGAAGCGGTAGACAAGATATTCGCCGGGCTTGGTCCTGTAGTCCGGAGAGGAGTATTCAGCCTTTATCCTGATGTAGGAACAAATCTCTGCCAACCTGCTGTCGCTGAATACTTTCCCCTGATCGCTGACTACGTTCTCCAGAAGATCTCCCTGGAGGTTTTCAAGCAGATAGACACAGATGCTTTCGCTTTTCCCGACTTGAACCTCTCTGTTGAGAGGACTTGTCTGCATCCCGTTCTTTATGAAACCATTGTTGAATATCTGGCCGGAGTGTTCAGCCTTGGAAGGGGAGAAGGGAGTGACCGAAGATGGGCAGCCTCCTACGCTGACTTCCCTGACCGTGAAACTCACGTCGGCGTCCAGGGCGCTGCGGTCTATGCTGAGTTCCACTTTCGCAAGCAGTCTTTCAAGGGCGAGCCCAAGCGTTTCCCCGTCATTCTCCACGCAAGCCTTCTCCAGAACGGAGGCCATAGGCAGTCCCGTGGAATATTCGTCCGGATAGGCCAGGTGATAGCGGTATGCTTTCAGCCCGGCTTCGTCGTCTATGCGGAGTTCATATCCAAGGTTGGCGCAGGCGTAGATGCGGTACGGAATCCCTTTCAGCAGTTTAGTCCGGTATTTTGCCTCGCCTCCGAGGGAGGCAAGCTCTCTTGGACTCACATAGCGCCTTTCCTCAAGCGTGCCGTTGGGATGGAATATCCACAGGTTGTAGTCGCTTATCCTGTACTGGTCCGGGTCTGCGGACCGTGTGGAAGGGAGCTCCAGTATTATCGTAGTCTGCACGGTTTCAGGCTCTTCCTCGCTTTCGCAGGATAGCGGCAATATCAGAAGCGCACAGAGTATTCGTCGAATTCTGCCCATTGTTTTATGTCCGTTTCGAGTATTATGCTTCCAGTCTCGGCCGGAATGTCCGGATCCGGCGAGCCCATCCTAGTAAGAGTGATATCCATCGTATATTTCTTGTTTGCTCCGAGTCCCGGCAGATTGATAGGGTAGTAGCAGGTCTTTCCGGCGAGGCTGCCCTCGATGACAAAACGCGTGAACGTCCTACCTAGGCTTTCTTCGCTGATCGGATTCGGGTAGGCGTAAAGGGTGCAGTCAATTTCCTCCCGAGCCTCGCCTACATCCTTGTCCAAGTCCATATACAGCATCTCGGGATGGCTTAGACTTTCCACGGCCTTCCTGTCAAGATAGCCCGGGTTGATATAGCTCTCCTCACGGATCCCGTCCTGAGAAAGGGGATTTGCGACGCTGTTGACGTGAATGAGGTAAATAGATATTGATTTGAGTGTCTCTCCCTCGTATGATCTTCCGCTGAAATCACAGGAAAGTGAGCGGAGACGGAGAGCCGAAAGCATTGGTTCCAGTTTCAGCTTGCAGCTACGGGACCGACCTTCTTCCAATTCTGTCACACCAAACAGAAGAGGGTTTCCGGGATCGTCGTCCTCCAGGTGGAACTGCCTGGAAGACAGCTGATTGAATGACTGGATATCCATCCACGAATAGGAATCTCCAGGGTAGTTTGAGATAGCAGCGAGGATGTGTTTCCCGCTTCCGGCGATACCTTCCACCGGAGATTCCGAAGGGGCTTCCACGTGCTGGTAGGCATCCAGTCTTTGGAGTTCATCATCGTGAAAAAAGAACAAATCAAGGCTTCTCAGCATTGTTTTTTCGCTTCGTTGTATATATATTTGCACAGGGAATCGCCTCGCCGGCGTGTGGGTCCCTGCCTTTTGACAGGAAAAAAAGGCCGGAGACAGGAGAGCTGTCAGTAGTACCACAGAAGCGTGGCTCCCGAAGCGGGTGCAATTCAGAAAGCGTTTTGTGTTTGTCAGATTCCGGCCTGTGAATATGTTTTTTCTGCTTTTCATCCTGCTGATGTTTGCTTGCAAAGCTAGGACTGAATGACGGATAATGGAAGGGAATGAGGCGTGCGGAATGCAGATTTTTATCTTTGAGGGGGTTCATTAACTGTTTTCGGGCCTATGTGGGCAAGAAAAAAATATACAACAAAATTAATTTATGTATTTTTTCAAGGCAATCGGCAACATTTTCAGGTCCAAAAAGGATTTGATGCCAATCTTTTCCCAGCAGGCCGCCTTCCTCTGCCAGGCATCGGAGGCGCTTGTCAATATGCTTTCCACCAAAGACCAGGATGAGTGGAAACGTTACCAAAAGGAGATAAAGACCTGCGAGGTACAGTGTGACGCTCTTCTGACCGAATTCAGGGAACAGTTGTCGGAGCGCTTGATCGGGGCTATGAGCCGTACGGACCTTACCACAGTGGCAATGTCTATGGATGACTGCCTGGACGTCATAAAAGACGCCTCCAAGGCAGTCCTTATATATAATCCTAAAAAGATAGACTCCCAGCTTCTTGACCTTGCCCAGATAATCCAGAGCGAGGCCAGGGCGCTTCAGGAGCTTCTGCCTCTCCTGTGGGACATTTCCCACAAGGCTTCGGCGATTTCCCTCCAGTGCGACCGTGTCGCGGAACTGGAACATTCCGCCGACGACGCCTATGAGGAGTATATCGGCTACATCTTCTCTTCAGAAGACGATCTGAGGGAGATGACCAAGTACAAGAACCTGGCTGAATTATTCGAAAAGGCCACGGACTCCGAAAAGCACGTGGCCGATTGCATACGTATAATGGTACTGAGGTACCTTCACGAATAGGGACCTATCCGCCGAAGTTGTCGAAGAGGATGCTCTCCGGTGCTACACCGAGGGAGTCCAGCAGTTCGCACACGCACTTGGTCATCATAGGCGGACCGCACATAAAATACTTCACGTCCTCTGGAGCCTCGTGGTTCTTGAGGTAGGTTTCGTTCATCACATTGTGGACAAAACCAGGGGTGTATTTCACTCCTGCAGCGTCGGCTGCCGGGTCCGGACGGTCCAGGGCAAGGTGGAAGTGGAAGTTCGGGAACTCCTTCTCGATTTCGGCGAAATCTTCCAGATAGAAGGCTTCGACAAGGGCGCGGGCGCCGTAGAAGAAGTGGACTTCTTTCTTTGTCTTCAGCGTCTTGAACAGGTGCATAATGTGGCTGCGCAGGGGAGCCATACCGGCACCGCCGCCGACGAAGATGTATTCCTGGCTGTCCGGGTCATCCTTCGGAAGAAGGAATTCGCCGTAAGGGCCGCTGATCCATACCTTGTCACCCGGTTTGCGGGAGAAGACGAAGGTCGAGGCGATTCCCGGAGGAACGCCGGGAACGAACTTGAACACGCCCTTGGGCTGAGTCTTGTCGAAAGGAGGCGTGGCGATACGCACGTTCAGCTTGATGACATTCTTTTCCGCCGGATACGAGGCCATCGAATAGGCCCTGATGGTCGGGACCGTGTTCTTGAACTTAAGACCGGTGATGCCGTATTTCTCCCAGTCGCCGATATACTCGGGACCTACATTCATATCAGAGAAATCAGCCTCGTACTCGGGAATGTCAATCTGGATGTATTCACCGGACTTGAACTCGATGTTCTCGCCTTCAGGGAGGCGGACAGTGAATTCCTTGATGAAGGTAGCCACATTCTCGTTGGAGATGACCTCGCATTCGAGTTTCTTGACGGAGAGTGCGCTTTCTGGGACGGCGATCTCAAGATTGTCCTTTACCTTGACCTGGCAGCCGAGACGCCAGCCTTCCTTGATCTGCTTGCGGGAGAAGAATCCTGTCTCGGTGGGCAGTATGGTTCCGCCTCCGGAGAGAACCTGGAGCTTGCACTGGCCGCAGTTGGCCTTTCCGCCGCAGGCTGAGGGGAGGAAGATACCGTTGTCGGCAAGGGTATGCATCAGGTCTGAGCCCGGAGTTACATCCATTTCCTTGCTGCCGCCGTTGATGTTGATCTTGACGGTGCCGGAAGGGGTGATGGCGCTCTTGATCCACAGAAGGAGGGCGACCAGAACCAGAGTCACCACTACGATGACTGCGATGGAAGCTAAAATTGTGTTTCCCATAATCCCTTCCTCCTATAATGCTATGCCCATAAAGGTCATAAAGGCAATGCCCATCAGACCTACGGTAATGAACGTGACGCCAAGGCCCTTGAGGGCTGCCGGCACGTTGGAATAACTCATCTTCTCACGGATAGCGGCAAGCGAGACTATTGCGAGGAACCAGCCGAGGCCGCTTCCGAGGGCATAGACGGTCGCTTCACCGATATTCAGGAAATCTTTCTGCTGCATAAAGAGGCTGCCGCCAAGAATGGCGCAGTTGACCGCGATCAGTGGCAGGAAGATACCCAGCGAGGAATAGAGTTCCGGAGAGAATTTCTCAACTACCATTTCCACGATCTGGACTATCGCCGCGATGACCGCGATGAAGACTATGAAACTGAGGAAACTCAGGTCCACGCCGTCGACGAGGGCGTCGGGAGCGAGTACGTAGGTGTTGAGCAGATAGTTGACCGGGAGAGTCACCAGCAGTACGAAAATGACTGCCAGACCGAGTCCCGCCGCTGTTTTGACATTCTTCGATACCGCCAGGAATGAGCACATTCCCAGGAAGTAAGCGAAGATCATATTGTCCACGAATATGGACTTTACGAATAAGCTAAGATATTCCATAGGGCATTACTTTTCCTGAAGGTCTTTCTGAATGCTCCTCTGCACCCATACGATGCATCCCAGCAGGATGAGGGCGAAAGGAGGGAGTATTACGAGGTTGTTCGGAATGTATCCGAAACGGTTGAGGATGTCCACCCCGAAGAGGGTGCCGCTGCCGAGAAGCTCGCGGAAGAAGGCCACGACCAGAAGGATCAGACCATAGCCGGCGCCGTTGGCGACACCGTCAAGGAAACTCGGCCAGGGCTTGTTCCCAAGGGCAAATGCTTCGATGCGGCCCATAACGATACAGTTCGTGATGATCAGGCCGATATACACGCTCAGCTGCTTGTCAATGGCATAGGTGGCTTCGAAACTCTTGAGTATCTGGTCCACGAGAATAACCATCATCGCGACCACGACCAGCTGGACGATGATACGTACACGGCCGGGGATGGTGTTGCGCAACAGGGACAGGATAAGGCTGGAAATACCGCAGACCACAATCACGGAGAGAGTCATTACCAGCGCACCCTTGAGGGTAACCGTTACCGCCAGGGAAGAGCAGATGCCGAGTACCAGGACGGTAATCGGATTGCCCTTGAATATGGGGTTCAGGATAGTTTCTTTCAGTTTTGCGTTCATAGCGATACCTCCTCATTTGATGCTTTGAAATACTCGGAGTAGGCTGCCAGCCAGGTGTCAATCGCGGCGTCCAGACCCTGGGAGGTCATCGTCGCACCGGTGATTGCGTCTATCTTGTTGTCCACAAGGGACTTGCCGCTGGCGTCCTCGGGGGCTCCGCCCTTTACGATGTCGAAGACGTCTTCGGAGTTCCAGTCGGCCTGCTCACCGCAGAAGGATGCCTGGAACTCAGGATCGTCCTTGATCTTTGCACCGAGTCCGGCGGTTTCGCTCTCGTGGTCGAAGTAGGCTCCGCCTATTGAAATCTTGTCCTCATTGAAGGAAATGTAGCCCCAGACCGGTCCCCACAGGCCGGCGCCGTAGACGGGAACCACGGTCCTGCCGTTCTTGAATATGAATACCGGAAGTTCGGCTTCTCCGCTCTTGTTGGCTCCGCCCTTGATATTGTAGTTCTGGCGTTTGAGGTCCTTGGGAGAATAGACGTCGATATCCTCGCGAGCGGTTCCGAGTTCACGGATTTTCTCTCCGTCAAGATTGATGACAAAGGCTTGCTCGATCTCGGCGGCATATTTGTCCAGTTTTGCGCTATTGTCAAGGCGGTCAAGTTCGGTTTTGCTGCCATAACCGGCGGCCGTGAGCATCTGCGAGATGGTTTCAGCCTTCTCGTTTGCGTCCTGCTTGGACTTGAGGCTCTGGGATACGAAAGCCAGGAGCGCCGCCACTACCACGACGATAAGTGTCGTGTAGACCAGAGTGTAAACATTGTTGTTTGTATTCATAGCACTCCTCCTTTAAATGTTAACGGCTTTTTTCGCCCTCCTCTTGCTGTGGACACTCACCACGCAATGGTCAATCAGCGGTGCGAATGTGTTCATCAGCAGGATGGCGAGCATCATTCCTTCCATATAACCGGGGTTCCACAGCCTGACGACCACCGCAAGGGCGCCCACCAGGAAACCGTAGATCCATTTGCCCGTTTCAGTCTGGGCCGCGGTCACAGGGTCGGTAGCCATAAATACGGAACCGAAGAGGAAACCGCCCATCACTATCTGATAGTAGCAGGGGAGGGTCGTGGCTCCGCCAATCTGCCCAAGCCAGCCGATCAGAAGACCGCCGGCGACCGAGGAGACCATTATCTTCCAGGAAGCGACTCCCGTCCATACGAGCAGAATGGCGCCGAGCAGGATGGCCACGACGCTGGTCTCGCCGGTCGAACCGGGGATGAAGCCCCATACCATATCCATAAAGGAATACTTTGCGTCCAGGGCAGCCACGCCGCCATCGTGTGCGATGGCAAGGGGAGTGGCCGACGAGACCGCGTCAACGCCTTTCAGTTCCGGCACCCAGGTCTTGGAAACCCATACCGAAGAACCGGACATACTGGAAGGATAGGAGAAGAAAAGGAAGGCACGTGCCACCAGGGCCGGATTCCAGATGTTCATTCCGGTGCCGCCGAAGACCTCCTTGACGAAAATCACGGAGAATGCGACCGCAAGTGCGAGCATCCACAGGGGAACGTCCACGGGAACGATCAGCGGAATCAGAAAACCGGTCACGAGATAACCCTCGTTGACTTCTTCACCGCGAATCTGCGAGGATGCGAATTCAATGGCGAGGCCTACGAGGTAGGAAACGACAAAGAGGGGAAGCATACGGAGCAGGCCGTAGAAGAACATCCTCCAGAAGCCCCAGTCGAGGCCATAGGTGAGGGAGGTCTGAAGGCCTACGTTGTACATACCGAAGAGGGCGGCCGGAACCAGTGCGATCACGACCATAATCATCACCCTCTTGAGGTCTATGCCGTCACGCACGTGAGCACCTTTCGTGGTGACCGTGCCGGGCACGCGGAGGAAAGTATCGAAAGCATCGATGGTAGAATGAAGCCAGTACAGCTTGCCGCCTTTTTCAAAAAGGCCAGTTTTTTTCTCGTCTGCCATAACTTATGCCATTTCTTTGATCATCAGGTCAATACCCTTTTGGATAATAGCCTGGATTTCGTTTTTGGACGGATCCACATAGTCGCAGAGGGCCAGGTCCTCGGGAAGGACTTCGTAGATTCCGAATTTCTCCATCTTCTCGATCTCGCCGGCAAGGCAGGCCTTGATAAGATAGATGGGGAAAATGTCGATCGGAGTCACGTCCTCGAAGCATTTGGTCTCGACGAAAGCGCGGGGACCGCCGTGGAGATTGGTGTCCATATCGTATTTCTTGCCCGGGGTGAGCCAGGAGAAGTAGCACCAGGAGGAGCTGTGGACTTTCGGACGGAAAGGCTTTGCCCAGCCGAACCATTCCCTCTCGGTCCCTTCGCGAAGAAGGGTGAGCTGGTCCTGGAAGAAACCAAGATAACCCTCGGCACCGAGATTCTCTCCGCTGAGGGCGTCTCCGCCGACGACGCGCACACCCTCAGCCACTTTGACCAGTTCGCTTACGGGAGCGCCGGGAAGAGTTTCAACATAGGCGGGATGTTCGGCCGCAGGGCCTGTGATGGCGACTTTACGGCTGAGTTCGAGCTTCCCGCTGAGAGCGAGATGACCGATCGCCGCAACCATCAGAGGAGACACGGTCCAAACTGTTTCTCCTTTCAGGATAGGGGAGATATGGCTGATCTGGACGCCGACATTGCCTGCAGGATGCGGGCCGCTGACGCTGTGGAGGATAGCGTTCTCGACTTTGTGGAAAGGAGATTTGGAATAGACCGCTTTCGAAATGCACAGGTGTACGCCGCCGTCGGTCAGAAGATTCAGGGCGTCGACGCCAGCCTGGAAATCGATGAACTTGTCACCGAGGGTAAACTCCGTGTCAGGAGCAAGGGGAGCGGTGCTGAAGCTGGAAATGAAGATGGATTTCGGTCTGAGCTGAGTGTCGGCGATGACTCCATAGGGGCGCTGGACTATGGCGCACCAGAGTCCGCTCTCCTTCAGGAGTTTTTTCAATGACTGGGCGTCAGAGGCCCTTCTGGTGCCGAAATCTACATACTCCTGGACTTCGTCTGTTTTGATAAGGACGGCAAGAAGCTTTCTTTTTTCTCCTCGGACTATGCTTTCCACGACACCGCTTGCGGGTGAAGTCAGAAGCCAGTCCGGATGCGTCTTGTCTTGGATCACTGGTGAACCGGCCAGAACGCGGTCGCCTTCTCTGACAAGCAGTCTGGGTAGCAGACCCTTGAAGTCATCAGGCTTGACGGCTACGATCTTCGGGAGCACTTTTTTCGTGACCTCCAGGGCTGCGGCACCCTTCAGTGGAATGTCGAGGCCCTTTTTAAGATCTAGATTTTTGGACATTATTTGTGAGTTTTACGTATTTACCTAAATACCGCGCGAAGATACGAATTTTTTTGCTATTTTCGCGGAAAATATGAAGGATATGAGCGGTATTTTCGATGAATTGAATCCGGAACAGCAGAACGCTGTAAAGTGTGTGGAAGGTCCTGTGCTTATTGTCGCAGGTGCGGGTTCGGGAAAGACCCGGGTACTTACTTCCCGGATTGCATATTTGATTGAGCTTGGCGTGGATCCGGACAGGATCCTTGCCTTGACCTTTACCAAGAAAGCGGCGACCGAAATGAAGGAGAGGATCGCCGCAATGGTCGGTGAAAGGAAGGCCAGGCGTCTGTGGATGGGAACTTTCCATTCCATATTCATCCGTTTTCTCCGCGATTATGCCGAATCGATAGGTTTCCCAAAGGACTTTACCATATATGACAGGGGTGACTCTGAGAGCGCGGTGAAGACCTGTATCAAGACCCTCAATCTTGACGATAAGACATATAAGCCGAGGGATGTGCTGGCACGTATCTCCAAGGCCAAGAACTCCCTGGTGACCCCGACCCCGTATATGAACGGGGCCAACGGCTATCTGGAGGAAGACAAGAAGCACAAGAAGCCGGATATTTTCAGGATATACAAGGCCTACGCCGATCTCTGCAAACGTTCCGGAGTGATGGACTTCGACGACATCCTCCTCTATATGAATATCCTTCTGAAGGGGAACCCTGCAGCCCTGGAAGATATCTCTGCCCGTTTTGACCATATCCTGGTGGACGAGTACCAGGACACCAACTATGCCCAGTATCTGATTCTCCGCAAACTCTCACAGGGGCACCGGAATATCTGCGTGGTCGGAGACGACTCCCAGTCCATCTATGGTTTCCGCGGTGCCCAGATAGAGAACATTCTTAATTTCAGGAAGGATTTTCCCGGGATGAAACTCTTTCGTCTCGAGCGCAACTACCGATCGACCAGGGTGATAGTCAATGCCGCCAATTCCGTGATTGCCAAGAACGAGGACAGGATTCCCAAAGAATGTGTGTCAATGGGCGAGGAAGGCGAAAAAATACGTCTCGTGCGCTCTTACACCGAGGGTGAGGAAGCGTCCCTTATAGCCTCCGGCATCATCTCCAGGATGCGTGAAGCCAAGGCTGAATATGCAGATTTCGCCATTCTTTACCGAACCAATTCCCAGTCCCGCGCCCTCGAAGAGGCCCTTCGCAAACGCAATATTCCTTATATAATTTTTTCCGGCAATTCCTTCTTCGAAAGGGCCGAGGTCAAGGATATGATGGCCTACCTGAAACTGGCGGTCAATGTCAACGACGACGAGTCCTTCAAAAGGGTGGTCAACAAGCCGGCAAGGGGAATCGGCGGGACCTCGATGGAGGCCTTGGCCAATGCCGCCGCAGCCCTCGGGACATCGCTTTTCAAGGCCGCCTATGCCCCCGGGCTTGAAGTCTATGGACTTAAAAGCGCGGCAATCCAGAAGATCCGTTCATTCTGCGCAATGATAGACGGCGCGGCTTCCCGTGTCCATACCGACGACGCCTATGCCGTAGCCTCCTCGCTTGCCGACCTTTCAGGTCTGTATGTCTTATATAAGCAGGACGATTCCATCGAAGGGCAGGCCAGGGCGGCAAATGTCGAAGAACTGATCAATTCCGTCAAGGGCTTTGTGGAAGAGCGTCAGAAGCAGCTTGCCGATGAAATGGCCGAGGATGGCGCGGAAGAAATCCAGGTCAGGACAATTACCCTCGATGAATTCCTCGAGGATATCTCCCTGCTGTCAAGTGTGGATGTCTCCGAAGACGAGACCAGCAACAAGGTCGCCCTTATGACCGCCCATACCGCAAAGGGCCTTGAATTCCCCTATGTCTATATAGCCGGACTGGAGGAAAACCTCTTCCCGCTCGGAGGCTGGGGGATTACTCCCAAGGAACTGCAGGAAGAGAGGCGGCTTTTCTATGTAGCCCTGACGCGGGCCAAGAAAGTCGTGACCCTGACATATTCAGAGACCAGGATGCGCAACGGCCGTCACGAGAGCAATTCTCCCAGCCGTTTCCTTCGGGAAATCGCGCCCCAGTACCTCCAGAATCCGCTCCGGCGCGAGAGTGAGGAGCCTTTCGCTGCAAGGGAAGATACTGAGTTTTCCTGGAAAAGACCGGCCCCGTCGTGGCAGCGCCCGCAGACTCCTGCCCCTGCCCGCCCTCTCAGCGGCATCAAACCTCCGGAAATCCCGAACTTCGTCCCGGATTCAATGCTGACTTTCAAGCAGGGAGACCATATCGAACACAACCGCTTCGGCCGCGGACTGATACTGGAGATAAGCGGAGAAGTCCCCGACCTGCGTGCAGTCGTGGTCTTTGAACAGTATGGTCAAAAGATTCTGATGCTCAAGCACGCGAAGATGCGCCACGTCTAGCCGCAGTAGAAATACTCATCCACAAGTCGGCTCATCAGCTGAGGATCCTTGCGGGCGGCCTCGTGAAGTCCTTCGTCCTTATGGGCACGGAGGGCTTTCAGTATGCCGTCAATCATCCTTGGAGTGAAGACGCCCTCGGCTTCATAGGCTCCCCGCACTGCCTCAAGGCAGTCGGCTGACTCCGCACAGCAGGTCGGGAGAGCGTCTAGTGTGGCCAGCTTCGCCTTATTCTCGCTCTTGTGGATGTCCATATCAACATACTTTTCGGCCGCAAGCTTAAGTGCCTCGTCTACAGGCATTTCCAGGCCTATCCTGGCGGCGGTACAGAGGCCTGCCATCAGCTGATAGATGTCGGCGGAGCAGTCCGGAGAGCGCATTTCGAAGGTCTGCTTGCCCTGCTTGTGGGACCAGCCCAGCGGTACCCTTACGAGGGCCGAGCGGTTACAGTCGCCCCAGCATACATTTGTGGGCGCTTCCTGGTGCGGGACCAGACGGAAGTATGAGGTAGGATTCTTGTTCCCGAATGCGGTGATCGAAGGGGCCATCAGCATCAGCCCGGCGATTGCCCTGCGGGCTTCGTCGCTCAGACGGTCGTC